>Ga0181355_1001100_pt1 | contig 11914 bp, 18 predicted proteins | sample Fa13VDMM15DN_FD_130099 | JGI IMG/M metagenome (GOLD analysis project Ga0181355, IMG submission 130099) | Freshwater viral communities from Lake Michigan, USA - Fa13.VD.MM15.D.N | ecosystem: Environmental > Aquatic > Freshwater > Lake | place: USA: Michigan | collected 2013-09-23 | reverse complement strand
GAGGGGCCTGAGGACTTTCCCCAAATCCCCTCGCCGCCCACCGCGCCCGGGCATCGGGTTGCCGCCCACACCAACAGCACCAGCAACGTCAAGCACAAAAGCAACAGCAGGCAGGAGCGGGACACGGGGAGCGGGGAGCGGGGAGCGGGACACGGGGAGCGGGGGCTGGGTTCCGGGTGCCGGGGCCGCAGGCGGGGGCAACCCACCGGGAGCCGGGCCGGCGGGAGCCGGCCCCGGAGGGGGGCGGCGGAGGCCGGGCGGCGGGAGGGGGGTGGGGGATTGACTTGTGCCTCCGATAGGAGGACGATCCTCTTCCTATGCCAGCAGGGGACAACGAACTGGACAACCCAAGGGGATGGGCTCCGGGCGAGTTTCGCAGGCGACTACTCCAGCAGGAGAAGGACGCCAAACAGCAGAAAGCCTTCAAGGAGGCCACACGTCGCTTCAGACCGCGCAAGACAGAGCGCGGCAGCGTCGTCCTGATTGCCGCCACCAAGACCCGATCAGCGAAGCCGGGTGATCGCGTTCCACAGAACTACAAGGGCAAGGTGTTCGCCCTGTATGTGAACAAGAACAAGAAGGTCACCCCATACAAGGAGTACTCTGCTCCAGAGCTTGGGAAGCGTAGGAAGGCCAAGACCAAGCACCCGGTGGCGATCAAGTCCACCACCATCGACCCTCTGAACTTCCGCACCAAGGCCGCAAGGCGGGTGGCTGAGAAGCTCTTCTTCGTTCCCGGCAGCAGACTGATCAAGCCGGTCACAGTGTCTACCAAGACAGGCAATGTGAGGTGGCATGAGGAGGTTGTCCCCAAGGTGATCAAGGCCACCAAGCAGATGGTGAAGAAAGCGTTTGGGTCCAAAGAGGTTGGGGATGTCCCGATCCTCTTTGAGGTCAAGGCAGAGGTGAAGCTCCCCGATGGCTCCACGATCACCATCGAACACAAGGACTCATTCGGGCAGCGGAAGGAGCAAGCATCAACCACCAGCCTCTATCAGGGGTTCGTTGAAAAGCGACTGTATGCAGGCATCGCGGAGCAGCTTTCAGAACGAGGACTCGTTTCTCGCGGATCAGCACGCCGTGTTGGTTCGCTTCCTGAGAACAAGGGAAAGCCTCAATCCAAGTGGACACGTCGAGGCAAACCTTGGGTGAAACGCAAGTACAATGTCGCAAGAGTTTCGTCGGTAACAATCATGCCGACAGTGCAGAGAGTAACAAATAAACCAGAATAACCTATGCAACAGGGGAAACAGCAACCGCAGCATCAGCTAGCGAATGGTCCAGTATTTTGGAACATCACGCACAACCTCAAACCGGGAGAGCTTGAGTCGGATCTGACCAAGATGTTCTTCAATCAGGCTCTCGATCTCCACAAGGAGAACGATGCTCTCAAGCAACGCATCAAGCGGCTGGAGGCTGCGGGGGATGCGCTATGCGAAAACTCCGATCCATCACGCTGGGATTCACCAGCAGACGCTGCTCGAAAACTTAGGGAGCAATCAAACTGGAACAAAGCCAAGGAGGCAAAGCTGTGAGCGATACACCGAGAACGGATGCGGCGTACTTCAAGCCTGACGCTACGATGTACGACCTGGCAGGAGAGATGAAGCTGATTGAACGCGAACTCAACACTGCTCGAAAGCGCATCAAGCGGCTGGAGGAGGCGGGGGATCTGATGGTGCAGCATTTTTACACTGACGAACCACGCTCCGAAATGTGGGAGAAAGCCAAGGAGGCCAAGCCATGACCCAATGTGACCTCATCGCCTTCGACACCGAGGACAACAGCAAGGACTTCTCAGACGCCAACCAAGACCATCCGGGCTACGAGAAGTTCTGCACCCAGATCGCTGCCATCGACGCCCTGACCGGCGAGCGATTCCATTACCGTCCCACCCTCAAGCGCAAGCGGTCCAGAGGACGCTTCCAAGAGAACGTCTGGGACGTTGAACCCTTCCTCGCGTGGCTAGAGGGCAGGGGCCAATCCCGGCGCGTCTACGCCCACAATCTGGCCTACGACATCGGCAACATCTGGCGTGACCGGCTCGACGAGTTGGACATCACGATGGTGGGCAACCGATTGGTCCGAGCCCGGTGGAAGAACGTCATCCTGCTCGACTCATCGAACGTCTGGCCGATGCCACTGGCGAAGGTCGGTAAGTCCCTCGGCATCGAAAAACTCGAAATGGATGTCGAATCAGAAACCTACGTCTTCCGAGACGTGGAGATCGTCATCGAGGCGATGGCACTGGCAGAGCGGATCTGCATCCAGTACGGGGCCAACATGAAGTCCACCTTGGGTTCCATCAGCGTGTCCATTTGGCAGGGTGTGGTGCTGCGGGGCGTCAACTGGCAATGCTCGATGCCGGCTGCACGCAACGCCTACTACGGCGGTCGGGTGGAGCTATTCAAGACCCACGCGACCGGGGACAACATCTACTACACCGACATTAATTCCCTCTACCCGTCGGTGATGCTCCACAAGTTCCCTGATGGGTGTGACCAGTGGTTCGGGCTGGACAAGCGGAAGGCTCGATCCCTCATCCTTTCCAAGAAGGAGGTCTACGGCGTCATCCACTGCGACATCGACATCCCTGAGACCATTGCAATCGCACCCCTGCCGGTGAAGCGGGAGGGCTCCGGGGAGGTGTGTTTCCCGGTCGGACCCGCCTCCGGGTGGTGGACCGTTCACGAAGTGCGCTACGCTCTCGCAAAGGGCTGCAAGATCACCAAGCTCCACGACGCCTACGGGAGCCTCACAGGCTCGTTTTACTACCGGGAATTCGTCGAGACCTTCTACCGCCTGCGGAAGGAGGAACTCGACAAGCCTGAGCCGGATGAGGGCAAGACCCTCTTCTACAAACTCCTGATGAACAACCTGTACGGTCAGCTTGGGATGAAGGGGACGGTGACCCGAGGCATCCACCTGACGAACGACATGGTGGACATCAACGAGGACGGTGAGATGTACCTGACCCGTCCGGGCGTCCCATTCGGCAACAAGCTCTTGGCGGAGATTCCGATCCCGCTGCCGGAACACGTCAACTACCTGCACGCCGCCTACGTCACGTCTTACGGGCGTCTGAGGCTCATGGAGTACATGGACAAGGTTGGGGCGGACGCCCTGATCTACTGCGACACCGACAGCCTCTTTTTCCAGTGGGATGGGTCTCTTCCGTTCGCTCTCTCCACTACGCTGGGTGAGATGAAGTTGGAGGACCGACCGCTCTGGGTTGAGACGCGAAGCCCCAAGATGTACCGCTATGAAACCCCCAAGAAAGGCAGGGTCACCAAGGCCAAGGGAGTGCCTAAGCGGATGCAGGACAAGTTCTACGACGACGGTGCCGCAGAGTTCTGGCAACCGTGGCGGCTGCGCGAATCGATTCTGTGCGCGGATCGCATCCCCGATGCTGACGACGAGGACGTGAAAGTGCTGGGCGTGTGGCGCAAAGTGCTGAAGCGAGTGGTGAGCGGTTACGACAAGAAACGTCTCGGCCCCGACAAAATCACCTACTTCCCAAAGAAAATGATCGACATCGGTGCGGACTATGACAGCTTGCCATCCAGCTAGTGCTTTTCCCCGAGCGCGGCATAGGTTCAGGGCCACCAGATTTCCCCTCTGGTGGCCCTTTTTATTTTCAACTTTCTCTTGCACCATGTCGCTACATCAGCGACAACAACACCGTCGAACGCAAGGGGAGCAAACAATTTGGGGACTACAACTGGACCCACTCTCGCTGCGCCGACAAAACCTATGGCAGTTACCTACAAGATCGCGAAGGCACTCAACGGCGGACTCTGGAAGTGGACCGATGGTGAGGAGAAGGTGTTCACCATCCTCGGACCCATCCGCGCCGGCCGCATTGTGGACAACCCCCGCAACGGCATCGCCAAGGCCCCGGACATCCTCGCTGTCCGCGATGCTGCGGATGGCAACGAGAAGGAAATCCTTGTTGGCCAAGTCCTGAAGTCCTCCTTGGTCGAGAACTATCCGGATGACGCCTACATCGGCAAGACCTTCGCCTGCACCCAGTCTGCACCTCCTGCCAACAAGCGGTACAAGCAGATGCTCGTCAACGAGGTTGAGCTTGAAGAGGCTCCCGCTCCCAAGAAGGGCAAAAAGTAATCGGTCAAACCAAGAAGCCCCACCCTTGCCGGGTGGGGCTTTTTGTTCTAACCACTAACAACATCAAGTCATGGAGATCCTAACATTTCAGTTCTGTGACCTTGGGCCTGCGCCTGAGGGCTTCTACGATTGCTGGGGGGCGTCATTCCAGTCTGTTTATGATGACTCTGTCATCGGAACCGGACACTCCGCAGCAGCGGCGTTCAACGACGCCATGAACCAACTCGCTCTGGATGGCTTTGACACAAAGCTCCTGCATGAGGCGGGTGTCGAATACGGTTTCTTCAGCGGTGCCGCGAACGTCCTCGCAGGGGACATCGAACCGCACTACGAGGAAGAGGAACCGCAGGACGAGCCCGACATCTACCACGTCGGAATTCGCTTCCAAAACCCGGAGCCCGATGAGGAGGTTGCAGTCCTATGAATTGCCTCACTCAGCTTTACAACGTCGATTCCCTCGTCACCGACAAGGGCACCATCAATCTCGATGACCGGTTCGCCGGCCAGCTTTTCATTCGCGCATCGGACGACGCCCAGATTCTGGTCTACCGACCGGACAATGTCCTCGATGGTCTGCTCACCCTTCGCGATGTGCTGAAGTGCGGTCAGTGTGTGCTGCAACGCATTCACTACACGATCCTCGGCACCGCAGACGGCCAGCAGATCTACACCCAGAAGTACAAGCATGACTTCACGACGAAGGTCTTGCTCGACGGCGATTTCAATATCGTCCCCACCAAAGGCGCACTGTTCATTCCCTACCAGTTGGACGTGCTGCTCGAAACCAACAAGAAGTTTCCCAAAGTGACAGCCATCCAATTCATTGCATGAGATCTATCGACGACGACGCACCGCCACTGACTGAAGATCCTGAATTCGTTCACGACGAAGAGAAGGACGACATTTCAAAACTCCAGTCCCTGCTCAAGGAACTGGATATGTCCGGGGGAGTCGCCCGGATCTTTCGCCAACGCCCCGGACAGGCCGACTATCCTTACCTGTCTGAGATGCCCATCGATGCATTCAGCCTAGAAAACCTGAAGCGCATTTTCGGTGGCGGAAAGTACCTCGTCCGCTTCGCTGCGAAGGGCGGCAGGTACGTTCGATCAATCCGCTTCGCAATCGACAACATCTTCAAAGGCGAAATGGACATCGTACCCGCAGCCACTGCCCCAGTTCAGCAGAACAACGACAACACCATGCTGGCATTCATGATGCAGCAGCAACAGGCGCAGCAGCAACAGCAGCAGAACATGATGACCCTCATGATGACGATGATGACCGAGAGTCAGAAGTCGATGGCTGGGGTCATGGTTGCTGCGATGGGCGGCAAAGCCCAAAGTGAACCCTCGAGCAAATTCATCGAGGTGATGATGCCCATGCTGACTGAAAGCATGAAGCCCCGTGGAGGGATGGCAGAGTTTGCCGAGACCGTGAAGCTCACCAAGGAACTGATGGGACCGGCGCAACCTGAGAAGGAAGAGAAAGACGATATGCTCGAACGACTGATGACCGTAGGCGCACCGCTTTTGGGTGCGTTCATGAACCGAGGCAACAACGCTCCGCCGCAGCAAGCCATGCGCCCTGTGGTGCCGACCCAGCCTACTGCACTGCCACCAACGCAAGAGCAACTTGCTCAAGCCAAGGCCCAAGATCTCTTGGGCAAACTGCGATTCGTCACCCCGATCCTCGTTCGGGCGGCGAAGAAAAATGCATTCATCGACAGCTACCTCGACATCCTCGACGATTCCTTGGATGACGAGGGCTACGACATGCTGGTCTTCATGCTCCAGCGCGACGACTGGATTTCCACCCTGTTCAACAACAACCCGGACGTGATCGCCAACCGCCAATGGTTCGACAGCTTCCGCGAAGCGATTCTGACTCCTGATGAAGACACCAATGCCGCAGGGGAAGCTCCTCAATCGGGAGCGGAAGATCAAAAGCAAGCTGGGTTGGTTCCATGATGGGTCCGGCCATTTGTGGCACGCCAGCTACGATGGCCAGTTCATCAAGTTCCAACGCTATCGGAACAAGAAATCCTTCCGCATAGCCTTGGTGGAAGTCTTCAACACGAAGATTCTTGCCTTGCAACGCAACCGCCTGCTGGTACGCATCCACAGTGCAGGTGATCTACAACGAACCGCCGACTACCTCTAGTCGCGGTATCAGCTACCAAGCAGCCCCGCGAATTCCGCTTCGCCAGAACCTGCTCTGCCCAGATGGGACCGTTCATCGGATCCCGCTGGACCCGAAAGCCCCGGATGCGTGGACCATCATCAGTGCCATCCAGTTCGTGATCGAACAGTTTGGACGTGACCCGCGCATCCGGGCAGCGACTCTCCCGCTCCTCACTTCCCGCATCAACAACGACATCAAGAGTCATGCGGCCACCGTCGCAGCGTTCGTGATGCGGAAGATGGTCTACCTCGCCGACCCTGATGGCGGGGAGTTCATTCAGACTCCGCTGGTCCTCCTCAATACCATCGGCCAGAAGGGTTTCGCTTACGGTGACTGCGACGATCACGTCGTCCTTTTGGGCGCAATGCTGACATCCATTGGGATTCCAGCCAGAGCCGTCGCCGTGAAGCTCCACGGGTCCGACCACTACAACCATGTCGTCGTCGAGTACCCGTTTGAGGGGCGCACAATTCTGATCGACCCGTGCGCGAAAACGGTTCCGACTCCACACTATCGAGATCGACTCGTTGCAGTTTGATCTTGCAAACAGTCCGACTCACGATCACAAGCAGCACAGTGAACCGCTGATTTCCATGTCCAAGTCTTACCGACAAGTCGATTTCGTCTCCAGTGGCTGGACGAACTACAACATTCCCGGCCCGATGGGAAACCAGTTCGCGACCCCGTTTGGCGACCCGTATCGCGTGCAGGGTGTGAACGGACTGCTGGGTGACATTGGTTCGTTCATCGGCAACATCGGATCTGGAATCGGTAAGCTCATCACCCCGCTGCTTCCGGTTGCCGTTCCGATTGCTGGAACTGCGGTCTCCCGACTCCTGACCAAATCTCCTGCGGTCCCGACTCAGCAGTCGCCTCAATCCAATTTCACCGTTGCCCAGCAGCAGGCAGTTGCCCAGCAGCAGGGTGTCGCCGCTGAAAAGAGCAACCAGACCGTCTATCTGGTCGCTGGCGGTGTGGCCCTTCTCGCTCTCTTCTACTTCATGTCCAATCGCCGCAAATGAACGTCCCATCTCTTTACTCCTCCAAGGCTTTCTACGACAGCACCTCCGCGCTGAACGAAAACCCATTCTACAATCCCCGCACCTGTGGCATGGCTGGAACGCTGCGCGGCTCTTGCCTCGCTTCCAATCTGTCCACTTGTGGGCTGGGTGCTTTCCCCGGTGGCAACATCGGCTACGCCAACCGCATCGAGGGGACCAATGGTTTCTTCGATGACCTCTTCAGTGGCGCGAAAGATGTTGGCCGCAACGTCCTCGGTTTCATCGCCCCCACTGTGGGTGCTGCGGTCGAGACGCTCCTCGGCAAAGCCATGAAGTCCACCCGTGAGGCAGTGGGCTACAAATTCTTGGAAGTGGTGCAGGTGAACCGCAACGGTGTCCCCACCGCAGGCACGAAGGCTCAGAAGCCTGATGGTACGTTTGTCATTGTGTTCGCTGATGGCACTGAGATCTCATTCACCAGTGACGTTGCTCGACAGACTCAAGCCATCAACCCCCAGACCGGAGTCCCTGTTGCAGCCGCTGCTGGACTCGCTCTTGGTGCCGTCGCCCTCGTCGCACTCTTTTTCTTCATGTCCAAGCGTCGTTGATATGTCCAAAGCCTACGCCGAAACTGAAACGATGGACGCCGATCCGGTTGCCCCGGCTCGCGACTATGATCTCGCCCCAGTGACGTTCGGCGGTGACACCTTCCGCAATCCGTTCTTCTGGATTCTGGTCGGGGTGGCCGGCACGCTGGCGGTTCAATACGTCCTGATCAAGCGCAAAGAATGAGTTCGCCCTTCATCGAAATGGGAGCCGGTGGCCGAGGCGCAACCTCGACCCTTGGATTCAATCGCATTCGCACGCCGCTGAACCCGTTCGGTGACGCGCCTTCCGGCGGATTCCCTCCTGCCAACGACCCCACCAACGCGAACTCCACGCCCGATTACGACAACTGGGGACCGGATTCATGGTGGACCGCGCAGGATTGGCTGACTTGGCACCGTTCCCTCAAGGCCCGGTTTGGTCTCGATGAGGCCAACAGCAGATTCATCAATGCTTGGCAGAAGCAGGGTCTTTTCTCTGCGCCCCTCGATGCTCGCAGCTTCGACACCAGCTTCCGCGATTACGCGAAGGCCAACGGATTCTTCGATGCGCTCTACTATGGTCTCGGTGCGCTCGTCAAACCCATCGGCACAACCACTGATGTGATCAGTGGAGTGAGCCAAGGCATCTCCAGCACTGCGAGCCTGACCAAATACATCCTTCCCATCGCCGCAATTGCACTCGCCTACATGGCGTTCACCGCTTACGCCCCTCGACGCAAATGACTCTTCAAATCCGACAATCTGAACTGAATGCAGTCGGGTTCTCCGGGTACTTTCCCGCACTCGGCTACTGTGAGCGCAAGCAGGTTGCTGCAATGACGCACAATCGAGTTGGCAGAAAGTCCGATGCTTTCCTGCTCGAAATCAACAACGTGAATGCCGTGCGCGGTATCACTTACGTTGCCGACACAACCCCTTTGCGAACCGTTCGGTGAAGTACGGTTCACAATTATCAATTGACAGCCAACCTCACCGACAACTAAACCCACAACAGCAATGAAGTCCCTCATGCTCCTCAATCCCCGCCGTAAGAAGCGGCGTTCCAAGCGGAAAGCCTCCGCTCGTCGCACCACCCGTCGTCGTCGCAGCACCCGCAAGGTGACTGCTCGACGCACCCGTCGCACCACTCGACGCACCCGCCGCACCACTCGACGCACCCGCCGCACTTCCCGCCGCTCCAGACGAGCCATTCGCCTGAAGCGCGGTCGTTCGGTGACCATCATGGCTAACCCCCGCCACCGGATGAATCCCCGCCGTCGCCGCTCCAGCGGTATGCGGATGGGTGGCAACATCCTCTCGCAGGTCAAAGGCGTGTTCTCTAAAGAGAACCTGACCGTGGCCGGTGGCGGTGTCGCTGCAACCGTGCTGACCAACTTCATCCTGAGCCGCACCAAGGCCGATGGCACCAGCCTCCTGCCGATGCCTGCGACCAACGTCGCCGCTGCCAAGATCGCCTATGCGGTCGGCATCCCGGTGGTGGGCGCGATCCTGACCCGTCGCTTCAACCCGAGCCTCGCTCGCGGCATGGTGTTCGGTGGTCTGATCAACGGCATCGTGGAGGCCATCAAGGGCTACGCTCCTGCCGATACCAAGAAGGCTCTGGGCTTCAACGAGTACCTCGAGTACACCCCGATGTCCGCCCTCAGTGCCATGACCCCCGGCTACTCCGCCATTAACCAGTTCTCGAACGTCCGTCCGATGAACTCCGCATTCGCCAATTCGTCCGCCTTCCCGGCTGACGCTTGGGGCCGATAAACCTCAACCACCAATTCAACACTGATATGGGTTTCCAATCTGAGAGCATCATCTCCGCCGCCAGTCAGCGGTTCGGAGTCATCGACTACAGCCGCTGGCAAGCGATTCGCTGGCAGTGGTATTCCTACGTTACCTACCCGTCCGCCGGCTCCACTGAACTGAATTTCTTCGGTCAGGTTGCTGGTCAGGCTGGCGTGACCTTGCAGGACACCAACCTGCCCAAGGCCGGTTCGTTCGGCCAGACGCACTTCCAACTGAAGTCGATCAGCACTGACATCCAGTTGGCTGTCAACGACGTGGATGGTTTCACTCGCGCCAATCAGGCTTCAATCGACACCCGCGCTCTGGCCTCCGACTACATCGGCGGTTTCGTGCAGGCCGGTGTCTTGAACTTCAGCGTCGGTGCGCGTCCGTTCGCCACCATCATCAAACCGTTCCAGTACGCGCCGCCTCCGGGCTCCCCGCTGGATCTCTCCAACACCTTCGTCAACCAGATCAGTGCCGCGCCGAATCCGGCTGCTGGTGCTTCTGCCGTTGTCGGTGTGCCGTGGGTCACCCAGACGAAGATGCGGCCCAACGTGTACTTCACCGACCCCAACATCCTCATCGAGGCGGAACAGCAGTTCAACGTGAAGCTCAACTTCCCGTCGGGCGTTGTTCCGGTTCTCGCCACCAACGTCGTCAACGACAGCACCAACCCGCTCAAGGTCGGTGTGATCCTCGACGGTCTCCTCCTGCGCCCGGTGCAGTAAACCGCCAGCCACTCCCACAACATGACTCCCGAAATCATTGATTCCCTACAGAAGCGGTTCGGCTCTGCCGATTTCAGCCGCTATCAGGTGGTGCGCGGTCAGAAGTATGACTTCTGCCGACTGCTCGCCGCCGGCACCAACAGCGTGTCGTTCTTCAGCAACCCGATTGGCGCGACCGATCCGGGTGCTGGTGCGACGCTCTTCAAGACCCTCGAGCAGACGAACCTCGTCAAGAATGCGAGCTTTGGTCAGGAGTACTTCGCTCTGACACAGATCCGCACCTACGCGAACTTCGTTTGTCAGGCTCGTCAGGGCTTCACGACTGGCACGAACTTCACCTATCGCGGCTACACTGCCTTGGCGGATTCTGCGATGGAGAAGCTCCACAGTGTGCTGAACACTGGCATCTTGGAAATCAGCTTCGCCCAGAAGTTGTACTACCAGATCGCTCGTCCGTTCATCCAGTGCCCCGCCGGCTTCGGTATCGACGTGCAGGCTCTGGCGTCGTCCCGCACCGGCAACGCTGCTGAGACGCAAACCAACGGCACCAACTGGCTGGCGCGACCCGACTACCGGGCCACCGCCGTCTATAACATCGACCCGATCCAGATCATCGAGCCCGAGATCCAGATTCAGGCCGCAATCAACTTCCCCAACGGGAACACGCCCAACTTCACCAACACCGCTCTCGACACCGCCAACGGTGCCCAGACCCCGGCGATTGAATTGGGCTTGATCTTCGACGGCTACGTCATCCGCCCGAGCCAGTAATCCTGCAACCAACTACGGGACCGCCTGCCGGTTAGGCGGCGGTCCCTTTTTCATTTATTATGGACAACACCAATTCCCTCCCGTTCGTCTACGTCGTCACGGCCAGCCTTGGTGCTGCTGTTGGTGCAACCGTTTCCACGACCCTCATCATGCAGGCCGATTCCCGGTTTGAGTTGATGGGAATCTTTGGAACCGGCGGCACTGCTGCCACCACTGAAGACAGCCTCCAGTACCCCAACAGCTTCACGGTCTCGATCCGTGATCAGACCACTGGTCGCGATCTGATGTCGGCTCCGGTGCCGCAGCGTGTTCTGTGCGGCAACGCCTTCAAGCAGTTCCTCGAAAAGCGCGGCATCATTTTCGAGCCGCAGTCGAACCTGCTCTTCACGTTCACCAACCTGACTGCTGCAACGAACAGCATCACGTTGGCCTTGCACGGATACAAGATCATCCTGTAAAACCAATCCACCGGGCCTGAAAGGAATTCGCCTTCAGGCCCGGTGACCTTCCTATGATTGAGCGCAACATCAATCCGAAACCCCGGTTCCTCACCCTCATCGCATCGGTTCCTTCGACGGGAGCTTTTGTGGGTGCGCCGCTGGGAACTCTTTTCAAGACTTCCTTTTTCACTTTTCCGCAGGATTCCATCGTCCACTACGTCTCGATCAACTCGACGTTTGTGGCAAATGGTGCTGCTAGTCAGGTCATCGGAGCGGTTGTC
>Ga0181355_1001099_pt1 | contig 11918 bp, 13 predicted proteins | sample Fa13VDMM15DN_FD_130099 | JGI IMG/M metagenome (GOLD analysis project Ga0181355, IMG submission 130099) | Freshwater viral communities from Lake Michigan, USA - Fa13.VD.MM15.D.N | ecosystem: Environmental > Aquatic > Freshwater > Lake | place: USA: Michigan | collected 2013-09-23 | reverse complement strand
GGTTAAAGCCGTGCTGTCCGCGGCCGGAAATACCGAATTATCAAATATCGGTAATGTTTCTGTTGGGGGTGTATATACTGCCATTATTATATAATATTGAAAATATGTTTTTATATGTATTAAATATATAAAAACATATTTCATTATTTATTATAATGCCTAGACAAAAAAAAGTTGGATCAACTAGTGAGATTATTAACTTTTATGAAGTTATCCCTAAAAAATATTTAGAGGAAGTAGATAATCCTAATGAACATTTACATGATATAAAAATACCTTTTAGAATGTGCATCGTAGCACCATCGGGAAGTGGTAAAACAAATTTCTTATTAAATCTTATTAAAGTATTTAGTGCTGGTAATAAAGGAACATTTTCAGATATTACAATTGTTACAAGAAATAAAGATGAACCGTTATACAATTATTTAAGTGGAGAATTTGAACAGATACAAGTTAAAGAAGGAATGCATTCAACACCTAAACTTGATGATATGGATAAAAAATATAATCATTTAGTTGTTTGGGATGATTTAGTATTAAGCAAAGATTTAAAACCTGTAGAGGAGTATTTCATGAGAGCACGAAAGAAAAATTGTTGCGTTATATTTTTATCGCAGGATTATTATGGAATCCCTAAATTTATCAGAAAGAATAGCAATTATTTAGTTTTATTAGACCTTGGAGGATCTAAAAGAGAGCAGACCGCTATTTTAAATGAATGGTCATCAGATTTAGATAAGGATGAACTGAAAGCCGTTTATAACGATGCAGTATCAGTTGATTTAAGACCATTAATTATTACAGGTGGTAAAACCAACCGTAATAAAAAATATAGAAAAGGTTTTAAAGAATATTATAATTTAGATACATTCTTAAAAGGTATTCCTAGAACTACTTCTAGTGGTTCTAAAAAAAAGAAACAAGAATATGAAAGTGATAGTGATTAAGATTTTTGAATATAAACATCTTTCTGATGTAATGATGAACCCATTGCGGTGAAATCATCTTTCATGTCTTTATCACCTTGAATTGATGGTTGATACTTCTCTGACATATATGTGTGTCTGAAACCGTTCACACCCATTTTAGATCCTACAATCTTTTCAATTCGTTGGTTTAGTGTTACATTAGATAGTTTATTTTGATGAATATCAAATAATAAATAATCTGTAGGGTTTATTTTAATCCATTTATTAATAATTGTTTTTAATGATTTAGGTATTGTTATTCTTTGTTGTGCGTATGTTTTTGCCGTTTTATAATTATTAAAAACAAATTCATTTTTATCGATGTAATTATCTTTATCCGCATTAATACGATCTATTTTAAATTCTACATAATCTTTAGCACGTCGTGGAGGGATGTATAAACCGCAATACAGAACCATAATAATATAATTTTGAATCTCTTGTACCTCATGGTAACTTAAATCACCCTTTTTATATAAACTATTAGCCCTTTTTCTTAAATTTTTGAATATTTTATCGATGGTATTTCCATCTATAAAATTCTCCTTTTGTTTTTCTGTCTTTTCTTGTTGATGTGATTTTATTTGTGCTGACTCTATATCAGTCAACATTAAATCACGATACTTCTTGTTGTCTGTTAAAACTACTAATGCCGCAAGGATGGTTTTACGTCTTTTAGGTTCATAATCTTGTAAATATTTAATTATTTTATTTGTGTTATTAAACCCTTCTTTACTATACTCATCGTCACCGAAAACATGTTGATATAAATTGGTCAAGATTGAGTTATATGTTTTGATACTACTCTCAGATATATTTGGTTTATTTTCTTTGATTATTGTTTTAATATTCATTACTATTCTTACTTAATTTTTGTTTATATCTCTTTCCTTTAATCATAAAAAATATACCTTAAATAATATCCAATATATCCAAAAAAGCCAAAAAAAGTTAAAATTTATAAACTTATCTAAGAAAGCATTCCTAGGGGTAAGTTTTGAAAACGGCAAATTTATTGGATTGTTGGATATATTGGATAAGATTTTAAAGAGTAGGGAGTAAATAAAAGATATGAACAAGGAAAAAGAGGTCGAAAAGTATTCAAACCCGCAAAAAGTACATGAATTAGCTAAAATGATGAAATTAAATCCCGTTGAAATCTCAACTAAAAAAGATAAGAAATATATGATATATGATAACAATGGACATGTAATTCATTTTGGGGCTATGGGTTACATTGATTATACTAAATCAAAAGATAAAACTAAATTGAATCATTTTATGCATCGCAACCATAAATGGTATAATGCTCCAAAATATACACCGGCTTATCTTAGTGCATATTTATTATGGAATCCCCATTTTTAATGTATATAAAAAGAAATTTATTTAAATATAATAATGGTTAGAAAAACAAAAAATCAATTGTACGTTCCAGAAAATGATGAAGCATATAATGATGAAGATTTTTATGGTGAAGGTATACATATTCACGGAGGTGCACTTGCTGGTAATGAAATTAGAGGGTTACTAGATGCAAGTTATGATAAAACAGTAAAAAACGTTGATGGTGGATGGGTTAAAGATGAAGATCTATCAACAGGCAAATCAAAAGTATTTTATAATCCTGAAACAGGTAAATCGTCTGTAGTACATCGTGGAACTGTAGGTACTTTATCAGATTGGAAAAACAATGCTGTATATGCATTAGGAGGTAAAAAAGCTTATAAAGATACAAGTAGATATAAGCATGCAAAAGATGTTCAAAATGCCGCAACAGAAAAATACGGCAATGATAATCTCATCACATTAGGTCATTCACAAGGGGGTTTACAAGCTGAATTATTAGGGAAAAAAGGAGATGAAACAATTACATTAAACAAAGCAACAAGACCCTTTAGTAATACACCATCAAAAAACCAAACAGATATTAGAACTACTACAGATTTAGTAAGTGCTATGAATCCTTTTAGTAAAGCAAAAAATACTGAATCAATTAGTTTAAAAGGATTCAATCCATTAAAAGCCCATGCAACAACATCCTTAAAGAAATTAGGTAATAAAATGATTGGTAAAGGAATGTGTTCATGTTGTGGTAAAAAATGTTCTTGTTGTGAATGTAGTAGTAGCGATGAAGAAAGTAGTAGCGATGAAGAAGAATATGTTCCACGTAAAAGAGGACGTCCAAAAAAAGGTGGTGCTATCTTAGGAAAGATTGAGAAAGGTTTCAAAAAAGAAATTATCAAACCGTCAAAAGAAGCGGTTAAATATGTAAGTACTAAAGATGGTTTAGCAACTGATTTATTATATAAAGGTGTACCAATGGCATTAGGAACACTTGGAGGGGTTGCGGGTGCTGTTGCAACAGGAGGACCACTTGGAGGTGTTGCGGGTAACTATGCAGGACAGATGGCAGGTAAAATGATAGCACAAAAAGTAGGTCGTGAAACAAAGATGGGTTCTGAAGCACAAAGGGGTGTAGGTACAAAGAAAAAATCATCAACTAAGACAGTAAAGAAATATTTAACATCTAAAAAAGGTGGTTTAGCATCTGATTTACTACATCGTGGTGTTCCAACTGTTTTAGGTGGGATAGGTGGTGTTGCTGGAACGATGGCTACAGGTGGACCTATTGGAGGTGTTGCGGGAGCACAAGCGGGGACAATGGCAGGTCAATTAGCAATGGATGCTCTTGGTAAAAAGATTGGTGTAGGAATTAAGAAGTGTGGACGACCTAAAAAAGGATCACAAGAAATGAAAGATAAAATGGCAAGTTTAAGATCTATGAGATCTAAAAAATAGATTTATTATATATTAATGAAATGTTACATATATCGTATACAAGATAACAATGATCCAAAACAGTTCTATATTGGTAGTACATTAAATTTATCAAGAAGAAAGAGTCATCATAAAAAGAACGTAAAGAATAAGGTAGGTAAATTATATTGGACTAAATTATATAAATATATACGTGACAATGGAGGTTGGGATAATTTTACATTTACGAAAACACATGAGATTGACATTGAATGTTTATCACAAGGAACAGGATTTGAACAAACCATTATAGACGAATTTCAACCGCCTTTAAATTCTATAAGGTCATCAAAGATAGTTAAGGAAATCATATTATAATAGTATAATGAATATAATATATTTTTTATTTATGTTACCTATTAATCGTAAATATGAAACAATCTTATCAAAAACCAATGCTAATCTCGATTTTAAAGAATCTAATACTTCTGTAAGTTTTAAATATTATAAAAAAATATTAGAAGAACGTAAAGAAAGGGAAAGACAAAATAGACATAAAGAAATATTATATTAATAGTATAATGGAAGAACCACAACCTACCGAAGAACTTATTGTTGTACCTACAGAAGAACCTACTGTTTTACATACAGAAGAACCTACTGTGTTACATACAGAAAAACCAACAATTATTCAGAACTCTGATTATTTAGCAAAAACTGACATTGAATGGGTTAAGGATATTCAATATCAAGAACCAAATCAATTTGAAAAAGACATGTTAAAAGGAACTCTATCACCTGAAGAACTTTTAGCAAATGAAATGACAGAAGAGAAACAACAACTAATTAAAATTAATGATATCAAAGTTAAAATTAAAGTTGTAGCACTAAATGTTATGGGTGAATCACCTATTCAAAACACCTCACTCTTTTCACAACTAAAGAAAAAGACTCTTCTTGATACAATGAATAGTATATACCAAAATGTTTATATGGTTGATGAAAACAGACTAACAGAAATGTTTAATGTAGTTTGTCAAACTAAAGTGTTTGGTGATAATTATGACTACACATCATATCCTGTATATGCATGATAAATATTACTAATAATAATAATCTATTTAAAAACTTATTATTATTAATATCTAATATGAGTGGACAACCTAATCGATATGCAAATAGTGCAGAAATGTTTAGAAATCAATACATGGATGCATTAAACAGTAGAGCAAATGTAGATGATTTTAACCTACAAGCAAATAAAAATTTTAAAGCAACAGGGTCACTTCCTCCTTCAGTGTCAAAACAAGTGGATAATAGAACTACAACTGAAATTTTAGCTGATACAGAAAAATTAAAATTAAATATTATTTCAGAATTAAAACCAGTAATGAATTCAGGAACGGCTTCTGTAGTTGTTCAAAAAATACAAACCGCTCCTATTAATGCTGATGGATCATTTTTAGTGTGGATAGCACAAAATATACCCGAAATTGTCAAAAGTTTAAAAAAGAAATATGCAATAGGTATTAAAGGTGATGCACAAGATGCGACAAATATTGTTATTTTTCTTACAGATATGTATAGTAAGATTAAAGATTATACAGGAACAGTAAAAACATATTTTGATACTGTAGGTGATTCTAAAACAGGACTTAAAGAGGGAGATCTTGATGCATTACGCAAAGAATATGAAGTTATTGTTGCACGTCTTAAAACTAAAGTGCCAAATTATAGAGAACCAAATGAGAAAAAAATTAATGATTTGGTGATGTCAACAACTGAAAAAATTTCTGGATTATTTGTATTAATAACGTCGGAAAATTATAAAAGAATAATTAGTGATTTATTAGGAATTAATGGTGCATTGGAATTAACAGCCGTTAACGGTGTTAATGATGTTTCAAAATTAGCTTTTGAATTTTTAGATTCATTACCATCTGTACCAATAGTAAGAACAATGTATAAACAATTAGAAAAATCATTGGAAAATAAAAATACAAATTTATCAGTTAATATTTTACAAAAAATTTATGATTTATTTCCTGATATATCAAAAATAGTTGAAATACAAAATGCATTAGTATTTATTAGACCAGATTTTAGACCGAACGGAAAATTAGAAATATCACCTGATTTATCAGGTGTATTTCCAAAAAATTTATCTGATTATAATGATACATTTATAAATGTTCAAGATGCAAAACTATCAGGACGGTATCAAAATTTAGAAACTTTATTAAAAGGTAATTTTGTTATGGCAGCATATGAAAAAGCAGTGAGAGATACAGAAAATCAGTTTATTCAAGGATTAACAAATGCCGAACGAAGGTCATTATTAAAAGATATACAAGTTGAAGAAGAAAATTTTAGAAGTCAAGTTTCAAAAATTCTTAATGAAATAGAAAAATTAAAGAATCAAAAATATGATATGGATGTTCGTTCTAAACAATACAGTGATATATTATTTCAAATTGAAAATAAATATAATGAATTAGGTTTAATTCAGGATGATTATCGTTCTTTTATTAAAGATGTAGATGATCAAACTAATATTTTAGAATATGCTGATAAAGGATTAGAAAATTTTTTCAAATATGCTAATAAAGTATCTCAAACTAATCGCGATTTAAATTCTATTTTTAGAACTGATACAGGTAATATACAAACAGTTAATGATTTAGTTGATTTGAACCCTACAATATCAACACCAAAACGTTTACCATTAGGAAAGAAAACATTAGATGAATTAACATCACAACCACAACAACCACAACAACCACAACAATCTCAACAGCAAATATCAAATACAGTTCAATCAATGATGGAACAAATGAAACAATATAATGATGATAAAAGGGCAATTGAAAAAGAACTAAATACAGTATCATTAACAATCAAGGAAGAATCTGACCTGCGTAATGATTTAGATGAACTTAAAGAAGAAATGAAACGGTTATCAAAACAAATTAATGACGCTGGTGGATATAATTTTAGTAGTATCACATCACCACCTTTACCTCCTAAAAAAGATATATCAATAAATTTAAATCAATCATATGAGGATGAATTACTTCGTATTGAAAGAGAATTGCAAGATACGGATTATGAGGTTTCTCAATTAGGAGCTAGACCAGTAAATAACCCAGTTGCACAACGACTTTATGATGAAGAAGCTAATAGAATTGATATGAGAATATACAGATTAGAACAAAAAGCTAAACAAATAAAACAATTAATGTTTAAACCAACAGGTTCAGGACTTAAAAAAAGACGTGGACGCCCTAAAGGTTCAGGAATTGCTTTTAAAGATAATATTGATCATGCTAAAGGAATTCAACCAGCTAAAAAATATCATCCTTTTGGAAAATATTTTGTAAATAGTCACAAACTAAATCATGGTAATGTATTATCAATTAGATCTAAGTCAGGAACTAATGTACGTGAATATCCATCACGAACAGTATCACCACATATGGCAAGTATTGTAAAAACTATTATCGGTGGTGGTGTGCCTTCGTGGAATGATATGAGTAAATTGACTGAAGATGAAAAAGACTATTTATATAAGGTATCAAAACGTGCGGAATTTGCCGATAAAATTAGCATCCCAACACCATCTAAAGATAAATTAGAAAAAGACATTCATGAATTTGAAGTATGTAAAGGTGAGATTATGGCTGGTAATGACAGTAAAGAATTAATCAAGAAATTTAAATTATTAATTATTAAATTATCAAAAAATGGAACTATTCCTAAACGTGAAGCAACAGAAGTAATGCAGGAATTATTAGAACTTGGATATTAATTAAAGAGTAGATGACATATAATGTATAATGTCAACATCAGGTATTTATAATTATCACCCAAAAGTAGAACACCCAAATAGTGAACTATACCAAATGGATTCAAACCAACCATCATTCTTTTTTGGTGGGTCTCAAGTTCCATTAAATTTACATCTTGATTCACATGGGTCAGGATTTAGAACTCCTCATAAATTTTCATATGATAAAATGAAAGGATTAGAGGATAATAGAAAATTTAATAAAACTACAGTAGAAAAATATAATAACATTAGATTACCGAAACACATGTATGGTATCAAACGAATCTAATGAAATTAAAATATATAAACAGTAATTAATTTAATACAATAATAATGTTTATAATTGTATTAAATCAAAATAATATTGTACAAGATGGTGGAAATAATAAATTAGTTTATAAATTCCCCAATAGTATCAATCTCACAGACAAATATGTCGCCGTATCCAGTGTAAGCATGTTCTATTCATGGAATAACATTGATGCTATTTACTCAAATAATACTTTAACCTACACATGGACCGCTAACGCAACAACAACTACATATACTATTACAATTCCAAATGGTATATATGAAATATCAGATTTAAATTCATATTTTCAGTATATAATGATTCAAAATTTAACATACTGGATAAACTCATCTAGTCAGTATGTATATCCATGGGAAATTAGTGTTAACCCAACAAGATATGCCGTACAAATCAATACATATTTAGTTCCAACATCCGCAACAGCAACAACAGCCGGTTTTACTTTACCAGTAGGTCAGTCATGGCCAACTACCACACAAAATCCAGTAGTCACAATACCATCAGCATTCAATATTATCATTGGATATGGTGCGGGGTTTGCTACAAATGCAAATGTTTCTAATGCTTATACACCAGCAACCTCTTCTGTAAATAATAATTATGAATCTAAAAATTCAGCAGGAACTTTATCATATCTTTCAAATACATCACCACAAGTCCAACCTAATAGTAATGTTATATTTAATCTTTCTGGTATAAACAATCCTTACTCTCAACCGTCAGGAATTATTTATTCTGTTAATCCATCAGTTGCAGCAGGTGAATCAATAGATGAAAAACCTCCTAACTTCATGTGGAATAAATTTATCAACGGAACTTATAATGAATTAAGATTAACCCTTCTTGGTACTGATCTAAGACCATTACAAATTAGCGATCCTAATATGACTATTCTTCTCACAATCAGGGATGCAAATGAGGGATTTTTAACTTCTAAATAATAAAATATATCCAATATATCCAAAAAAAGTTAAATTTTAAAAAGTATCTATATAAGAATAATATAAGACTAAGTTTCAAAAACAATAAAATATTTGGATTTTTTGGTTTAATTTTTAATAAATTTACTTAAAGATATATATACTGTATATAATAAGAGAATGTCACAATTGGATGAAAACTATTTAGTGAATTTATACACTACTTTAAATAATGAAAAAACAAAATTATTCAATGATCTTAAAAATGATACAGAAATGAAACATGAAAAGTTTATTAATTTAAAAATTAATCATATTGACGCTATAATCAGGGCTACGTTTAAGTTACGTAATACAATCATTAAAGAAAAACTGAAATGTGATTTCATCTGAAAGATATATATATATATTTAAAAGGATGATTATATATATATTAATATGGTATATAGCACAACGAGACACATAAAATTACCGTTCTCAAATTCCAAAATGACTTCGCATACTAAAAGATTATATGGACAAGGAATGGGATCTGTATTATTAAGAACAGCGGGTGGAGGTAATGCAAGCTCATACTCTGATATGGATGATTATATTGCAACTACAGGTATTAATCCATATGCACGTAGTGGAATGGACTCATCTGGTTCAGGATTAAAATCATTATCAAGTAAATTATCAAAATTAAATATTGAGCCAAAATTACATGTTAAAAAGAAAAACATCACAATGTCCTTCTAAATTTCTATTTTTTATATTATATGTAACACATACAATATAAAAGCATTTAAACGAATATTATGATATAATGTATAATGTGTGACAAATTAGTTTTCGACTTATCCCAAGAAGTAGAAGGGACTCCAAATGTTTTCGTCCGTAAGGACTGGATTAACATTTTAGACAATCAAAATCAAAATTACAATAACAATCAATCAATTATCGATACATCACAGTTATCGAATTCAAATAAATATATGTCGTATCGTGAAGCATACCTCAGCGTTCCAATGTTACTGTCTTTCGGGACTGGAGCTGTACCAGTTTTAACTGGTAACGTCGAAGCAACTGCAAGACAATTAGCCCTAATGACCCCAACAACTGCTGGTAAATCATTAGATTACTCCATCGGTCTAAAAAACTGGTTTGGACAAATCATTCATAGTTTTACGTTGGATTACAACGGAACAACTATCGTACAACAGACTCCTTATATTAACATGTGGAACTCATTCAAATTAATGACTAGTTTATCATTAAATGACGTTTCTACTCAAGGAGCAACTATTGGGTTCTTTCCTGATGACCCTATTACATGGGGTTTTTATCAAGCGGCTGCTGCAACTGCTGCGGGTGATGCAATCTCAACCGCAAGTGATACATTTTCTGGTCAAGGTGTTGTAAATACTACAAATTTCGTATCATCGAATATTGTAGCGGGAGGTTTAAATAGTTTTGGTTCAATGACTGGTAATGACGGGTTTTTAAGACGTCAACAACTTATTAACTTTGATACATTAGGATTAACAGGAGCATGTACTGCTACTGATGTACCTACTGGTATTAGTAATGAAACATATGGTGATTTACTCACAGCTGGAAACATGAATCTTCTTTGGAAGTCATATATCGTAAAGAAACAAAATGAATCTTATTTAACTATTGGATCTGCCACAACATTAAATGCTACACAAACTGCTGGAGTTATTCAAATGAACATTGTAGCAACTATTTATTTAAAACATATTCATTCATTCTTTAATATGTGTCCTTTACTAAAAGGTGTATTTATGAAATTAACATTAAATTTAAATAACACATCATCAACTATTAAAGTATCCCGTGATGTGACAGTTGCTGCAACTACCGCTGCTGCATATGTTTCTACTGGTTTCCAATGCACAAGCATCTCAAATCCATTAGGAGGTGTAAATCCTATTATGATTGCTTCTGGTATTACAAACAATGGTGCAAACCCATTAAATGTTCCTACAACTACATTAACATCTCTCAATGATAACGGTGCTCATCAAGTTTTATACACATATATTGCAAACATTTCTGTTGGTGCTGTATGTTTAGATCAAACCCTTACATCAATAGGTGCTGTTGGTTCTGGTGCTCTTTCTAAATCTGTATATTTATACGTTCCTGCAATGACTTTTAATCCAACTTTTGAACAAGCATATCTTTCCAACAGTGTTAAACAAATTAAATATACTGATGTATACCAATACCAAGTTATTAATACACCTGCTGGACAAATGTTCAATAATTTAGTAACTAATGGCATCGCAAATATTAAGTCCGTGCTAATTTTGCCATATTTCTCATCGGCTTCATCTGCTGGAACTGCATTGGCAACTCGTTTTGGTCATTCCAACAATACCAATACTGGTTTCATTAATGGTATCCCTGTATTTCAAAGTCCTTTTGATCCTGCTGGATCTGGTCCAACTAGTCCTCTTTGCCATCTTACTAACTTTAACGTACAGATTAGTGGACAGAACGCCATCTATAACACACAGAAATACAGTTACGAACAATTTAACAACCAACTTTATGGACAAAATGCTGTTAACGGAGGTCTTACTGATGGTATTACTTCAGGTCTTATCAGTCGTCAATCATTCGATATGGAATATTGCTATTATTACGTAAACGTTGAACGCATGTTGCCTGTCGAAATGAGCGTCCCTAAATCTGTACAAATCCTCGGACAAAATCTTTCATCTAAAGCAATTGACATGTATGTGTTTGTTGAATACGGTGTTGAGATACAGATCGATGCACTCACTGGCGCAAGAGTATAATCGAAAAAGACTAGGTGCTTTAAACCGTATTATTAAATTATTCGGTATTATTATTAATACGAAATTCAACTTAATTATTAGATAATGATATATATTTAAAAAGATAAATTCTTAAATATATATATGCACACAATTAGTATCGACGCAAGCCCATCACAGTTAAGAAAACTACGTAAGGGTCAAAAAGTAAGAGTAAAGAAAGGAACAGGATTCAATATTATTGTACATCCTACTACATACAATAGAGTATCAAGAGCCTTTGGAAAAAATAAAGGGTTAGAATTAGAATTATCACAAGAAGAATTACAACATAAT
>Ga0181355_1001098_pt1 | contig 11918 bp, 18 predicted proteins | sample Fa13VDMM15DN_FD_130099 | JGI IMG/M metagenome (GOLD analysis project Ga0181355, IMG submission 130099) | Freshwater viral communities from Lake Michigan, USA - Fa13.VD.MM15.D.N | ecosystem: Environmental > Aquatic > Freshwater > Lake | place: USA: Michigan | collected 2013-09-23 | reverse complement strand
TTTTTGTTTGGTAATACATAATTTCCTTATTTTATTTTTTATGTTTATTGAACTTCTCTTCGTTGGTATCAATTCCAACTCAAATGCCTCTGTGGACACGAGAACCTCAGCAACAAGGTTTCAGTTATAAATATAAGGATGATTTATTTTATTGTAAATATTAAATATCTAAAACCTTTAAGACACCATTTGTGTCGTAACCTAAATTAAATTTTCGAATATCAGGCCCCCCAACATTATCTTGAGGTTTTATTCTATACCATTTTTCAATAATTTTATCAAATTCATCCACTTTACCGGAAAGTTCGGGTGACTCAGATTTAATTGTTTTAATAAGGTCCCTCCAAACTTTATTTAATTCAGGGTATTCTTTTAATTTTTTTAAAATACGTTCCAAACGTAAGTTTTGTTGACTATATGGTAATGAACGTTGAGTTTTATATAATGTGGATTCTAATTTATCCCACAAATCCATAAATGGTTTGGTATCCAATTTTTCTAAAACAACCGCGTCAAGTAATTCACCACCTTTACCTTTAACTTTAGTTTTACGGAATATTTTAGGAAAAAAATCAGGGTGTTTTTTAAATGTGTTATACCACTGTTCTACTTCTCCAGGTCTTATTTCTACCTTTACAACTTGGTTAGGATTTGATATTATTTGGTATACTCTATGGTCTTGTCCACCACCTAAAACAGGTTTAATTTTTATGTTAGAACTTTTTGACGCGGTTTTTAATGTTTGAATAAATTTGGACTCATCTATAGTATCATATAGAAATTTAGCTAAAAGTCTGTTATATTCGTCTTCACCATATTTTTTAATATAACTTGATTTATATAAGTTAAGGTCTTTTGCAACTTTTGTTAATTTAGGGGCCATTTTCATTAACTCTTTTTGTACTTGAGGTTCCCACTGTACAATTGAATTTGCGACTTCTAACTCAGCCTTTGTTAAAGCTGATTTTGATATTAATTTTGACGAAAGAAGAGCCATTCCCTTAACACCTAATTGTTTAACTCCCGGTATCTTCATAAAAATGGAACCCGCAAAGGGTAACATAGAAAAAGCTGCGGTTAACCCTGCTGAAGTTTTATCCCCTTCATCATAATATGTTTTAGCGTCATATAATCCAATACCTGCCGAAATGAAAGGTCCGACATAAGGTATAAAGGCGGTCCCAATACCTAAAAGGGTTAAATATTTATGTTTGTCTTTTGGGTTATAGAAACCATCTATAGACACATTTGTTGGCTCATTTTTAATTCCACCTTCATACTCATATTCATCACTACTTTTTTGTTGTGCCTTGGTAGGTTTAGAACGAGGATATAATTTCTCATCCTCAGGGTCAAATTGTTCTACAAATAAACGATATTGTGATTCTTTAATTATAAATTTCATATAGATAAATAGTTTATAAAATAAAAAACCCCCAAGTTTCCTTGAAGGTTTTATGTAGAGTTGTCCGGTACCTACACTGACCAACGACAATCAGACCACCGTTCACCACCTGTAAGGGCCTAACGACTGATATTATAACTTGCTTACACTCAAATATCTGATGTGTCCTATACAGGATTCGAACCTGTGACCTTTTCGTTATGAGCGAACCGCTACTGACCGGACTGAGCTAATAGGACTAAAATGGGTTTTTAATGAACCCATAAAACATATGTCAATTATTGGTGATGCTTAACGTACCGACCAAATTTATCAACCCTCACAGAGAGTTTCTCCAATCTAAAGTTCCAATTATCGAACTTTCCTAAGCCAGATTTTATTCTTGCTTGTTTAACCGCAGATACTTCTGCCTTCTCACGTCCTTCTTCCGTAGTTTCTACGAAAAAAGTGGGAGCCTGAACACCGTTATAAACGGGAACTACTCTCCAAATTCTCAATTTCTGAGTCATAATTTTAGCTAATAGCTAAAACTATGTGGAGTTTGGTTGGTTGTTTTTCATAATTGTAAATATTACTCAGTATCCGGAGAGGGAATCGAACCCTCACGCACTATGGCACTGACGCTTAAAATCAGCGTGGCTACCGTTACACCACCCGGACAATTTTCCCCCAATGAGATTAGTTTGGGGTAGATTTTTTCGGTTTTCCTATTCAAAAGTCGAGACGGTCTTACCCGCACATAAAAGTCAACTATTACTTGGAGGTGAGTTAGTACGCTCCCTTTTCCCAAAGACCTCATCTATCAAACCGTTTGAGGCGTCAGCTACATCATTATTTAAGAAACGATGACAAATCTGTTGAGTATCTCTATCTCAATTGTAGTCAGAACAGGAATCGAACCTATTCTAGAAGTGTGACCTCCATGTGCTACCATTACACTACCCGACTATATAGGACACGGGTTCGGTTTCCCCATATGTGTCCATACTTTTGTAGTTGTGTTATTTTAAGAGAAATAACCCGGTACCCACCGAAGAACCCATACTTTTTGTCCCACAAAAACTATTAAAAAGACCGTATTATCATTTGGTTTATTTCACCCGTCTGAGTTCTTCCTTTTACATCCAAGAACCCATCCCTCATACGGAGAGAACCAAAATAGGATGACCTGTGGTTAGAACAGGACTCGAACCTGTGGCCTCTCGGCAGTTACCCACCGAGTGAAGTACCAACTCTTCCATCCGACTATTTTCCCGTCTTTCCGAGATGTCAACTACTTGTATGTTGTTCCTACATACCAATCCTCTTATAGTCGATTTTGTAGTCAGGACAGGATTCGAACCTGTAATTCCGGTTAAACCCCTCGACGGGGCCGCGTCTATCCAATTCCGCCACCTGACTATGTTTTTATGTAAACAGATACAATAGAATTAGTATAAAAGGTAATATAACATAAAAACCAATTGGGTCAAACGGGTAAAGTATTTTTTCTATTTCCTTATGTGTGTTAATAAACATTTTTTTCATATCTTTTATTTTTTGTAGTCAGGACAGGATTCGAACCTGTATCATCCGTCGATGACTATCCCGGACATTTCGTCACCTGACTATATTATAACAACTACTCTTAACCCATCTGATATTCACAAGCCCTAATTTGTGTCAGGAGATTCTAACTCCATCCCTAGTTGTCAAGTGTGTCTAAAGAGCATTGGACACTTCCTTTATAATTTGATGGTAAGGTGGGATTCGAACCCACAGACTCTCGGGATTTTCCCCGAACGTTTAGCCAATAAAACTTCTTACCAAACATTTTGGAAAAACTGATGAACACGTTATTCATCTTTGGTTTGAGTTAACCTTTATCGTTTTTCCGTTTTTTTTTTGAGAGATTTCCTTTTGAAGTAATGTCAATCTCGTCCTAAACCACACCATCCTTTCTTTTAAGGCTAAGAAACTTCTAACTACCTATTTGTCACTACTGATTTTTCTTAACTACAAAAAACACAAACTCACAAACTGAACCACACAAAAAACGACTCGAGCTGGTATGAGGAATCGAACCCCATTATCTTGTGTACAAAACAAGTACATCACCATTTATGTTTTACCAGCCTGTCGCAGAGTATTTTTTTTAAGTAGAATTCAACTCTGTCTCTTAAACTACTATTTTAACATCATCACTTCGGCCACATTGGGAGAACCGCAGTTCCCACGTAGTTTAAGGAGGTAGTTGGCGGCGTATCACACCGAGTTATGATAATGTATTTGTACCCCCGGTGAGAGTTGAACTCACAAAATCTTCTGAGTCTAAATCAGACGGCTTTTCCGTTTGCCCACGAGAGTAATTATTTTTTTCATATAACTTAATCCATTTACGAATCGCATTACCCGAAACACCATATTTTTGACCTGTTCCGGTGTAATTCAAAACTGAAACGTCATTTATTAAAACATTATAATCAGGTCGACTAACTTTTTTAGATTTTTCAAATTTACAATCTAAGCAAGTTACTGCCTTATCAGAAATTAAAGTACCACAATCACATTTTTTTGTTTTTAATTTTTTTATTTTAATCTCTTTAATATTTTTTTTACCGGAATAATTGTCGGTTATTGAATGACAGTTAGGACATAATATTTGTAAATTATCTAAATGATTATTAAATCTATTTCCATCTATATGATGTAATTCTAACGAAATTTTATCACCTAACCAATCAACTAATTTACAATTTTCACATTTATGTTCTTTTATACCATCCTGAATTAATTTAATTCTTAATATATGTGATTGAACGACATCCCCACTTTCAATATAATCTAACGCGGTTCTTCGTTTTGAATCAGTTTTTTTACCTTTTAATCCCTGATTCCCCGAATAATCTATTTCTAACTTTTTCAAATAACTATCTAAAGTAGATGGTCGACAATTTAAGACCTTACATATTGACGATTTTGATTCGTTATTTTGAATCATTGTTATAATTTGTTCTTTTTTTTCTAATATGTCTATTCTCATAATACTTTCTTTATATTATAAATATAACATACTTGTTAAAAAACTAAACAACAAGTATAACATTTTATTTGTAGTGTAGATAGGAATCGAACCTACCTCGATGAATTACTTGTGATATGCACCAACCTTTCTCTCCAATCCTAGTATTAAGGAGTGTTACCTACAAATCACCATCACTCAACCCTTTTACACCATTTGTGATTCCGGAGGGATTTGAACCCCCAACCCTCAGATTAGAAATCTGATATTCTATCCAGTTGAACTACGGAACCAATTTATTCTGTTACCGACATAGATTGGTAATTAAGTGTGAAGGCCCAAACCCCTTCACTCCCCTATTATAGTCTGTCGCAACGTTGGAACGAATGCCGACCTTTTCACTTAACTTTTCGTTAGACATACGAATCTATGTTTTCTGTATGTGGTGAGTAACTTCCTTCCCCACTTGTGTTTCCGAGATATCGAGGGCACCATACTGTCTAACGTCAAACAGAATATAAAAATTAAAGAGCGGATATTCAGATTCGAACTGAAACTTCAGACTTGGAAGGCCCACGTGCTAACCGTTAAACACCATACCCGCAATTAAGATGAACTGAATCATCTATTGTATTATACTTTTGACTTGAGATTCTCAATCTCTTTTACGATTCTTTTTACATCAGAATCTGTTAATGGGAGTTTTACATCATAAGTCCCCTTTTGTGTTTTCACACCATTTTTCAATTGTTTTTCCAACAATGCAAGAACCCTTTGTTGTCTTGACCTTTTCGCTGCTGTCGCCATACGTCTGTTTTTAGATTAATAATTAGTAGCGTAGCGTGGACTCGAACCACCCCCCAAGCTTATGAGACTTAGATGCAACCTTTACACTTTAACGCAATTTGCTGACTAATAAGGATTTGAACCTTACTCCTGAGTCCCCTTTCTGCGTTAATACCACATACTCCGTTCCTCTGTGCTCCATACACCATAATCATTCCGATGGTTTCGAACCCATCAGTCATAGGTTAATTACTCCTATGATTTGCGGTCTATGACGGTAACGCTCCGTCGACACTTGAGTGACAGTCAAGTATGATACTTTTTCACCAATAGACCAAAATTTTCAATTCAAAGGTGACAATCCTATAACAATTGAATGAGAAAGAACCGTGTTTCCCGGGTAGTGACTTCCCGTATTCTGTCTTTCTGTTTTTTGTGGATACAGTGGGAGTCGAACCCAAACAATCTGATTGCAAATCAGTTGGACTGCCGTTGTCATCTGACCCAATTTTGGATAGATGAGGTTCTATCCGGACCATGACCTTCTCCCTTGGGAGATGTCTGTAAAAATTATAGATTAAGATATTGTACCAACACCAGCGGAGTCGAACCGTTATGGTTGCCGGGAATCGAACCCGACATTCACTTAATCTTCCTTTATCCTTTAAGAAGAATTACTTCATAATTTTTGTAACCCGTACGGGGTTCGAACCCGTGCCTCATCATAGAAAGTGATACGTGTTAACCTCTTCACTAACGGGTCATTTTATATTACCAATATGTCAAATAACGTGTTTTATTTTGATGGTACAAAAGTAATAAACTTTTTTTAAACTACCAAACTTTTTTCATATATTAAATCAGTTTTTTCATAACCATCTTTTAACTCAATTAAACCATTTCTACATTGTCGTTTGATAATATCTAAAATAGTTGCCAATTCATCTGATTTTTTTCTATTTATTTTCTTCCAATCTAACGAACCTTTCTTAAATGTGGATTCTATAGTTTTTAGTTCTAAAATAAACTCTTTTTTCTCAATATTGGTTTGCCAATTACTCATAATTTTATCTTTTTTTAATTCGGTACAAAGATAATACTTTATTTTAATCCACCAAACTTTTTATAAAAAAAATTCAAAAAAAAAATCCATCTCTTTTGGAGATGGACTTTATCAGTTATTATTATTTTATTTAACAATACATCATACCATCTCCGACCGAGTTGTATCTCTACCCTCCGCTCCTGTTAATAATAGTATTGTATTTAAAGTTTTCATTTTCTGTGTTATTGTAATTTCTAATAAATATACACCTTTTTATAAAAGTGTCAAGTATTGGTAAGATTTATTTATTTTTTCTTTGTTAGTTCGATTGCTACAGCTGGAATGTATTGTTTATATAACTTAATTTGTTTCATTTTAAGTTCAATCATTTCATTAATATTGTCAGACAATCTTTTAATTTTATTATACTCATCCGGAGTAAATAAAAAAACTTCTTTTGGTTTGTGATAAATATCTTTTTTAACCGGTTGTTTAAGTTCAACCATCTCCATTAATTTATCGTCAAAATAATAAGGTGTTAAACCCTGAGTTCTATAACGACTAATCTTCATTGAATCTAAATCAATATCCAATATTCTTCTGTTCTCCGGTAATGGTGGTTTTGGTTTCATATCACTATGTTGTCCCAATATATCGTCTTTTTCTTGTTCTGTGATTACAAATCTTTTCATAATGATAAATATATTGATAATAAAAAAAGTTTAACAACCCCGCCCTCGGGTCGTAGCGGGCAACAAAGGGATTAGTGGAATTCTGTGTGTTAGTCACCACTGTACTAGTCCTTATCTATCCTTTACCGTATTACTACGGTGCTACTGTTGGGAGGTCACCCCTATCAACACACCTAGTCCATTAATTTTTTAGAGTATGGACACCCCGGTTGTTAAACTTTTTATTTCTTCAGGAGAGACCCCCAAGGGGATAACCATAACGGAATTACCCTTGACTCACTCTCCGTCTTCTTGCACGTGATTGAGGAATTGAACCCCACCGTCGAGAATTTGGAGTTCTGACCGACACCTTGTCTGTATCACGTATTTAATAACACAATTATTTTAGTCCCCTGCCGGGTGACTTCCCTACTTTTTCACACAACCCGGATGCCTCCGAATCTAATTTTCTATTTTACCCCTATTCAAAAACGCGTTTTCCTTTCGGTAGTTCAAGCCCATTTTCGTGGTTAAATAATTATGTTATTTGAGGTCTTGGAGGGTATCGCACCCCCTCCGTAAGTTTTGCAGACTTACCGGCCGCTTCGACCATCAAGACCATTTAACCTACGACCTAAGGAACAGGGATTGTCCCCATATCATTCAATAAGCACTGTAGGTTTTCTATTTTATTCTAAACTACTTGGTAAAAAAAGTAGCGTGGGATTTTTTTTCTGGATTTCTACGTCCGGGTAAAGTTTCTTAAACTCAATCACATTGAACTTCCCAGTGATTAGGTGAAAACCATTTTTGGTTGGAATCACTTTTTCAATTTTGTTACCCATCGGTTGGATTTCCATTAAATCCATTGTAATGTCTCTCAAGAATTGTTTATCCTTTGTATCAACATCCACAATCCATCTTTTTTCTTGTGTCTTAATTTGACCCACAACCGAATCAAATAAACCCTTTTGGTTTTTAACACCATTCTTAATTCTCTCAGCTAACGACATCATCATATCCAAAGAAACATCCATATGGTTTTGTTTCTGAACGTGGATGTAAGCTCTTGCCTTAAACATCTCACATAGTTGTTTGATTTCATCGTATCTCTTATCAAGATGTTCAAGACTTTCCATACAATATGTTTTGATTGTTCTAACCGATTGGTGATTATCTCTCTCACCTTCAGGTTGGTCCTTCTTTCTCTTGAGTATTAGAAGAAAATAAAAATCCCCTGGATTATCAAAATTTAATAGTGTTTTCACTATATCTAAATTATCTATCATTCTTGATTATTATTATAGTCAATCATAAATTTTTTACACTCATCCATCGTCCCAATGAACATATTTCTATCGTAATCCAAATCTCTTACAAAAAATAAATTTTGTTCTTTATCCCACTCGTTGATTATCATATTTTCTAAAGTATTAAATCAATTAACATTGAGCCGTAAATACATCCTGACGCAATAAAACCAAAAAAACCTATAAATACTGATAGTAACATAACACGGTCATCATCAAAGAATTTGACTTGTTCTTTGTATAGTTGGTAACCTATGTTACCAATCAAAAATAAAATCCAAGGTAAATGTATCATCTTTTTATTCTTTTCTGAAATATGACATTTCAACGTTATACAATTCACAAATTCTTTCTGTGGACATCATGGAAAATAAACTTCCCAAACAATGGATAAAATATCCATCAATAAACCACTTTAATCTTTGTTTTGCTTCGTACTCATCCATCTTAATAACCTATTTTCTTTTTTTCTTAGGTAAAGATTTGTTCTGTAATTCCAAGAATTTTCTTGTTTTACGACACATTTTTTCCAAAACCTCCAACGATTCAATATTCTTAAAAAGAATGGTTACAACCTCTTGTGATTCTGATGACAAACAACTCTCGCCAATTACGTGTGACTTTGATAATTTACTCAACCCGATAAAAGGTGTTTGAGTTATATTCTCAACTCCCATTCCAAAAGCTAACTCACCCATTCCAGCAACAACTACATTTCTTCTCATAATTTATGTTTTTAATTTCGACAAAGATAATACTATTTTTTAATCTACCAAACTTTTTTTAATTATTTTTCCAACCATCTAAATGCCGCTTCTTTAAGAACCCCCATTTGAACCATCAATAAATTTGATGATATATCCATACCGGTAATTTTTGAGGTTTTACGACATAAATTTCTAATTTGACTTTCATCTTGAAACACACCGGTTTTTTCGGATTCTCTGATTTCTCCGATTATTATCGTCAATTCTGTGTCGTTTAAGTTTTTGTATAATTCAGCGATTGGATTCATAGTTTCTCCGTTTTTATTTCAACAAAGATACGATTATTTTTTAATCTGCCAAAATTTTTTAGAAAAATAAATAAGGTTCCCACTCTTTTGGAATTTCGTGATGAACCTGTTTCATCATCATCAAATAAAAAAAAACCTCATCATATTGACGAGGTTTTTTTTATTTAGGATAAATCATCTTTTTGTATCGTTAAGTTGTGTTCATCTAACCACTCAACAAATCTTGAATTCAATAATTCATCTTCATCTTCGGCTTCGGGATGTTGTTTCCAAAATTTATAAAGTAACCCATCAATCGGCACCCACGTTTCATCATAAAAAATACCATATCCATTATCTTCTAACCAATATGTTAAATCAACAAAACTCTTATTATAATCACTTCTCCAAAAATCATATAGTATTTTTCCATTCTCAGAATTATATGCAATATCTAAATCATTATCGTCCGGAATATACCCATCATTTTCTTTAATAACTTTTGTTACTAATCTAACCAAATCAGATTCAGTTAATCTTACTATTTTTCCCATAATAATGTTTTATTATAAATATGTGATATAAAAAAAAAAACTGAAATATATTTGTTTTTTTTAGGTTCAGTTATATTTTAATCACTCTCCAATAGATATTATGCCATAATATTGATAATTCTGTTAAGAAAAATCTATATGGTTTTTGTTTCCATATCCTTGAGGTATGTTTTACATACCTTAAATCACTTTTGTACTGATAATACGCATATTTAAGTATTGATAATATTTTTTTTGAATTACCGCCACTTTGTGTCACATTTTTAATCTTTTCCATAGTTGTTCCTTTTTTTATAAATATACAATTAATGTATTCGTCTTCGCTGAGGTATTTCTTTCCCATATTCTTCCAAAGTCAAATTAGGTCTGATATAGGTAATACCGATGTTATCTTTATAATGATTGATATAACATATGATTAGATGTTCCCACCACTTTTAAATTATAATATTTTTTCAACCATCTAAATGCCGCTTCTTTAAGAACCCCAAGTTGGACCATCAATAAGTTTGATGAAATATCCATTTTTGTAATTTCAGATGTTTTACGACAAAGATTTCTAATCTCACTTTCTTCTTGAAACACACCAGTTTCTTCGGATTCTCTAATTTCTTTAACCAAAACTTCTAATTCAACGTTTGTTAAATCTGAGTATAATTGTTTTATTGGGTTCATATCTATTAATTTTCTGTTTCTAATCTTTTAATAACGTCCTTAATATTAATATATGATGTAATAATCACCGGTAATCCAAGAAGAGCGTTACAGAAATCAAACATATATCTATACGTTGAAAATACACTCCCCACACTCACCTTATTATACATTACGTAGTATGTCAATAATGCTGTCACACTTCCATATACAATTGCCTGAATCCAAATTGAGAACTTGGAATCCACGACCGATAATTTAATTGATAATTTTTGACCTCGTTTGAGTAGGTTATTAACGGATGATATTTTTCTTGTTCCGATAATTTGAGTTTGTTCTTCAGATAAGTCGTTATTTAAACTTGTTACCGCAGCAATCTTCGGTGAATAATATGAACTAACCCCCAAGATTAAAACCGCACTAATCATTAAGAACCCAACTATTGTTAAACTAACCATAGACAAGAAGTAGATGGCTCCAACCAAACCAATAATTGTTTGTATAACAACCAACATATCTCTCTCAAAGAAATGAACTATATAATTCATTAATGTTAATCGTCCGTTAATCTTGGTTGTCTCAACACCACTCTCAATTTGTTTGTGGGTTTCAAGTGACGCAAATCTTCTATATATCCCGGAGAATACCCTAACATCGTAAATTCTACTGATGTATCCGAAGAACATAATTGCAACAAACGTTGAGACCAAATACCAAATGTATGAATAATCTTTCACAATCAAATGGTCAATTGAATTACCCAAAACTTTGGGGTAAATTACCATCAGTGTTGCATTCACTATAAACAACGAATATGAAAATATAATTGATTTCCAATTCTCCTTAAACATTACTTTTAACTTATTCATATCTCTATCTTTTAATTTCGACAAAGATACAATTAAATTTTTAATCTACCAAACTTTTTTTTAATTTTTTTTTAGAATGGACAATATTCTTTTTTAGGTTTCGGAATTAACTCCGAATATTCTCGCTTTATTTTTTCTGATATTGCATCTCTAATAAATCTACCTACATCAACTTTATAAGATTTCATTTTTTGAAGTGTTTGTAGTTGGGTTTCTGAAATACGGATAACCTTTGTTTTCGTGTATTTTTGCATAATTGTAATACATTTATAGCGGTTAGCAAGTAGTTATAACCAATACTACATTATTGCTTCGATTTATAATGTTGGAGATATAACCCAACAAAATCAAATAATTCAATATTGTTTTTACTGGTTTCCCATTCCACACCATCAATTTCATACCAATTCTTAAAATCATTATATACTTTCACATAATCTTTTTCACCATATTCAGTAAATAATTTCCTAATTAAAGGTATAAAAATTATTGAGAAGTCACATTTACCCCATTGTAAATTTTCTTCCCCAACAATGTTTAAAAGATATTTGGTGAAGTTTTCAAATAACTCAGATAATTCTTCTTTTTTGTTTTCTTGAACATTATCAAGAAATCCCCAATTTTCGTAT
>Ga0181355_1001094_pt1 | contig 11929 bp, 18 predicted proteins | sample Fa13VDMM15DN_FD_130099 | JGI IMG/M metagenome (GOLD analysis project Ga0181355, IMG submission 130099) | Freshwater viral communities from Lake Michigan, USA - Fa13.VD.MM15.D.N | ecosystem: Environmental > Aquatic > Freshwater > Lake | place: USA: Michigan | collected 2013-09-23 | reverse complement strand
GTTTTGCCAGACGTTTTGTGAGGCGTAAGGGATCGTCTGGGCTTGCGTCCAGACACCCGAAGGGTAAGCAGCATTAACCGGAGAGGTGGCAATCAAGCCACCGGGATAGCGCATCGCCATGCCGCGCTCCTTAAGTGATCGCCTCAAACGTCGCTGTGTAAGTCAGGGCTGAAGCTGTCCCCGAAGTCACACCGACTGATTGGTTCTCCGTCACATAAAAGGAGGTGGTCTTGTCAGTCACAATCAGCGTGGTGTTGGCCGGTACGCTAATTTGATAGGCCATGTAAGACACCACCGTCGCTGATCCGAACGTCGCGTTGTTGCCAATCGCCACCGTTGCAGTCGCTGCGCTTGAGGTCGTGTTACTTACCACGATGGAAGTCACTCGGTTAACGGTATTTGCCGCCGGGGTTAGCCCCGTCAGTGATGTGGTTCCGTTGTATGTCCATGACGTTGTCGCCGTGGTGCCAGACGGAATCACATACGCGGTATTACCGTAGATCGATGTGACGTTGACAATATTTGGATTTGCCATGATCTATTCCTTAGAACCCGAAAATCATCGCCATAGCGATACTTTTACCAGTGGAAATGCCTGAAGCCGTTTGAAACGTAGGAGGCGAACCTGAGCCATTTGAAGTCAAAACCTGCCCAGAAGTACCGGCAGAGGTTGATGTAGGTGCAGCACCTGCACCACCACCTAAGACAACGCCGTATTGCGTCAAAGCACCCGAAGACGCCCAGGCTGACGCGCTAGAGAAGTAAGGGACCCCACCCGAGGTTCCCGCCACTGTCAGGGCAAGCGTTCCGCTCGTGGTGATTGGAGAGCCAGCCACTGAAATAATGCCGCCCGTGAAGGTTTGGGCAACCGACGTGACGCTTCCTGATGCACCGGCCTTACTTGCAAGCAACTGAACGGTACCGGTATTGTCTTTATAGTAAAGCTTGCCGTCTGTGTAATTCAGCGCAAGCTCGGCACCGTTGGCGGAAGAGGTTAGGTTTGAAGCGGACGGAGTCGCCGAAGCGGTGCTGCTTCCGTAAATGAGAATGGGCGTATAGCCAGTCTGTGCCATTTAGAATGCACCTCCGTAGATGCCTGTTGTTGCTGTTAGCGTTGTAAAAGTTCCGGCAGCGGCCGTTGTTCCGCCAATCGTAGTGCCGTCAATCGTTCCGCCTGTAATCGCCACACTACTCGCGTTTTGCGTAGCCATAGTACCCAAACCAGAAACGGCGCTTGAAGAGATCGCGATAGCGGTGTTTGTGACGCTTGTAATCTGGCCCTGAGCGTTAACGGCAAAAACTGGAACCTGAGAAGCAGACCCATAAGTCGCAGCGCTGACACCCGTGTTTGTAATAGAAAACTGAGTGCCGGTCAATGTCAATCCGGTCCCGGCGGTGTAAGCGCCGGAGCCAGAAAATTGCTGCCAAATGATTGGGTCAGTACCAACAACGTCACAAGGCTGGGTTTGGACCCAGCCCGTATTGCCGTACAGGGTACCGTTAGATACAAAAGTAAAATCGCCGGACGCAATCTCAGTGGGCGTATCAAAATCAGTCGCCCTGGTTAGAACCGTGCCTCCAGTTGCCCAGGTATAAATACCGTTATGAGCCTGATTGGTTTCGTTCTTAACCAAGATCCGATTGGTATTAAGCAGGGTGTAACCATCAAGCGTGGTCAGTGCTACGCCGAGGGTTAAGGTTGCGCCGACGCCCGAGGTTCCGTTGTTATAAGTAACCGACCCACCGGTAATTGACGCAAGCGTTCCTGTCGTTGCTGCTGCGCAACTGGCGTGGACATGAAGACCTTCGGCGACCGCATCAACGTATTGTTTTGTTGCAAGCTGAAGCGCCGATGTTGGGTCGCCAGTTACGGTGACTGAAGTAAGACCGGCAAGCGTAAGGCTTGTAGCACCCAGTGATATAGCTGTCGTGCCAATTGTGAGCGATGAATTGGTCAGGCTGGTATTGCCGATATTGGTCAACGTATTGCTCGAGCCGCTAATCGTTTTGTTCGTCAGCGTTTGTGATCCGGTGAGCGTTGCGACCGTAGAATCGATGCTGATCGTTCTTGCGGATGAGCCGTCGTAAGTCGTACCGGAGTCAAGCTGCAAACCGGTACCTACGGTGAGTGCATTGGGATTAGCGGCGGTAATAGTGCCAGCGCCACCTAGCGAAACTGTAACGCCGTTGTAAGTCAACGAGCTATTGGTGAGACTAGCGTTACCGATATTGCTAAGCGTATTGCTCGAACCGCTGATGGTTTTGTTGGTCAGCGTTTGGGTGTCTGTTAGGGTTGCGACCACCGAAGTGTCGATACCCACCGAACCAGTTGATGTAATCGTTGCTGGCGATAGCGAGATGCCAAGACCCGAAGTAATTGAGGTAACGCCGGAGCCAGCGGCGATCGCGCCCCAAGCCCCATTGGCATAGCCTTCAAAGTTTTGAGTGGTGGTGTTATAGCGCATCGTTCCATTGGTCGGAGAGACAGAACGATCGCCTGTTGCGCCGGACGGCAATATGACACCCTGAACACCTGGAAGGGCTGGATTATCAGCAATGCTGACAATAGGATTGCCTGAGCTTCCATCGCCGCTTGCTACATCAATCTCGCTTGCGGTTCCCGTAATCGTTAGCAGCGTAGCGCCGCCACCAGAAGACCTGCTTACAAGACCGGTCCCAGAAGACAGCCCGGCAACCTGGGCAACATAACCCGCCAATGAAAGGGTTGGGTCTGCCGCAACACCATCGCCATCGGCAATACTCAAACCACTTCCAGAGGTCGCAATTGACCTTGCTGTAATCGTCGTGCCCGACTTAGTAAGGACTCCATTACTAGCGCTTACCAAAGAGGCTAGAGCGCCCTGCACGTTGATTGTCAGCGGCCCCTGTGCAAGCCCATCAGTAATGGCTAGTCCAGACCCTACTTGAAGGTAACGACTCGAGGTTAAAAGCGGCTGCTGAGTAACCGTAATGAACGGGTAATTAAGGCTGATTGAGCCTGCAATCGCCGCGGTCGTCGTCTGTATGGTCGTGCCGTTTTGGCTGACAGGCACCAGTTCCGTGCCCGTTATGGCGCTACCCGTTGGCAGTTCAGAGATTCGCAAGTTGGGCATATCAGTCTTCCAGGCCGTCGATGTTGCCGTTTACCGGGACATTCGCCTGCTCGGGCGAGATGATCGAGGTGTTATACGGATTGGTGATCAGCGCATCATCAACTACGGTTAGTGGCGTATCAGGACGCGGCCACCGAAGTGTAATTCTCTCAGTTTGTCGGGCGGGAAGTCGATAGGGATCGAACTGATCCTTGCACCCCTCGTCGCAAACCATCAGCCCAGGGTAATTTGGGTCCGAAGAAAGCTGCACATAAGCCCTCTTCATGCTGCACCGACCGCATATTGCGATCGACAGCACCGTATTACCATGAGTGTCCAGGAATCTTGGCATTATCGTGTGTACATCGAAATGTTCGGAGCGAAGTAGATCGGGCTCTTGTCGCGCTCTTCCTGCTCGACGTCGTACAAGGCCTTCTCGGCGTACTTTTCAAGCAAAAGGATGCGGTTTTCCTGCACGTCAGGAAGCTCGAGGCTCATCGCATGGGCAAGCATGGCCTGAATGGCCGGGAACCAACGCTGGGGGACCTCGATGGAGTCCTTTAAGGCTCCGACATCCTCGATCTGACGCTGCCGCCAGCAGACCATTTGCACGAAGCTATTATTCGGGACCGGCCACAAGTAAACCTGGGGGTCCAACTTGCGATCGAACCAGAATTGCAGGGGCTGATTGCTTGGGAAGTTGCGGTTTGGCAGGTTCGTGTAGTCGTCCTGATTAAGCCTAGCCATCGGTATATCGGTTACCGTGGTCCCAAAGTAGACCTCGCGCATAACCAGGGTGCCTGATACGGCCCTCACGCGGTAATAGGGCACCGATACCCCAGGCTCGATCGTGAACCATGTCCACTCGTTATCCACTAAAACCGTCGATCCGGGGTTCTTGAGCGTGCTCCAAGTCGATCCGTCGGAGGAATACTCGATGATCAAGTTGACCGTCGAGGAAGTACCCGGAAGGAGACCGACCATCGTGACGTAGGTGTCCTCGGTGTACTGGATTGCGATATTGCCGCCAGCCGAGGTTTGTGTGCAAATGGTGTCGGTATTCTCATCAAAGGCATTAGCAACCGTGCCACCAGCCGAGGACGTGTAAGAGCCCGAGGGTCTCATCGTCTTGCGGTAGAGCACATTGCGCACGTCCACGGTCCCAACAGGGAGGTCGTAGATGTACTGCAAGGCCTTCATGCCGATGATGGTCTGCTCGACGCACCAAAACTGAATCCCGCGGTTTGCGAGGTTCGATAGCAGGTAGTAAAGGTTTTGCCTGGAGGCGTTGACCTGCTCGACCGTCAGTGATTCGGCAAACTTACCGCTGCGACGAGCCCCATGATCGATGAGGCTTTGCGTCGTGATGACTGTTTGGCCTACCGTGCCCGATGTTGTCATCGCTACCCCTTAGCATTTCCAGCGCCGTAGGGACGCTTTGGCGCGTTCAGCAGGTCCCTTGGCATTATCCACTACCCCTTGCATCCTGGCGCAAAAGGAGCGCTTTCTAGCGCCTCCTTCGGGCTGTGGAGCCTTCAGGTTTGATCCTGTTTCTCGGTTGTATTTCGCTCTACCCTTGGCGGTAAGACCCGCTCCTTGAGAGACTGGAAGCTTTTCGCCACGGCCGACCGCAAGGCTCGGACCGCCCTCTTTAAGGCGCTCAGGAAGTTTTGCATAGGACTTTCCCCCGACGTTGGATTTGGTGTACTCAGACCCTACGCTCGGCTTGATACCGACCTTCTTGGCGAACGAGGGGTTATGGGCCACCGCCTGCATCAGACGGAACTGCTCTTTCGATTTAGCAGGCATTTAGGCCACCTGCCCCATAGTAGCGATAACGGAGGGGATCGCCGGATAAGCAGGCGATACGCTTGCGGGAAGGTTTTCCATCGTCAAGGTTGCGACGGTTGGAAGCCATACAATTTGAACGTACTGGGCCGCGGTAAGCGACAGGAAAATATTCCAGGCCGCGACCCCATAACCAAATATGCTTGCAGACTTGCGTGCGGGTATCGTCATCTGGGTTGCCGAGTTGGCGAGATCAACGCCATCAACCCGAAACCAGATCGTGACGTCCTCTTGCGTATTTTCGACGTTCTTAAACTGCGCACTGAATTGCAGGTTATAAATCCCGGTGTTGGGAACAGTAATCCTGCTGCTGCTTGCGACCGTAACGCCGTCTGCAACATCCACGGAATTGAACGTCATGGCCGTACCTGCGCTAATACTTCCAGTTTGGTCGACGTTGCTGCTAAAGGCACCATAAGCTGCGTCAAAAGCACGAAGGGTTGATAGCGTTGCCTTGACGTTCGCACCGCTCTGGACCATGGGGATAAGCTCCGCACCCGTCAGGGTAGCGGCGGTAGGCATCGCGGAAATCTTTTGATCAGCCATTACGAGGCCTCCAATACGATCTTGCTGTTGTCTTCTTGAAGGACGTACCCTGGGGTTGCCTCATCAAGAATGTAGAAGGTGGTTGTTGGTGCCGCACCATACATATCGACCACGCCGTTATCGCCAACGTCCAGGCCCCAATCCGTGCCGCCAATGACGTTTTGAGCCCCTACGCCACGAGCAAACCCATCGGACGTATTGGCTTGATCAGCAACGCCGGTGTAGCCGACGATGCCCATCAGATACCTGCTTGGATGAGATTAAGCGTTGCGGTACCCGATCCCGAGTTCACCAGGACCTTAACGCCGGTTACCGGGAAAGCATAGTTGCCATCGGCATTGGCTGCCAGCGAGGCTACCGTAGGATGCGAGAACCAAGTCGTAAAGCCAATTGCCGGATCATCAAAAGTGTGCTGGACGGTATAGTTGACCGTCCCAGTTACAACGACGCCAAACCCAACATTAAACGGGCTGACGTTAGTATTCATGACCAGAGCGCTGCTTGAGCCTACTCCTGTCTTTGAAACGGATTGAACTTTCATTGCAAGTCCTTAAAGTAAGCGGGGGCCTTAGCCCCCACCGTTTCAGCACGCGCCGCCGTAGGCCTTCTTGGCAATCCGACCGCCCTTTTTGTGGGTGTCGGCAAGCTTCGTAATGTACGGAGGTTTGGTAGCAGGCACCTTCGGGTACTTCACTGCCTTGCCGTCGTCCTGAAGTCCGCCCTTCTTGAACTTTTGGATAACGCCACCGGTCGCGTACGCCTGAATAACGCCGCCGGTTGCATAGGCTGCAACACCACCCGATTTAAGGCCTTTATGCGCCTTGGAAGCAGGCTTGTCCTCGTGGGACTTGAGTTCCTTCTTGATGCCTTTCATCTCGGCCATTTCGGCCTTGTGCATCGACTTGGACTCAACTTCGCCGCCCTTCTTGCGCATCATTGGACCGCGCATACCGCCTTTAGGCACGGTCATCTTGGGAGCGATACCACGACGTGCTGCCATGGGGATACCACGCTCTGAAGGCTTTGCAGCCGCAGGCATACCCATAGCGTCGGGCATCCCGCCCATCGCTTTACGTTGCACATGGCCACCCTTCTTCAGCTTCAATTCCACTGAAGGCTCGGTGGTCATCATTTTCACCATCGGCTTGAACTGACCCATGATCCGCTCCTTATGCGAACGACTTGTAGACGATCGTCACACGGGCAGCGCCTGCACTTGCTGCTGTGCCGGTCTGGCTATAGGTCACGGTTGCATAGTCAATATCGCTGGTACCCACGTTAGCCCAGGCGCTGTATACGCCGGTCGTGGCGACCGAAGCGCGTCCAGCAGAGCCAACCGAAGTAGCAGCAACAAACGCCGCAGCCGAACCCGTCTTGCCTACCGTGACCGTGTTGGTCGTACCGGCATTGAAAGCAGTCGTCACGTCGATGTTGACATCAACGATCTGAGCGCCTGCGGGGAGCGTGCCAATGGTGACCGCGGCGGTGTCCGTATAAGCGATCGTTGCGGTGATCGCCGACAGTACGCCTGCTGCATTAGTCACATTGTTGTTGTACGCCATTTTTCTCTCCTATGAGGAGAGGGGCCGAAGCCCCTCGCCGGTTTAGACGCTAGGAGTACCGTACATGGCACGCGGGTCGGTCCAGCCGATGTCATAACGCTCGGTGGCCTTGTAGCGCATGGAGTCGGTTTCGAAGTCACCTTCCATGGTCTTCTCAAGGGCACGGCGCATCATCAGCTTCATGCCTTCCGGTGCGTCGGTCTGCACCCACCATGCGGTAGGCGAGGTCAAACGGCTGATAACCGATGCGCCCTCGGACAGCAAGCCAATCGATTTGATCGGGTTGATGTCGTTGTTCGCGGTACCAGCACGCAGAACGCTCTTAAGCAGAACTTCAGCCTGGAAGGTGTTGCCAGGAGCAACAACCAACTTCAGCGGGTTCAAACGGATCTTCTTGCCGTTGTTGTCAACAGCCTGACGGATCTGGATGAGCATCTGCTCGAGGGACGTTTGCGAAAGGTTCGCAGCGGTCGTAAGCAGGTTGCTGAAGGTGCCCGAGACGATTGGGTGGTTGTTGGCATTCAAGGGAACGCCGTCGCCACCGTTATAGCCTGCGGTAAAGGCACGGTTGAGCACGTTGGCTGCCAAGGTCTCCTTGGTCTCAACGAGAGACTGTGCGAGGTGCTTAGCATAGACCTGACCAATCCGGATATGGTCGCCGTCTTCCACGAGCACTTTGGTCAGTGCGAAGGCCAAACCATAGACCTTGTACACATAGCGCTTGAGGAAGAGCACGCCGCCCTGCTGATATGTGACGGGAGTGCCGTCAGGCATTTCAGGGGCTGCGCCGAAGCCATAAAGGACCGGCTCTTCGTGGTAGTTGCGGGGAATACCGTTTTGCTCACGGAAAACGGTGGACCACTCATCGGCTCTCTGGTCGTAAATGCCGTCGAACGATTCGTTAAGGATCGGTTCGACAATCGACCGAAAGTCGGTACTGCGCATCGGGGCTGCCATGATCTAGCCCTCCTTAAGCGATGGTTACGGGGTAGGCCTTCGCCGAACCCGTGTAGATGGCACCGAACTGATGCTCGGCAATCTGGGCACGCACGATGACATAGGTATCGCCCCAAGCATTGTCGGGGTAAGGCGCAATGTCGATCACGCGCATCTGGGCGGAGGCGTTAGCTGCGGCAGCCGTAGTACTCAGCATGCAAGCAGAAAGACCTGTGGTCGTGCTTCCGGCGGTCGTCGATGCAAGATCGTATTCCTGGCCGATCGCGGTTTGTGCGATGGTGGGGTTGGTTTGGATCTCATAGTCGATGGCGGGATCCCTGTAGAAATACGCAACGATCTCGGTGGCCGAGGTGGAAGCAGGCCAGTAGTTGGAAACGCGCCGACGACCGGTGGTGTCGGTGAATTCCACGCCTGCGAAACAGCCCACAAAAGCGTCACCAGCAGCGGCAACAACGATAGCGCCGGTGCTGACGTCGATCTTGACAGGCCGACCCTTAAGAATGTTCGTCGCGTAGCCCGACGTAATGCCATTGGCAATTGCTTGCGCACGATCCAACCCGGACGGGTGGAACGCAGGCCGCATGCCGAAGGCAGCAGAGGTAGCACTCATGTTAAAGACTCCTGAGGTCTCAACCCTGGAATACCGGGGGTCGAGTGGGTTGGTCAAAATTCATCCCGTCGCCCTCAACCATCCCAAGCCGTCTGCCGTTTGAGTCGCGTGCGCCTTGCAACTGCTCGACTTGCACCCGGATTTTTTCCTGCTCTTCCAGGGGCGCCTCGAAGTGAGCCTGCGTCATGTAGTCCTGATAAATGTCCATTGGAAGCTTGAACAAGATCATTTCGTTACATGCCACAAACCCTGCAAACTCGCCTGCTTTCACTTTTAGATGCTCAAAGCCGGGAAGATCATCAGCTTTAACAGGCTCGTAGCCCAGGCGCATCCGCTTGTGAATCGGATCATACGAATTGGTAGTCGATAGCCAACAAAGGTGGAAGCCGGGAATCTCCGGCGGTGTCGGGAGAGCCTCCTGTAGCCACTCCGACCGGAACATCTTCCGACGTTCCCCCGCAAAGGCAAAATCTGCCTCAGGTGCGTCACGCTGTCGATCCTCGGAAGCCCGAGAGCGTCGGCCAGCGTCAGAATTCTTTCTAAGCCTATCGTCCATTTCCACTCCTTTGTTGTTCACGGTCGAAATCCATGAAGCGTTTGATCATCTTCATGCGTTGTTCCTTGTTGTCCCACATTCCAGCTTCCTTGATCGCAGCCACCCGTTGGGGTGAGAGTAAAAACTCGTTGCTGCTACCCGAGGTGCTCGAACTGGACCGCTCGGAACCCGTTACAACAGAGCGTGGTCTCGGACGACTATTGCTCTTGCCTTGATTGTAACGATGAGGAAGGTACTTTGACAAGCGTTCATCAAGCTCGTCCCAATACTCTTCGGTTGATGGGTCGTATCCCTCTTCGGCCATGGCTTTATCGATCTGAAGTGCTACTTTGGAATCGGTATCGCGGCCCTTGGGGTCGTACCACCGGTTTTTGGACATCCAATCGGACGCTAGGCGCTGCATATCGGGGTCCGGGGGCTTAATTCCCGAGGTCTCGATCTGCCTGGAGGCCTGATGCTTGAGGTTTTGCAGCGCTTCGACCTGCCGCTTGGCCTCGTACATGGCTTCCTGGGCGTTTACCACCCCGTCACCGTCGCCCGACTCGACTGCCTCCTTCAATTTCATCTGCGTCCAGCGCAACCGGACGTCAGCATCCTCGATAGCCTTGTCCACTCGGGCCATTTCTGCCCCGGAGGTGCGCTTTTCGAGGCTTGCAAGGCGTTCGGCAAGCTCCTGATTCTGCTTTTTGAGCGAGGAGATCAGGTGGTAATTGTGGCGCTTCTCTTCTTTACCCAATTGCCGCTTAAGTTTGCGCTCTTCGCGCCTTGCGGCTCGAATTGCCTCGCGATCGGGGTCCGAAGGGTCGATGTCGTCGTCTTCGTTGTTGTTAACAAACCCGTTATGGACCGAAATATCCGGCTCCGGAGGGGTCTGATCGATGGGCTCAACGCTATCGGGCAGTTCAACAATGGCCGAGCCATCGTTTGCCTCCTGGACGTTAAGCTGCATTTCTAGCTTGTCGCTTGCATTCACGGTTTTCTCCCAAAACCTAGATGTAAATGTGCATCGTCAAAGGGTCCATCGTGACCTTGGCGATGATCTCGTGGTCGTTGAAGATGCAAAACAGCGCCTTTTCATCGCTTCCGGGTACCGCAACCTCCCATCGATCCCCGCCCCACTTGGGAACGCGGACAAAATCGCCGATTTCGCACCATGAGCCTTCCGGCCAGGGGTCCATCGAGTCGCGTTTACGGAAAGCAAGGGGGCCGATAGCGATAACCTTGGCCACTTGGCTGTTCCACTTCTCAACCTCTTTGGTCTCTTCGACCAAAACGATGCCCGAGGACGTCGTTTTCTTCTTGGGCGACTTGATCTGAACGAGCAATCGAGCGCCTAAGGGTGCTGCACCTGGGTGAACTTCAGGAAATGCTTCCCGAATCGCCGCTTCATTCGAAGCGTTAGTCATACTGATCCTCCGTTAAAAGTTGGTCGATAGCCTTCAGAGCTTGTTCAAGCCCTCGGTATTCACCTACGAGGCGCTGGTACACCTCGTAACTGTTGGCATTACCGTTCGCCAAGGAGGTTGCAATATCAGCCTGCAACCCCTTGATGATCCCGATAAGCTGCGAAAAGTCGTTCATTTGCGCTTAAGTGCTTCCTTCTCGTAGGGGCGCAGGTTGGGCGACTCATCCTTTTTCTTGTTGGGCATAGGACGGCCGCCGTTCTTAAGCTTTTGGCCGGTCAGCTTTTCGCCCATGGCAAGACGCTTGTGCATGTTGATTGCTTCGCTCATTTTCAAACTCCAAAGGTTCGTTGTGCAGCCTCTTGCGCGGCCATAGCGGTGCGCTCTTGCTCTTGGGTGAGTGCTGCGTTCTCACCGGCAATTTTTGCCGCCTCGATCTGCTGGCGGGTAAGGTTATCCTCGACATTCATTGCGATGTCGGCCTGGATCTTCTGGGCGTTTTGCGCCACGTCGGTATCTTGCTTTTCCTTCTTCAGCATGAGTTCGCCCTGATCCTTTTGGGCTCGGCGCTGGGTCTCTGCCACCGAAGTCTGAACAAGGGCCTCGACCTCCGGTGGTACCGGTGGCTTGGGCTGCATTTGCTGCGCGATCTGCATAAGCTGCTGGAGGATCGGCATCATCGGCTCGAAGGTCTCGGCCGAGTCGATATGAACGTGCTTTGCAACCGCGGACATGAGTTGCTGAGCCTCCTCGAAGATCGGCGTGACCTTCAGGGTGTCCATATCCTTGACCTCGGTGGCGCTGATGTACTCGCTCATCCGCTTGAGGTACCAGAGCGTTAAGTGCTGCTTGGCGTGTTCAAGCATGGCCGGTACGAACTTCTGCCCGATGATCGGGTTCATGCCGTAGACAGGGTCCATAGCGTAGGCCAAGTGAGTCTGCAAGTGCGCGATATGGTCCTGGTTCGGGAAGGCTGCGACCGGCTGCCCGAGGGACATGGCCACGTTCTCGAGCGCAGGGTTCATCTCCTTGACTTCGCGGACATCCGGCAGGACCTGATTGATCTCGGGCACCTTCATCTGCTTCAAGATCCGCTTCATGACCTCCCGGCGATCGAATAGGTCGGGGTTGTCCTTAGCGAGTGCAGCCAGGGCTTGGTTTTGGGCAAAGCGCTGGGTCTCGCTGAAGATATGCGGATCAGAAACGGGAACGATGTCGGTGTTGCGGTCAAAGTCCTGGCGGCCAATGACGAGGTCCTCGACCATATCGCCCTTGCGCATATCCTCGAGCCACCAGCGATTGATCCTGCCAAGGACCATCAGCATCTTGCGCATGGACTTGTGCAGTCTCATGTG
>Ga0181355_1001091_pt1 | contig 11961 bp, 13 predicted proteins | sample Fa13VDMM15DN_FD_130099 | JGI IMG/M metagenome (GOLD analysis project Ga0181355, IMG submission 130099) | Freshwater viral communities from Lake Michigan, USA - Fa13.VD.MM15.D.N | ecosystem: Environmental > Aquatic > Freshwater > Lake | place: USA: Michigan | collected 2013-09-23 | reverse complement strand
TGGTTTCATCGTAGAAGACGATGGACCAGATTATGACCGTGGTGAGCACAAATACGACAGTCCTGTTGGAGAGGATAGTGAGTAGATATTGTTAGTAAATTTCAAGTATCTAAGTATAAGTATCTAATAAATATAGTATGGTATTGGTATGGTATGGTAAAAATGACTACTTGAAATTTATTAACAAATAATAAATTTCAAGTATTCCTTTTTATCAGTATTAAATCCTTTGAATACTATTTCCGGTTCTAAATAGTATTCAAAGAATTTAATACTGATAAAAAAAAATGACCAGTGGTCAATGTCTAACACCATTGGTCTATAACAACAGCACTTACAAAACAGGCACTTAATTTTTTCTATGGACGACACACCTATTCCTGAGAAGCCTCTTTTTGGAACAATACCCTGTCCTTCTCATTGGATTAGAAAAAGACGAAATATGACATTGAACAAGGCTATTAGAGACGCAGAGGAATGCAAGGAATATTATGAATACCGCACAAGTCAAATATTGGAAATTCACGACACAGTTCAACCTGCATTGTATGGATTTCTATACTGCTTTCTAATAATGGACGTTGCTAATATGGAATGGGAGATTTTTATGCTTAACCAAATACCTACAGTAAGCACTACACATATCGGGAAGAACAAAATGATAGACCAAATGGAACACGATTTAATATTAACTGAACGTATGCTGACTGTGTTAAAGTGGATGGAACATAATGACTTCTCTTTCAAGAAGATTGGAGACGATTGGAAAGTTGTAGTTTATTACGAGTAAAGTCTCTTGTTTTTTTCATAAATTTATCTAAATATATATTGTATTGTTTTACATTATTGGTTTAAATTTTCTTGTTTATTATTAAAATCAATGGAACAAATAGCAACAACTTTAGATAAACCTTTAGATAAGATAAAGTTGCAAGTGGTTCATACTGGACTTCCTAAAAACAAAGGTACAAAGAAAAAACGAGAAAAAATTTATAACGATAATGGTGAACGTATTACAAAGGATGGGAAGTTGTTTAATGATGTAATGAAGAACTCTATTGACGCACTCAAAAAGTATAGAGAAGAGAAGAAGAAACGACGTAATGAACCACCTCCAAAAGAAGAAGAAAAGGAAGAAGAAAGTGATGAAGAAGCAAATGAGTATGTGATTGAACAAATCGCTATTACAAAACCTGAGCCTAAAGTCATTGAAAAAGAGGTCGTTAAAGAAGTTGTAAAGATTGAACCTGATATAAAAGTTGTTGAAGAAAACAATCAACTAAAAGAGAAGAATAAGAAACTGGAGGAGACATTCTTTTTTAATCAACACCTATCACGTATTTCCAATATCAGTAGAGCAGTCTCTATGCGATTTTAAAATTGTCTTATGTTTAATAAATATGGTCTTCAAAGAACACATTGTAAATAAACTGTCTGTTATTCCAGTTCAATCTGGAGTTGGTAATTGGACAAAAGAAAATACGAAGGGGTATGACGTTTTTCCTACATCAGGTCCTTATTGGAATGCATTTATCTGTGCTAAAAAGAAATCAGGTAAGAGTTCACTTATTAATTTGATTACACAAAAGTGCACTGACAAAAGAACTATAATATGGATATTTTGTGCAACACACGGTATTGACCCTACATGGATTGAGATAAAAAAATATTTGAATGAACGAGGTAATCTCGTCAATACTTTTGACAGTTTAATGGATGGTAAAACAAACATCCTTGATGAGATTATAGATGAAATCAATACGGTAGAGGAAGTAGTTGAAAAGGAAGAACCAAAACCAAAACAACTACTAAAATTTAATGAAGATAAGGAAATGGGTGGTTCTGGAAAAAAGAAAGAATATAAACCCAAGAAAACGGCGTGTGAAAATCTGTTTATTTTTGATGATATGCCTGCTATATTCTTACGTAATAATTCTATCGCTCGTTTGTTAAAAATTCATAGACATTCTAAGTCATCGGTTATTATATCCAGTCAATGGATTACGGACATTCAACCACAAGCAATATTACAACTGGACTACTTTATCGCATTTCGTAGTCTTTCACAAGAAAAGATGGAAAATATACATAAATTATTAGATTTAAGCATAGAATTCAGTAAATTCTGGGATATATACAAGCATTGTACGATGGAACCATACAGTTTCATGTGGTTGTCTACCAGAGATGAAAAGTTCAGGTGTCGTTTGAACAAGGAAATTGAAGATGTATGATTTTTTTTTGAAGATAGTATTTTGAATTTAAATTGAATTCAAAATTTGAATTTTAAATTTTTTTGAAGACAATAAAGTATATTAATGTTTAATATATGTAGACTATGTAGAGTTTATGTATTGTATATATCTGTATATTTATACCTTACATATATAATTTCACCTTAATTTTATACTGAATGTATTGTTTATGTAGTGTATGTATGCTTATTCCCCACTTTCTGACATCATAGAAAAATGAAAATACTGTAATGTGATGATATGATACGATTATATATTCCTATAATAAAAAAAGTGGGGAATAATCCTACATACCTTACATAAACAATACATTCAGTATGAAAGTAAGGTGAAACCAAACAAATGTCCAAAAACATACAGATAGAAATGCTTCATATCTCTACATACTATATAATCTTAAAAAAGTAATATAATAAATTTATTATATTTACAATAAATCACTTGGATGAGAACTATTTTTTTGTTGGAGTGGTAGTATTTGTCTTTTACAATAATAAACTACTCCTTTGGTTATTCTTTTTGATTTACATATTTCCTTCAGTAATCTACCAAAGGCAGTATTGCTTAAATGTTTGTTTGGATAATCATCTCTAAATTTGTTATACAACTCATTACCGAATATATAACTGTCATAAATGTCTTCACATACAATATAATTCTCCATAAACCACTGTTTTACAGGGTTCTGTGTATCAAAAAATTCAGTTGTTTTTGACTTTATTTTCTCACTCTCGTAAAATCTTCCATTTTCTTTTATATATGTATCTATTAAAATATGACAAAATGCATCTACAAACTCTTGCTGTGAGATTTTGTTTTTTAATGTAGTTTCCTTTTTCCTTTGATTTGGCTGTAGTTCTTGTCCATTATCATCAACGAATGAAAATTCTAATTCTAAAACTCGTAATCGTCTTTTAATTGCCTCATCACACGTTGATAAATCCAATGGGTCGTTTAGTTGCATCATTAAAGTAAACTTGGGAGTATACTCAAATGCATCTTTATGTAAATATCTGGCTTGAATTTTATCATTTCCAGTCCATCTTTTTAACATTGGGGTTTTTAACGTCGCGTCTTTACCATCTTTTGGTTCAGTTGTCATAACAATTCTTGCAAATCTGCAATCTGCTAATTCAGAGTTTGCCCGTCCTTTGTCTTTGTCATATTCAGTCAATTGGTCAGGTGAGATTTCTTTGTAATATCGTCCATATACATTATTCATAATTGTCGCACATAACCCTTTACCATTGCCTCCACTGCCTGTCATTTGTAAAAATAACTCATTCTTGTTTTTACCATAAAATCCTAAGGACATTAATGTTTTTAAACTTCTATCTTGTTCTTCATTTTCAGTCAAAGACCATAAAATACTGTTTGCTTCCTTTATTAAATCTTCATTTCTTTCTGGATATGCATACCCGCAAGTTGTCATAATATAGTCATCTTTTTCAATGGTACGCCTCAAACCATTAGTCATATCAATACAAGTCCCATCATTGAATGCAAATAAATGGGCTTTTGCGTCAAAAACGTCAACAAACTCATTAGGTTTTGTCAAAATACCCTCTAATTGGGCAATAACTCCATTCATAAAAGTTGTGCTTCCGCAATTTGCAATCACATCACTTAAAACCTTACACTTTCTCGCTTTTAATTTTTCATCTTCTTCATTTGCAAACTCACACCTTTTATATTCTTGAAATCTTGACATAATAGTAGTAAAAAACTGACATAAGGGATAAATTAATTTGTTTTTGGTATTATTGAATGACCATATTCGTTTTGTTTCATCAAAAATGATATAGCCATATCCAGTAGTAAAAATAATGTCATCTCTGTTCGCATTCTTATAAATAGTTGCAAAATGATGATGTGTAAACCCATTAAATTCATCATAAAGTTCATTTATCTGCATTAAATCGTTTTCAATGAATTGCACATCTTGCTTTGGATGTTGTAATGTACGATATTCTGCTGGTGAAAACTCCTTTGCTAAATAACGAAGAGTTCCCATTCCGCTGTTTGTAGTTTTTAATCCATTATATAATTTTTCACATGCATCTTCATCAAAGTTGTTCGCATCACTTGACCATTCAAGAAATAACTGTAATCCATCTGGAATACCAATGTTATAAATTGCTTGTCCAACAGTATACCAAGTTTTGTATTCATCCCTTTCTGTAATCAATGATAAGTATTTTTTGACATCTTCACTTTTTTTACTTAGAGGAATGTTGTCATCTTTAAACTTTTGCCTGTTTTCATCTCGTTTTCGTTTCTTTTCTAATTCGTTTTCTTGACCTTTGAAAACTACTTCGTTTTTTAATTCTTGTTCATATTTGCTTCTACCAAAATGCATAAGTGAAAAGATATGAGGTAAATGCTTATCAATTTCATCCTCAGTATTCAATTCAATGGGGTTCTCCTCAAAATCAAATATCTCGTAATCATTAAAAACTTGTAATTTAGTCATTTCTTTAAAGTTGCAATCAAAAATTTTTGTCAATTTATACGGTTGTGAAGTTTTCTTTTTTGCTCCATTGTATAATAACCAAGGATTTGTATAACAATTATCTAATGGTTGTTTCAAATTCATATATGGGTGGTCAGGATATTTGGCAATAATCTTTTCGTTGATTGTTGGTAAAACCAATTTGACAAAGTCATTTATTTGAACTATAAATCTGGGGAACTGGAGATGAAAGCCATTTTTCCAATATTCTGTCGCTCCAGAAATACTTTTATAAGGTTGTTTTTCTAATACGCAAACAATAAGGTCTTTTTCAGGTAGTTTAACTTTGTATTTTTCTACTAATGAAGTAGTAATACAACTAATGACAAACTTAAGAAAGTCATCATCATATAAACGGTCTTTTTTTTCACTATAGAGAGTTTTCAAATCCATATCAAAGTAAAGAGATGATTGCACTCCATTAAAACCTTTTCTGTTCTCAGCAATGCAATGATTGCTTTCTGCACAAAGTAATAATAACTGCTCTACATCTTTGTAATTAAACAGGTATTTACGTTTTGTATCTTGATTAAAATGAGTATATGTTCCTTCTTGTTTATAAAACGTTCTACCATTATCAACAACTGTTGTAAACTCAATTTCATTTCTTTGTAGTAAATCTGTCAATTTTTGTGTCATTTATACAGATATGTCTTTTTTTTAAATTGACTTTATTTTTATGACCATCTGCATGTGGCTGTTGTCAACGTCCATATGGGGTTGGACCACAACCATTGGTGTCAATAACAGCCAGAGGTAATTTGTTCACAAAAATTTTCTTCAATGAGTAATAAAGTTCTTAGAAGTGTCGCTATTATGGAGGTCGCTATTATGGAGGTTATGGCTAAACCTTTACAAACTGGAATAGATGAATTATTCGAAAAATATAAAAATCATCCAGCAATGCAAATGCAGGATATGCTTCGTCAATACATTCAAGACTATAATGTTGAAAAAATGAAAGGAGGTTTCAGTAAAAAAATGATGGATGCAATATTACAATTTAAAGTCGTTTTAAAAATGCGTGATAAAAAAGTTGTATCGTTTTGCGATAATAAGGAACACATTTGTATACATTCGTTAAAATGGTCTTTACCTTATGATTATTATGAAAAAGAATTATCTGATTCTGTTCCTATTTATGATGATGAATTTGATCATGAATTTATGCCAGACCATTTATGTGATAGTTGGAATGACGACATTAAAGAATTTTGTGTAAATATGGGATTTAAATAAAACCTTCATTTAAATCATTAATTACAACCACTAATGTTCTTTCTTATTTCATCATTATTCCTGTATCGTTTTTATAGTCATCAAAAACGATAAAGGATTAATGAAATAAGAAAGAACATTAGTGTAAGTAAAATCATTAATTACATTCACTTTGAGCCTTTTTTGCCTCTTTTCTTTGTTTTGTAAGTTCTCTTTTTCTTGCATTTAACTTTTCTCTATTGGCTCTTTCATATTCTCTCATCTTTTGTAGTTTTCTCTCCCTATATTGTGGATTTAAATAATAATCTCGTATACTTCTTATGGCTTTATACTTCTTCATATCTGTTTTATGTATTGCTTTCAACTCCTCTTTAGTCATATTTAAGGCTTGTTCTCTTACAATTGACATATCTTTATATAAATCTGTATTTTCTTTAAATAAGTTGTACATCTCTTGTCTTTTTTGTAAATTGCTTTGTAAAAAAGATGATAGATGGACACTATATATTAGTTATGTTGCAACCATCTCCTTAACATATTTCCCAATAACTATGTGAATTATGTTAACGAGATGATTAAACCTTAAACTTCTTTCTGTAATCCGCAATACTATCTTTCAAACTTTTCTTATTCCATAAAACCCACCTTGAAAGAGAACCTGCAGAATAAGGGTTATTCCAATTTTCATTTTTCTTGTGTCTCTTGAGATATGCATCCTTTACCTCATCAGTAATATCAGGAAACGTATAGTCTTTTGCCCCACGTTGACCAAAGTGTACAACTTTACCATCAGTAAATAGTGCTTTATACTTCTTTCCTTTCATAGTTCCTTCTCTAATGGAAACAAGAGTAGGACGGCTCATTTTTTATAATAGGTTATAAAAAGTGAAAAAATCAAAATGTCAAAAAAATGTATTAATTTTATTAGTTCCAATGATGAAGTATAAAAAACGGGTAAACAAAACAAAATTAACAAACAGGCACTACTCATAAAATTGATAGTATCATCGGTTTGGCGACAGACACCGTAATGTCTGGGGTCATCAATTTGACCACTCGTAATAGAGAATGGGTGTGTTCTCCATTACTACCAAATAACAAGATTTTTTTAAATTTATAATTTTAGTTTCCTAATTTCATATATTCTTGATGTTTCACACTTTTCTCGTGTCTACTCTTGTTTCTCTTAACGAAAAAGACACCACATTGACACATGATTTTATCATCCTTTTTTTTGACAGGATTTTCTGGTAAAATTTCTGCCTCTTTTTCGGGCTCTTTTTCATCCTGTTTTTGTTCCACAAATTCATCGTCTAAATCGGGCACAGTGAAAGTTGAAAGTTCACATTGTTCTTCAACTTTCTTCATATTATAGATTGCTTGCAGATACTTTATATGATTACTAATTTCATACGAATTAGTAATTTCCAAGTCTATGCATAATTTAATCATATTCTCTTTATAAAAAGGAGAGTTTATTTTAAATCACTCTTCTTTTTTCTCTGAGTGTTCTTTGGAAACATATTGAAGCATTGTTTTAATATCAGTGCTTCCCATCATTTGAGTATCGGCTTGTAGTCTATCTAAATTGACATTTCCATAAAATTCCGTCATATAAGAGTGTCTTAGTAAACTTGCACCCACATCTTTGCGAAAAATGTTTCTTAAATATTGGTTCATCTTGTTAGGATTTGAAACATTACCATTTTTGTTAGGTAGAAGCCAATCAGTTTTATTGATATTCATCCATTTGACCAAAACTTTCTTTAACTCATTAGGTATTTCAATAACCTGTCTCCCCAAGCGTGTAGAGTTCTTGTAGTTATTGAAAACAAACTGATACGTATCTTTTTTCACTTTCTGTATATAATTCTCCCTACTGCTTGGTCCCGTGTTAAAGTTTCTTATCTTACAGAAAATAAAATCTTGAGACCTTCTTGGAGGCATAAGATAATAAAGAGAAATAACAACATAATGAAAAAGAATATCCCAAATTTCGTGTGAAACGTTCTCCATTTCAACTTTCCATAAAGGTTGAACTAATTTGTGCATCTTTCTCCATGTCTCTCCTACTTCCTTCCAAGAAACGAAATTCTGCTTTTGTTTCTCGCTTAACTCTTGGTCATTTTCTGTTATTTTGTATTCATCAATTGCTTGGTTCATCTTAGTAGTATAATATTTCAGTGCTTGTTTGAAATCATCATCACTGTCTTCTTTTGCTTTACCTAAAAGTGATAAAATGGCGGCTATTCTTGATTTTTTCATTGTCGGAGTTAAATCATCCAAATACTCCATTATCTGATTTTTATGTTTTATAAAATCGTTTATATCTGTAATATCAACTGCAATTTTTTTACCGATTGTTCTATAAACAGAAATATACGTTTTTATGCTATTTTCAGTAAGATGAGGTTTGTTTTTTCGTAATTGAGCATCAAAATATTCAGTTTGAAAGGACATTTATTTTATAAGTAAAAAGTTTTTTTTTAAACATACAAATTTTTTTTTAACGATACAAATTTTTTTTAAAGATAAAAGTGAAAATTGATTTTTGAAAACTAAAAAATATTTAAATTTAAAATAATTTGAATTCATTATGAATACTCTCCCTGAAGAGGTTTTAAGAAAAATTTATCACAATGTCTATGACTCTGTCGTAGACGAAATAGAAGAATTTTATGACGTAAAATTTTGGCGATACATTTATAACGATGTCATTACCGAAATAGAAGAATTTTTTTATTTTTGTGTTCCTGAGGATACTCCATCTGATGAGTACTTATATTATTTTCGGAGTTGTTATAGATGTTGTTATTAAAGTGAAAATTGATACTGATTATGAAAGTAATGAAGAGAATTAACTTAAATATAACTTTTTATGTTTTGTTTTAATAAATATGCCACCTAAAAAATGCAGTGATTTAGTTCCACGAAACCAGCGGGAAACCTCAGTCTCTACTTGTTATAAAAGAGGCTTGAAAAGCGGTTTTGTTGCAGGTATTAATAAAGAAAAAAGTAATTATAAGTTAATCCCAGTTGAAGACGCTACTAATGATTTAAGAAAGGCATTTTTAGCAGAGTTAAGAGTTCCAAATTACCGTAGTAAAAGTAGACAGCAAACAATTGAACTGTTAAGAGAACGAGGTTATGTTAATTTGATAATCCCGAAATTAAGGAATTAAACAAAAGTCTCACCAATAATAAATAATGACAAGTTTTGACGCGAGTAATTCATACCCAACTGTAATAAGTTTTAACTCTAAAGATAGAGTAAATGGAACAAACTCATCGTTTTTAAGCCAACCCGTTGATTTAGGAGTAAATAAGTATGACAGTGTTTGTTTGATGACGGCTTCTATCCCCAAATCATATTATAATATGCCTACGAATTACAATAGTTTTACACTTACAGAAAAAGGAGTTTCTACACCGATAAACATTACTGTAGGTTCATACAATAAATTAAATCTGGCAATTGTCTTATCCCAACTATTAACAGCAGGTTCTACAACCTTGGGTAATAATTGGACATATGTTGTAAGCAACCCCAATGTTCAATCAGGACCTGACACCTTTAAGTTCACATTTACGGTAAGCGGAAATGGAGGATTTCAACCAACCTTCACTTTTGGACAAAATAGTCCATTTAGGCAGTTGGGTTTTGAGCAAGCAACTTCATATACATTTGTAGCAAATACTCTTGTAAGTGTAAACGCAATAAATTTAGCATATATTCTTCGTATGTTTATTGTATCAGACATTTGCGACCAAGCCACTGACGGTATTTTGGCTGAAATTCTTAGTGTGGGCAGTTTCCCTCCACAGTCTGTTATATTTTTTCAAGAGTTTAATATTGAATTGAATACACGAGTGTTTAACTCAACCAACAGTAATTCGTGGAATTTCTCAGTTGTTGATAGTTTTGGACAATTGGTAGATTTTGTGGGAGTTCCATGGGCTTTCACATTAGTATTTTATAAAAGGACAGATACTCACGAATTACATAAACAAGAATTGATGATTACAAATGAACAGCGTTTATTCCAAATAGAACAAGCACAGAGAAAACTGATTGATAATGTAAAGAAAAATTCAACTACAACAACGGAAAAAGAAGAAGACACTAAAGATACTACAAGTAAAGAAACAACACCTCCAACATCATCAACAGGAACAGAAGAGCAAACAGAAGATATGAAACCCATATTTCCCGTTTTAGCCAATTATGTTTTACCTGAATTTATAGAGCCTTCACTAATAATTTAATTTTTCAAAAAAATTTAAATATTATTTACGTAGTAATAAATAATGTCTGCCGAAGTCATAAGCAAAGAATTGGATTATTCCAGTCCAGTTAATAATCATTCAACTGTAATTTATAGAAGTGTCGCTCCTCAAGGGAGTTCATCTGTTACGACGTCAGTAACTTCTTCAATCGGTCCTGTGACCTTCATTATCCCTCCCGCGCCATTCAACTTTTCCAAGAGTAAAATTAATTTTACTTTGGATTTGGCTGCTGGAGGTGCTGGTAACTTTAATTATGTAAATGGAAATCTTTTAACTGCAATTCAAAGAATTACACTTTATGATAGTGCAACAAACGCTCTGTGGTGCGATATTAGTAATATTCCATCTTATGCTGGTGCTGTTATTCCATCTACTACAAGTTTTGATGAATATGTGTCTAAATCATTTAAATCTGGTGCAGTTCAAGTAACTGTAGCAAATGCAAGAACAGTTTCTGTAGAAGACATTGTAAAATCAAACAAAAGCACTAATAATCAAAATGGTATTAATGTAGATATTGCACCTGAAAATCCTTTCTTTAGTAGAAGACAATTTTATATTGGGGCAGCTAATGCAAAAACCTGTATTGACGTTAGTATTCCGTTGAGTGCTTTTAAAATGTCAATTTTGTCAAGTGATAAACTGTATTACACTCCTTCAAATTTAACAATGGACGTATATTTTAGTGCTAATAATGATTATAGTTTTTTAGCAACAAGTGCTACTGACCCAACTGATAATGTTGCATCTTTGGGAACTGCTATAGCAATCTCAAATTTGTCTTTGTCTCTTGCTGGAGAAGCAAATTTAGCCATAACTTCTAAATTAATAGATACTGTTATGACAAAAGGACTTTCCTTACCATTTGCTTATCCAACCGTAACAAGACAGGTATTAGCAGGAGCAACTTCCCAATCCTATCAATTATCTATTACAAAAGGGTATGGTTCAAGAATTTTGGCGTTTTATACTGTCCCTTATGAAAATGGTGCAGTAAATGTTCGTAATGTTCATTATAGACACGATATTACCCAGTATAACACTTTTCTAAATAATGTTCCTATAAAACGACCACAGGGGTTTGATTGTTTGGCAAGTGAAGACTATATGCTTGCTAATAAAGCATTATTAGACAAATCGGTTATTCAAACTTTAGGTGAATATATTTTAGCGGAATGGGTTCATATCGATGCTTACACAGGAGAACGTCCTATGCATACTGTAGACCAACATCAAGTAGATGGTTTAGATATTGGCAGTTCACCTGCTACATGGAGTATTCAAGTAAGTCAAGCAAATGCAACAGCACTTAATTATACAACTGTAATTGTTGGACAGAAAATTCTAAGCATCTCAAGCCAAGGCTCTACTGTTATGTAAATAAAACCTTTTTCTTTTATAATTCTAATGCATTATAAAATGATTACAAAAACTCTTCAGGACTGTTAAATTCTATAATAAGACCGACTTTATCGCCGTTTACAGTTGCAGTTGCTCCAGAACCATCCATATTAACAAGCCAGAAGTTGTATGTTCCATTTATTTCAACAGGGTTCCATTGCTGATGTTCAATATCCTGAATTGTGCCCGATGAATAAGTTGTATCTTGAAAAAAAATACCAAGAGGTGCATTTTGGGGAAATAAATCTGATAATACACAAACATAATTGGTAGTCCCTAATGTTCCAG
>Ga0181355_1001089_pt1 | contig 11979 bp, 18 predicted proteins | sample Fa13VDMM15DN_FD_130099 | JGI IMG/M metagenome (GOLD analysis project Ga0181355, IMG submission 130099) | Freshwater viral communities from Lake Michigan, USA - Fa13.VD.MM15.D.N | ecosystem: Environmental > Aquatic > Freshwater > Lake | place: USA: Michigan | collected 2013-09-23 | reverse complement strand
GGTTGGATTTGGGTCACCCTTTTTAACTAAAATTGCCATAATTTATCCCCTCAACCTCTTTAGTAGTGCTGTCAATCCAGAAATATTGGAAACTGGTGTCAGTGTGCTTATATCAGCATACTGCGCTGGTGCTTTATATTGGTTCGCGGTACTAGGTGCTACTGTTGGTATCATGGGAGTTGGCGCTGGAGCCTGTTGCCTCATCCTCATGGTAGCTATTTGTGTTGGTGACAACTTGTTCGGCATAGCCCTACGTGGCAATCCACCAGTTGGTCTAACTGCACCCATAGCGGCACCAGTAAGCGCTCCAGTAGCCGCTCTAGTCAAATACTTCTCTGCTACAGCACCCAGTTTGCTAGGCTCTTCTTTTGGTTGCTCTGTGGTCTGCTCAGTTGGTTGCTCCACCGCAACTTGTGTGGTTGGCATATCAGCGGCATTACGAGCTACTGGTTGAGGTGTCTCATCGGCGGCTCTATTGATTGCACCAACGTCTGTAGCTACAGTAGCTGTTTTGTCCCCAAGTCCAGATACTGCTACTGGTTGGCTAGTTGAGGTATCAGACACAGCCGCAAGACCACCAGATGGTGTCTGATTAATACCGCCGGGTGTGGAGGTTTCAGTATTAACTAGGTCTGTTAGACTTTTAGGTACTGCACTATTCTCCCATGGAGACTTGTTTACAGGGGTCTCTGTTGGTTGACCGTATTCATCAAGAATGCGCTGTGCATCTGCACCAGTTGATAGCGGAAGTGCGTTAGACGTATCGTCTGTAGATACAGTAGGCATATCAACAGGCTCTAGTGGTGTAGATACTGGAGCATCTGGTGTGTCTGGTGTGGCAAGCGTATCCTGTACTGGCACATCCGTCATTGTCGGAGTGTAGGAGTTGTATTCGTTCTTAGCGAAGTTTACGACATCGCTAACACCAGCTGTTATTCCACCAGTAACTAAAGCATTCCCTGCCACATCGAAGAAATCGCCACCATTAATCTCAGCCTTGGTTCCAGCAACAAGGGCGTTAGTTCCGACATTTGTTATCTGCCTTGCGGTTGCGTCTGTAATGCCATCTGGTAAGATTGACGCCACGTCAGGAGCATAATTTGTAGCTATCTCGCTTCCAATATAAGATAGTCCAGCACTAAGTGCTATATCCTCTATATCACCACCCTTTAGGGCAGTAGCTGCTGGCATAATATATGGCGCGGCTGGAGGATACATTACGGATAAAACAATAGCCGCCGTACCTATCGGGTCTTCAACAGCCCTTTCAACTTGCTTTACAGCCTCCTGTAATACTGGCTCAACAACCTCTTCTGCCACAAACTCTATGACATCACCAGCAGCCTCAAATGGCGCTGTTACAACGTCTGCAACGAAACTAGCGACGGCTCCCATTATTTACTCCCCCTAGGTTCGCCAAGTTTTATAGTGGCTGAGTACCCATCGCCTTCGGTACGCTTGATTGAGTAGCCCATCTTTGTCTCTGGTGGCTTAGACTTGAAGATTATCTTGAATAGGGACAATAGAGTGGGGTCTTGAAATTGTGTGTACAGGGTATCAAAGCCAATGTTATAGGCGGCTGTAAGAAATGTACTTACGTTATTAATATAGTTACGTGCTGTGTCAGCGTTCAGGGGTCTGAATGTACCTATCCTATCCTTAGCGTGGTGTATGATAAATATGGTATTACCTTCTCTGATAGCTGTGGTTCCCTTGGACTTAATCTCATTAATAATAGACGCATATGCGGTACCAACATCTAGTTGCACCCCAGTCTCTTGGATGGCAATCGTAATGATTGCATTGGTGTCAAGCTCTTTTTGCTTACTGTCAACGACCTGTGCCATTACAACTCCCTGAAGATTGCGGCAGAGTAGATGTTACCCATACCAGCCGCCAAACTTAAAATTAACCCATCTGGGCTAGGTGCTTTATGCGAAAGAAATACCAAATCTGTCTCAGTTCTGTTCTCAATAGCTGGAACAAAGCCATTTTTCATGTCGTCCAATAGCAATAAAGTCTCTAATAATCCGCTACTACCCATAGTATGACCTATTTTTTGCTTGTATGACGTAGCAATGAAGTCGGGAATCATGGCAAGTAGTGCCGCAGACTCGGATGCGTTATTAGACGCTGTACCAGTTCCGTGCGCCTTGACTATCTTAATCTCACTAGCCTTTACATCAGCCATGTCTATAGCGCCCTGTATAGCCTTCTTAAAGCCCTCTCCGTCCTCACGTTGACCGATGGCATTGGTAGACTGTTCTGACGCGCTGTATGCCCCTAGAAACTCGGCGTGTGGGGTGGTGCCTAGTATGTTGGTAGCTCTCTCGGATTCAAACACAGCTAAGGCGGCTCCTTGACCTATCCTGAAGCCAAAGTTCTTGCTATCGAAGGCGGACGGCTTAATTCCCTGTTGTTCCTGTTCCTCGGTCAAAACAGCTTTAGCTTCACCAAAGAACTCAAGTATGGCGTTAGATATGCCATCTTCTACCGTAAGGACTATGACCCTATCAAATCCATAGAAACGGATTAAGGTCTGCACATCCATCATAACCTTCAGGCTAGAAGCACAGGCAGACGCGTCCGTTACCACTTGGTCTATCTGACCAAATGACTGGGCTGTACGTCCAGCAAATACTTGAGTCAAGCTAAATGGCAAGAACTTGTAGTTGTATGACAGCTTATTGTCTGGGTAGTGGCGTGGATTAATACCAGCAAAGTGGGCGTTACCACCAGCCAGAATGAATGCAGTCTTACCTACGTGGTTCTCCCTGAGATACTTACACAACTCTGGGTCAAGAACCTTTTCAGCTATCTTGTGTGGGACATAAAACAAGCCAGACTTAATCTTGGCGTAAATCTCTGGGAACCAATGCACTCTCTGTGGGTACACGACATCATCGAATAGCTCTGCATTCGTTGTTGACAGTGACCTATAGTGGGTTAGGTAAATCATTTAATGTAGTCTATTACGTCATCTATTGAGGTAGGCTCTTTAGTCTTGTGTGCCATCAGGAGGTCATATATCTCCTGTAGTGTGGTTGGCACCCATCCCTTGGATACTTCCTCGCTGACGCCATATACGTCAGTGAGGTACATCATCATTACTAGTCCATCTAAACTGTCTATGCCTATATCCTCAAACGAGTCACTCATAGAGGTGGCTACAGCATTTCTACAATGAGACGGTCTGGATGTCTTAGATACAGCATTAAATAGGTCAATGAAGTTAATCATGCCGCCCTACTTATGTTAACTGTTAACACCAAAGCCTCAGCCCATTCATTCCAATTATCAAATGCAGATGCGTCTGGCATACCTTCGTTGTTGAATATGTCGATAGCCTTGAGACCGTTAGCCCACCTCTTCCAATCCGTGTCCTTGCTAGGTATCTCTAGTTGCTGTGCAGCAAACTGGTCACACATAATCTCTGCCCAATACTGGAAATCCATATGGCGTGGGTCAACTATTGGGGCGGTATTAATAGCCACGAACATCTCCAAAGGTTGCGTTAAGCAGTAGCCTACCAACTTGGTAGTTGCCATTAAGCGTATTAGACACAAACTTTAGGCGCATCTCTCTACGCTGTTCCTTCATGTCAATCTTGTGTGTGTCTGGGTCGAATAAGTAAGGGCCTGTAGTCTCGTCGTCTGCTTGAGCATAGGGACGACCAGTTACGTAGCACTCCATCTCACCAACCTGAACGAAGTCAGGCTCAATTCTTTCTACCCTAATCCATTTGTTCTCACCCATCATAGATGGCTGTGAAGGGCCTCCAGCTAACCAACCTAGGTCGTTAGTCTCAAAGAAACTTTCGATGGCTACCACAGCAATACCCTTAACAGAATTTACTCCAAACTCATGTTGCCACAGCGACACATAGCTCATAACGTAGGTAAGCGTAATCTCAAAGTCACCACCAGCTGGTAGGGTTGGGCAAGTCAAGGTATCCCCTACCGTATAACCTAGACCACGAATAGCTATAATAACTACCGTAACAGCACCACCAGAAACGGTAATATCTGCGTATGCGCCAGTGCCAGTGCCACCCACTAATTCTGTAAGAGGGTAAGTTCCATCGGTGTACGCAGAACCAGCATTGCTTATAGTAAATAGATTGACAGCTCCAGTGTCATTGATTTCTGTGTCAGCATTTACAGGAAAGCGGAATACTTGAGAGAAGTATCCAGCAGAGCGCCTTGCTCCAACGGCAGTTCCAGCGTCATACCAACAATTCTCACGGATGTTGTAGATGATGCAGTCGTTGCACTCTGTTGCATCCCCACTAGGAAAGAACCACCATATCTCACCAAATCTAGGAACCTTGGTTGCGTAGACCTTCTGTCTTTCATCGTAATTAAGATTGTCGAAGAAGTAATTCTGATTCATGTTATTTGGAACTTCTTTTACTACACCGTTGTATAGCATAAACCTATCAACGCCAATCCAGTAATAGATACCATCGTACTCAATAACACATTGGCTAGACAGTATTGATGACTGGCTGGATATGATGTCATATCTCCAGTAGAAGGTAGATGCGGTAGCGCCTATAGTAACTGTGGTTGGCGTGTACGAAACCCTGACCAGAGAATCAAGAGTCCAAAAAAGACCAGACGGAGCATTTGAGCCGCCCCGTACTGGTAAACCTTGAACGACTTTAGTGGATGCTACGTTAGTTTCGTTAGCATCTGCCGACACCCAATTATTTGTGTTACCTGCCGCACAGTTCTTTATTAATCCATTGTTGCCATATACGAATACGTATGGGTGTAGCACAACAACACCACCAGATACTGATATTTGGTTATCAAATGTGAATGTAGTTGGTGAAGTCTCGGTGCCAGTAACGGCGGCGGATAGATTAACCACAACCCCTGCCACAGATACAACGGTAGTTCCATCTGGGATGGATGCTCCAGTGACTAGCTGACCAGCTCCAATTAGGATGCTAGACGCGTCTAATGTTAGGAATGTGTCTGTATTAACGCACCCACCAATAGCTGTAAACACACCAATTGGAGACGCTGTTGTGCCAGTTATGTCACCACCAAGGACTGGGGTGTTGGTAGAGTTATTAATGTCAGACAGGTTTAATCCGGGGTGAGCCAACAGGGTCTCGTTGCCAGTGCCTTGTGAGTCAAACAAGGAATCAAACTGCCATAGGTTATTAACGCTAGGGGTGAATCCAGATAACGTAAAGTCGGACACCCCAGAGCCAACACCATCATTATTTATAGGCAGAACCTGAAGACCGTCAGCGTATCCGTTAAAAATATAATTGAAATTGTTTTGTGGATTAACGTAAATACCACGAGATGGCCCTGCCAAGTCTCCAACAATCTCTCTGAAGCCTAAAATCTTACGCGGTCTAGCACGTTGGAACCTAACCCAACGACCAGAGCTATAGAAGTTCTTGTCAAAGACGGTGCCGTCCCGTTGGATGCCGGGTTGTGTATCTAGTGCGAATACTTTAGCGGTCACGTAAACACTCCACCAGAAATACCATTAACAAATGTACCATCCCCTTGAACGGTTAAACCAGTTGCAGTTAGGGCCAGTCTGTTCACACCCAATACAGCAATATCAATCTCACCAGCACCTGACCTCCAGATACCTGTGTTTGTTTCGTTGGCAAAGTTAATAGCTGGCGTTCCTACTGTTCCATCAATTAGATTGAGGGATGTAGCACCAGCCTGAACAGTATTGGCATTAAAGAAGTCGGTACCATCACAAACCAATGAAGCAGTCTGTCCGGGTGGGATTGCGGCTGTATTGCCAAATCCTGTGGTTACCGATAATGTAAAGCCATTATCAGTCGTATGGTTACTGGTTATGTATAGGCTAACAATAGGCAAATATACTGCCGTTACATCAGATGTTAGCGAGCCAACATACTCCTGAATGATGGAACTGCTCTCGTTAGACGTAAGGTAATATGTACCACCAGTTACTGGCTTAACCAGATTAGTAAAGAAGAAAGTATTGCTCTGACCATATCCAACAGAAATGTATTCTGTGCCAGTGCATATGATAAAGGCAGACTCGTCTGGATTAAATGACTTATCTACCAAGCCGTCAATAGTCTCGGCACCAGAGCAGTCAATGGTAAGCGTTCCAGAGCCATTGTTCTTTAATATAAAGAACCAATTGTTCCCAAGAGTATTTGACAGTGGTAGGGTTGCCGTACCAGCGCCACTTGCCCAAATCTTGGTTTGCGCTCTATCGGTGTCCAGTAAAGTATATCCATTTGATATTGAAGATGTTGGGTGGCTTTGATTGAGAGTCGTAGAGATTGCAACCAATCCCAAGCCAGCCAATAGAGAGGCGTCAGCAGATGATGTTCCTGCACCAAAGTCAATAATTCCCCAGACACCTGCTGTACTAGCATTGCTAGTCAGGTATAGGTAAGAAGCCTTACCAGCTTCTACGGTTACAATAACTCCGCCATCGAAGTTATTTACATCAAAGTCTATACCGCTTACGTTACGGATTAGGGCATCCTGACCAACTGATACTTGATTAGCTGTTGGCATGATAAGAACGCCAGTATCGCCAGTAATGTCCATAATCCTAGCGGCTGGGTTCTCTGTACCAGTAGCGTCAGAAGGCCATTGCAGTTGTACGTCGCCGTCTAGCGTATAGTCAGCATAGCTGACATCCGTTGGAAGTATGACATCGCCTGTAAATGGTGAGACAAATGTTGTCATGTGTCTAACACCGTGGCTTGTCTATCACCGATACGCTGAGTATCCTCTTGCTTCAGGATGCCCATAATTTGTGAATACTGAGCTTGCCACATAGGAATCCTGTCATCGTTTCTCAGGAAAGGCATAGCCTGTAGCAGAGAGCCATATAGCAATGCCTGTGGTGCGTATATGGTAAACCAGTTAGTCTGGTTAGATGTGTCTAGTGGTTGGTTACGTTCGTAGTACAGAATCTCAAAGTCGTATGCCACGTCTGGTGTGGGAGCCAATAACCAATGAGTATAGTCATAGTCTGCATAGTACGCAGGGGTATCAGTAAGCGCCTCGTTAGGCCAATACTCTCTCAGGTATTCATACTTACGTAGTAGCACTGGTTGCTTATTTCCAGCTACGCTAACATTCATAGAGACGGTCTTGTGCCAACGTGCAGGCTTATCAACTACAGCCTGACCGATAACCATATTGCTCTCTACTACTGTGAGGTTTCCTAGGAACTTAATCTCTGCGGCAATTACTTGTTCCGCAAGCATAATAAATAGAGGGATTTTTTCTATAGTAGCGACGTCACTACGCTCCAGATAGGACTGGATGTTTTCGACGAGTGAATTGTAGGTCATTACCGATGCGACGGTCATTGCTAAGTCCCTTTTTTATTTGTCATTTTAGCCCCTTTGGCTAACTCAGTAAAGCCGATTCTGCTAAACGCCTCCGTGTTAGACCATACAAAATTCTTCCTGACGCTTTATTCCATTTAACAATCTCTTCACAGGCACCATCCCAGTCTTGAGCATCAACCCTTTTTTTGAGGGTCGATATACGGTAATTGCCCAATCCGCAGTTATAGGTGAAACTTATAATTGCCGCTAATCGCCTGTCTCCGCTTGCAATCAAGCTAGGTGACATCTTTATAGCCTTAGATGCAAAGTACAGCAAATGCTTGTCTAGCTCTTCCTGAGCCTTGTCTTTACTCCAGACAGTATCAGGCGTTATATCATTCCCAGTACAGCCCCATCCTATCGTCCAAGGAGCGCCGTGAGTGCCGGGGTCGGGGTAAGCCCCACAACTGCCATCACTTAATCGCTTGGCGTACCCTTCAAATGGCTTGACGAGGGCATCACTCGCTAGGCGAATGGCATCTGAAATCATTTTGGATATTTTTCTATCGCCCTACCCACGAACCAGAACGTCAAAATCATGTTCAGCATACTGAAATCATCAATAGTCCAGTTGTTCTTCATTATTTCCACCCAAGTAACACCTGTACCCATAGCGTATACCATCATGGTTATCTTGAAGGAAATGTACATACCAAATAGGACGTAAGTCACCGTCGGGCGCACTAGGGCTGATAAAGCCGCTACCCACTTGTAACTAGACGACGCGGTAGCCGATTGCTCCTTAAATGCCTCTTGTATGGCGTTTAATTGGGTTACGCTATGGTCAACGTACTTCTCTTCCATAGAGAACTGACCACGTTGCTTCTCTAGGTCGGTCTGTAGACCAAACATAGCAAGCTCATGCTTACGCTCGTTAGCCTTGTCAAAATACTTTAAAAGTTCTGGAGCAAGACGAAAAAGTCCTCCGAAGAGGCTTCCAAACAATCCACTACCTAAAAATTCTAGCATTTGCGTCTCCTTAGTTTGGGGCAGGCCCACCAACTGGGTTCCTAGTACAGACATCCTTTCCATTCTTATTGAATTGCCCAGCTACGGTAAAGAATGCGGCACCTGATGGTACAGCCGTAGTTTCCTCAATATTAGAGTTCTGAGGGCACAGACAGTCTGCGGTGGGCACTCCATTAACGACCTTCCCTACCTTACAGGCCATGCTAAAGCATTGCGAGAAAGTATTCTTAGAGGAGGTGGGGCATTGTACAAATTCCGCTTTTTGGGCTTTTTCAGTCTTGGTTGAGTAAGCGTTAGCCTCTTGCGGAAAGTGTTGAATGGGAGACCAGATGGAATAAACCACATTCTTGTCTTTGCTGATACAGCTATTGCCCATTGTTCCTGTGCCCAGATAGGCTATGGCATCACCCTTTACGATAGGGCAATTAACAGCCACCTCTGGATATTGCATCTTTTTACCTTCGTTGCTAATAACGGTAATCATCTTGCCTGTGGGGTGACCGACAGATGACTCACATAGAGCAAAGTGTGTGTCGTGGCAGATGGTAAGAGTCCCAGCTACGGCATTCCCAAACAACATAAAGCTAAGTAGTAGGTATTTCAATTGCCTTACCTCCTGTCATCTTTGTCTGCTTTGCTATCCAACTTATCAAAAATCTGCTTACACATACTCTTGATAGCGTCTATATCCCGATGATAATCTTCTTTGGCAACATATATCCTAGGCAACTCTCTTGCATCGTTATCAAGCCTCTCAACGGCTTTGGTGATGTTATTCAATACCCATCCACCCAAGAATGCGATTAATCCAGCGCCGATATTAAGAACAATCTGGTAGTCCACTATTCATCCTCTTTAACAGCAAGTTGTTCTTTAGCCTCATCCTGAAGGGCTGTTATCAATTGATACACCTCCTGATAAGGACGAGAACCTAGATAGCCCATAACCTGATTTAAGATTTGTACGGATATAGTAATTTTGTCCATTTAGCTCTTTCCGTCTGCAAATACATTAATGAAAACCGTGTTGTCCTCTAATGCTTCTATTTCATGCCATTCACTATGCACTAGATTAAGTGGTTCTGACATCTTGGTGAGGATAAGTTCTCTACCCTCTTTCCTTATTATGCAAGAACCAGCGGTACATACTGTGCCGTGACTGTACATATGCTCATGCCTAGGTAGTCCTTCACCCTGATTGGCATAAAAGATATTTAACACAGCACCGTCATATGTAAACACGGTGTGTGGAGCAATTGGAGTTACTGACATATCAAAACGCCTTGATGTGCGTTATTGGTTGTCCTGCAACTAATTCAGTAGGCATGGACTCCATAGGTATAGCTAGTTGTGGTAAATGAGCTAGTTGGAAAGATTCAATCAACTGATTGCGCCTAGCGATAGCACTCTCTCTGGTGTCCAGCATTTCATGCATACCAGTATTTTGATTAAATACTGCGTAAGCACAATCACCATCATCTACATTCAAATCAGCGGTACTCCATGTAGTCGTATTATCACCACCAATCATAACTTTATTGACTGTAAATCTAACTGGCACCTCAGCTTCCATAAAATCATTGTGTAATTGAGTAATTCTAGCGGTGGCTTCTTCTTCTGTATTTAAATATTCGTAAACCCCATTATTAGATATTTGATAAATCAAGATATACCTCCCCACACTCTACTGGTGTCGCCAGACACCCAAGTAATGGAGTTGCCATTTAGTGCTACTGCCTTACCAGCCGTACCACCTGCCGCACCGCCACCACCAGTACCACCAGCCGCACCCCAACCGCCACCGCCACCACCACCAGCACTGGATGGAGAAGACCCACCTGCATTATTTCCAGCACCACCAGTATCGCCACTTTGACCAGTACCACCAGTGCTTTGAACTCCACCACCACCGCCTGCTCCAGCGCCATAAGATGTCGTTGCATAACCACTGCAGGGGTCGTAAGAACCACCGGGACCACCAATACCCGGAACTTGTCTTCCGCCAATACCACCACCACCATTACTAAAGGTAGCTGATTGTGAATTTGGCGTTGTTGATGCAGTGCCACCAGCACCACCACCACCATTGGCACTATTCGCTGAATTTCTGCCGCCAGCACCACCACCACCGACTATATATGATGAGAAAGTTCCTGTAATTGTTCTGGAACCTAAGGCGGCACTTGTGGATATATTATACGTTCCAGCTCCACCAGAACCTGTACCAAACGATACTATAACTGGAGTTCCTGTTACGCCCGTACCAGAAAGAACCATACCTATATAAAACACTCCAGTAACTGTGCCGCCCACTGTCAAAACACTTGCTGTAGTGCTACAGGCTGTTCCAGAAGCAGTTGTTGTTGCTACTGCGTTATCTACAGTAGTATTTTGTCCTATGCTTAATGCTGTTCCACCAGCGCCACTATTTTGAGTACCGCCCAGTCCCATAATAATGCCGTTGTTTGTTAGCTTTACAGTGTCGCCAGCAGTAGTTCCGCTAATTGTAAGAGCGGCAGTTCCAGACAGTACAGAATATATAAACGCTCTAAATGGAACAATTATAATTATGTCTGACTTTCCAGCCGAATAAGTTGGAAGATTACTGCACGTTACGAGCATATTAGATGCGCTTGGTGGTGCTGAGGATGACCCACTATTAACCAACCCAAGAGTATAGGTAAGAGCTGTCCTTCCCAATCCCTTTAGACCAAAGGTTGGGTTACTGGTTTTTATTTGGTTTTGAAATGCTCTCATGCTATGCCATCAATTCGTATGAGATTGTGTAAGTGATTGCCGATGCCGTTCCAGATGTAATTGACACAGACACACCTTCCTCAAGATAAAACGCACTAGCCTTATCACTTACTATTAAAGATGTATTGGCTGGTACTGAGATTGTTCCTGCTATTGGATAGGCTGTACCACCACTAGGTGCAGAGCCTTGAGCAACCGCACCATTTGTGTAGATACTGACAGTAGTATTAGCAGCAGTTCCAGTAGTGTTAGCAGCGGTTATCTCGTTAATCTTCATAACGGTACTAGATGAAGCAGCATTAGGCAGTAACACAACCGCAGCTGTACCTGAAGGCGTGTAGTATGTAGTCTTGCCGTATATGGATGCTACGTTTACTATATTTACTGCTGCCATGATGCCTCCTTAAAATCCAAAAATTATTGACATTGCAATCGCTTTGCCTGTTGTTATGCCACTGGCTGCTGGAGTAGAACTTACCCAAGTAGTTCCGTTTGATGTTAAATAGTTACCGCTTGTACTAGGTGCTACAAATGTAGGATTAGATGTTCCTGCGCCTAATATTACATTGTTAGCGGTTAGTGTTGTAAGACCGCTACCGCCATTAGCTACTGGCAGAGTTCCTGTTACTGTGGTTACTGGGATACCCGTTGTGCCATCGAGAATTAGGCTCATGCTGATAACTCCTTCAACTCATCCAATGTGGTAGCAGTAATCTTTGTTATATCACGCAGTCTTTGCTTCTCAGCGACTATAGCTTTAGTGTCTGTGCCTGATTCTAGGGCGCGTTGGAATAGAACGTCTTGAGCATCCATGAGTGGCTTGCGTTCTGCTCTGAGTCTGCTCTGTGTTATCTCGACTGCTTTGGTGAAGTCTATTGTTATGCCCAT
>Ga0181355_1001088_pt1 | contig 11979 bp, 11 predicted proteins | sample Fa13VDMM15DN_FD_130099 | JGI IMG/M metagenome (GOLD analysis project Ga0181355, IMG submission 130099) | Freshwater viral communities from Lake Michigan, USA - Fa13.VD.MM15.D.N | ecosystem: Environmental > Aquatic > Freshwater > Lake | place: USA: Michigan | collected 2013-09-23 | reverse complement strand
TTCACGAACTTTTCTATTTTGGCCTCTGAAAATTGGTCACCAAAATAATTTTTAATAAATGCTGTTACTCTAACATCAATAACACTACCGGAAATAGTTACAGAAAATCTACCTTCTTTATTAGATACATCTACTTTACTAACCCTCATTATATTTTTAACAAGAGGATTAGAATCTAATTCATACAAAGACCAAGCGATTTCAGAATTATCTATCTGTGCTATTTTATCTAGCATGATCCAAAAATCATCACTAAACTTAATAAATGGTGATTGTGAATTCTTTTGGTCTTTTTTATTCTTTGCCATCCATTTATATATTAATTTTTGGGAACAATTATTTCATTAGCATTAATATAATCAACTTTTACTTGACCAGTATTCATACCAGGTTCTTTCTTCACATATTTCTTCTTACAATAAACAACCTTAACCATGTCTTCTTCAGATTTACTGTTTTTAGCTGCAATGATTGCTGCTCTTTTAATAGTTGTTTCTGTTGGTATTTTATCTTTAATCTTTATTAAAACATGGCTACCTGGAACACCCTTTGCGTGCATCCAAATATCATCTTCATTTGCCAATTCTAAAGTTATATGTTCATTAGAATTAGCGTCTTTACCTTGATAAACCACAAATCCATCTATATCATGCTTTTTGATTTTTGGTTTGTCTGATTTCTTAGATTCTAAAAAAGATTTGATAAATTTCATTGAACAATAAGCCTATTTATATTTAATATATATTAAATAGTAAAAATAGAAGTTACTTAAAAAACAAAAAACTAACTTTTTATAATAAACATATGTCAAAACTGATGAACTTAGGTGAAATAACGGATAGTGTTTTCTTAGACAAAATATTAAATAGTGATTTAATAGTATTAGAAGACATCCAAGGAAGTAAAATTTATGTAAATTGGGATGGTAACAGATTCAATATAAAGGCCAAATCACTTTCTTCAGATCCAATTAATTTGATCGATATGGCAATGCAAAATTATTATAATCACGCAATACATTTTTTTGACAATCTACCTGATAGAGTAACAAGTCTTTTGAATAGGAAATGGTGGTTTTGTTTTGAATATTTTCCAGATAATCAACCAGCAAATATAGAATATAATAGAATTCCAAAAAACCATTTAGTATTATCATCCATTTGCAAAGGTAATAAATTTGATTATAATATAGAAGAATTAGATGAATATTCTAGATTATTAGAAACAGATTGCGTACCAGTAGTATTTAAGGGAAAATTAGGCGAAGAAACTAAAGAAGCTATTAAATATTTCTTAAACACAAGTGAACAAGATCTAGAATTTGTTTTTGGTGAAAAATCATTTGCTTATTTCTTTTATAAAATCTTAAATCCAAATACTCAAGGGTCATTCTTAATGGATGATGATTATCAGAATAACCTTGAGAAGTTAATAATCAGAGTGGAAGGTGAAAATCTATCATTCGAGATTCTAAATCCGCTTTATACAAAGATTTCAGAAAGCAATTCAACAGAGTTTGTTGAGATTTACACTTTGATTCTTATAAACTTCTTAAATTTTTGTCAAAGTATTGATATGAATCAAATCAAAATAAATGGAAATAAAAGAGATGAAGCTTATCTATTTTTAATTTGTAAGTTATTTAATATCTACCTATCAGAAATAAAAGATGATTTAGTAAAATTTGATTTTGTTGTACCAGAATTCTTTGATAAAGACAAATTCAGAATAAATACAGAGTTAGTTCCAAATAAATTAACCAAGAATTACATATCAGAAGATAGAAAATTAGAATATTGTTTCAAAGTTATATTAGGTTCTTTTAATAAGAAAAGGAAAAAACCAATTGGAATCTTCACAGATTCAACAATAAGAATATTTAACCACTTTGTTGATTTGATTCAAACTAAAATAGACCAATACTTCAATAAGAAAAGTGAGATAGAACTTACTAGAAGTGGTTTGGTTGACTTTGGTGAGTTTTTTGATATTAAGTATGATGTAGATTCTGATGATCAAGTTTACCCAGATGTTTATACCGAGATTGAAAAAGGATCTGGTGATCAAAAGGATAAGAAAAAGGGGAAACTTGGTGCAAAAGTAAGTCCCCTAGAAACTAAATAATCCTAAAACAAATCCTAAAAATCGATTATAATCTCTCTATGTTAGAGGTTGTAGAGTTTAAGTCTAATCCAAAGTTCGACTTTAAGAGTAAGTTAAAGGATAAAAAATTTAGTATACAATTTTTACCAGAATCCCTTAAAAAAGAATCTTTATATAAAAAGATTGAATATAAACAACACAATCTAAAGGTTTCCTACTTAGTAGATATTACCCATAATCTTTTATTAAAGTATTATTTCAAGAAGGATAATATCTTCAATCTATCATCTATTGTTTTAAAAGAAAAATATGGTTATATTTATAACTACTACATAGATTATTTAGTAGAATCAAAAATTCTTATTCTTGTTAAAAAACATCAAAAGGGTAAAAATGCTAGAATTTATAAATTAAGTGAAAGTGTTATAAATGGTAAGATAACGAGGTATAAGAATGACGACAAAGTTTTATTGAAAAAATATAAAAATGCTGTTTCTTTAATAGAGAGGGAAGAAATAAAAAGTAATAAAATAAAACAAGAAATAAAACAAAAATTAGTTGATGATCTTTTCCATGTAGATATAGATTTTAGTAAGGCAATATTTTTCCTAGAATCAACTGTCCAAGATACTGATATTTACAATAGAAACAAATATAGTGTTGAATGCATAAATGATAAACATATATTTTACCATTTTGACCACTATGGTAGAATGCATACCAATTTTACTATTTTGAAATCATTCATCAGAAAAAATTGTTTAATGATCGATGGTGATGAAGTATGTGAGTTTGATATTAAAAATAGTCAACCACTATTCCTAACTAAAATAATTCAAGAATATGGAAATGATATTGTTGATCATAATGAGTTTGAACTATTTAAGTTCCTAACAATAAATGGAAAATTTTATCAATATATGATCGATAACAGTTCGATAAAAGATAAAAAACTTATTAAAGAATCTGTCTATAAGGTTTTCTTTGGAAAGAACTATAAAAATAAAAAAGATATGATTTTCAAGAATCTTTTCCCATCCATATATGAATTCATAAAAATTTATAAGAAATCAAAAGGTGATTATAAAGTATTATCACATGAGTTGCAAAATCTCGAATCAGAATTGATTTTCAATAAAATAGTAAAGGAGATATCAGATATAAATCCAAATATACATATCATAACCATACACGATAGTATTGTCTGTTCAAATAAATATAAGGGAATAGTTGGTGAAATATTTAATAAAAATCTCAAATTAGAGTTTTTAGATGAAATTAAAAAGTCAGAAGAAAATAATATATATGCCTATGTTTAATTTATCAGATCCCAATATATCCTATATACTATTCTCACCAGAGAATGAGTCAAATTCAGAAGAGGAAAACAAAAGCTTATATGAAAGAGCTTGTAGTATCCTCTATTCAAAAGATTATACAATAATTCCGGTCAGAGGATTATATGATGGAGTTTATGAGAATTCCTTTATAGCCTTACCCAAATCTCCAAATAATGATGACTTGAGAAAAGACTCTATTTATTTACTAGATTCATTCCACCAAGAATCGGTAATAATTAAATATGTTGGAGAAAAATCATCTTCCAAAATATTAAGTAATGGTTATGAAAAACCAATGAGCGTTGCTTTATATAACTCAGATTCAAATAATAAAACGTATTTATACAATGGTTTATCTTTTTCATTTATTGAAGAAAAAAGGTATTACTCACCTAAACAAAAATCAGATTTGAAAAATGGAATGATTGTTGAGTATTTTAACAATAGTAAGTGGAATACTAAACAAATTTTAGATGTCGATAAAGAATATGAGGAGCTTTATAGGCTCCTCATTAAATATAATAAACTAAGAATAGAATCTAACTAAAACTGATACTTATTTAAGAATCCAATCTTTGGTACAGTTAGGTTTATATGTGAATTCAAATCAGCTTGTGGATTTGTATAGTAATCCAAAATCTGTTGATTTCTTTGCATCAACCCCATGTCTACATTTTCTATAGAATGGTGTAGATGATAACCATAAAAATCCATTTGTTTGAAGTTTAACATTTTTGTAATCTTCATATCTTGAAACTTATTTGAATATCCCAATCCAAGAAAATCTTCGTTCCAACCACCTATTTTCTGAATAGATTCCTTTTTGAATATTGATATACCATCAGTCATAGACATTTTCATAGAAGGACGTTTTATCTGAAAAATATTACCAAAATCGATATTCGACTCTTGTGGATTAAGTTTAATGATATTTGATGTTGGTATCACACAATCATATCTTTCCAATTCTTTTAATGATTCAATCAATTCATTTGGATGCATTAAAAAGTCTGAATCTCCAAAAACAATAATAGGTGAGTTAGCCCTTTTTATAGCAACATTATATGCCCAAGATTTATTAAATGGTGCCTCACTTTCAATGAAAATATGTTTAGCTTTTAGATTTAAATTTGAAATTTTTGAATGTTTATCTTGTTCCACTATAATTATTTCAATTCCCTGATAACCAGACAACCAATCAATTACCCTCCTAAGTGGTATAACACGGTCTGGTTTAAATCTAAAAGGTATAATATAGGAAAACTTTGGTCTATAAAGATTATTCATTAAAAGTTATTTTTTTCTATTATATTACAATAACTATAATAAGTTCATTAGGAAAGAATCATTCCAGGATTTTTATAACCACCTTGTTGAACCATCTCTAACATTTGTGTCGGACTTAAACTTTCCTTATCCCATCCTTTCTTTCTACAGTAGTCCAAAACAAATTTTTCCCTCAAAACGTTTTCATCTTCTTTTGATAATTTAACATTACCCTTAATTAAATGTTCATCATCTCTTTGCATAACTTTATTTTATTTTTTTTATATATCAAAAAAAAAACCTCCCATTTTGGGAGGTTTTTTCATTAAATTAACTAATTATTAGTTAAGAAGAACACTTGGATCAAATACATTGATGTTCATGAACTGCTTCTGTGGGTACCAACCAACTTCAGCAACTGCATATCTAGATCTAAGTAACAATCTTGGAGCGAATGTTGCTTCAGAGATAAGGCTGATTGACTGAGCCATTAAGTATGGTACAAAAATGATACCTGGTTGATCAGGATTGTTTTTTCTACCAAGAACGATTCTGTTATCGTTATACTTCATATAAGGATCAACATAAATCTGGATATCTCCAATTTGACCAACTGGATAAAGTTGACCAGAACCATTGACTTTAGATTTAGTTGGGTTAATAGTATAACCAGCGATATCCATAAGAGATGCAGCTAAACCTCCGTTTGTTACAGCGAACTGAGCAGGTCCAACACGACCTTCAGTTGCGATGAAGTTAGAAGCATGTGCCATCTTAGTGATAAGTTTTCTTTGAACAGCATGTGTAGTTTCACCACCAACGATAGATGTACCAGCATATGTAGTATCTAAGTCGAAGATAGTTGATGCAGTTGCGTTAGTAGTTGTAAAACCACTTTTCAATGGAGCAGAACTAGTTCTGTTAAGAGAACCCATTTCAAAAATCTTAGAAACGATTTGCTTAGAGATTGTTTGAGAAAGTTCGTTAACAAGAATAGATTCCATTTTCTGAACGATATCCATACCAGTGTTAGCTTTGATATCTTCGATTTCAGTTCTTCTGAGAGCTGAAGATACTTCGATAGTACCAACTGCGATTGATTTAGAAGAAACTTTAGGTCCGATTACACCAGAATATGTGTTATCATCTTGCTCCCTATCCATTGGATAAGAACCAGAGCTATATTTAGTATTACCGTTGTCAGGTCCACCACTCCAGTTTGCAGAGAAACCTGGAAGATGGTCATCCAAAGCAGATACCATTTCAATTGTAACACCACCAACAGAATATGTACCAATAATATTTATCTGAGCTACCATAGAAGAAGTTGGACTAACGAAAGTGTTATCACTAGGTACGAAAGCATATGGATAAGAGTTTGTTGAAACAGTTCTTTCAGAGTTAGCTTGTCTGTAAGATCTGAAAATTGGGTGACCATCAATACGAGAGAAACCTAAGAACTCAACAGCACCACCAAAAACTGTAGTTGGTCCAGTCTGAGTAACCTCACCAGCACCAGTTTTCCAGTAAGTAGCACCAGAAGTACCAGTAGCAACTGTTAAGAACACTCTTCCACCTTGAAGACCATCAACAGTAAGTGTTAATCCAGAAAAACTATTTACATATGCATTCAAAGATGCTTTTACTACAGGAAGAGTAGTTCCAGATCCAATAGCAGTGATTTTGAATACCTGAGGACGACCAGTTGTTCCAGCGTTAGCAACATCATCATATTGAAAGTCAATATAAAGAAGATCCAATTTTGGTCCTGGTGAAGGTTTTACAGCTACTAAATCAAGACCGATAGTCTGAGCAGCGATCTTCATAGCAACTGGAAGAAGGTTTTGTCCTAAATCTCCAGAACCAAACATACCAGTTTGAGAGTTTAATGTACCAACAGGACTGGTCAATTGATTATAACCAGCGAATGTTGATGGTTGTGGTGAGCTAACTGCGCCCATACCAGCTAAAGTAGCGTTAACATAAGCGTTTTCATTGATTGAGTGGAATTCAGCATATTCTGACATCCAATCAAGTCTTTCCTCGCCTGCAACACCCATGTTTTCTAAAACAGGAGCCCACTTTTTAAGAGCTTTCTGTTTGTCAATTCTAATGTGTGACATATTTTTTTAATTTTTTTTGTTATCTATATATTCTCCTTAAAAAACTTAAAATTTTCTAACCTGGATTTTTTATAGATTAAAGGCTTTTGAATCTTTCTAAGATTGACTTCATTTCAGTATCGTTTAATCTATCTTCTTGAATGATAGGATCAACTGAAACTAGTTTCTTAGTACCAGATTCTTTTTTCTTAAGACTTCTAGTCATCCAGAAATGCTCAATGTTAGACTCTGTTGTTAAATCAGGGTATAATCTTGCTTGAGACATAATGGACTTCTTAGAAGATTCATTAAGTTGGGACCAGATTGGCTTAATGTTTTCAGGCATCAATCTAATCAATCTCTCTTCTAGAGATTCATTTTGTGTTGACAATGCTTCTTGAATGTGTTTAAGAACTTCTCCTTGAGAAAAGTAACTTTTTTCGTTCATATAAAGTTTTACTTGCTCTTGCTCTTCAAGCGTTAAGTTATAAAAACTATCCGATTGACGCTTGCTCAAAAACTTCAAGAAATGCATTTCACTTGTTTCAGAAACTTTACGTTTTTTAGCCTCTTGTATTAATTTATCAATTTGTTTAGATAATTCTGTATCAGAATTCTTTTCGTATTTTTCCTCAGGAGATTCGTCTTCATCACCAGATTCAAAAGAATAAGTATCTTCTTCTTCATTTGACCAAGCTTGAGATCTGATTTCATCCTCAGAAGCAACTAAGTGTGGAAGTTCTTCGTCTTCTTTACCCATCATTTCTTCTTCATAAGACATCATATCTTCTTCTTCCATTGGATTTTCTTCAAAACCCATTTCTTCTAATGTAGGAACTACTTTCTTAGAAGATCTTTTTGATTCATTTAATGAACCAGAATTTAATTTCTCACCGATTAATCCAGCATAAGAAACTGTTTTGTCTAGATTTTCAGCAATGTACTCAGAATAAGCAATGTTGTCATCTAAATGCTCAGCGATATACTCAGAATAAGCAATGTTCTTATCTAAGTTTTCAGCTAAATACTCAGAGTAAGAAATATTCTTGTCTAAGTTTTCAGCAACATACTCAGAATAGTTAATAGCCTTCTCTAAATTTTCAGCTAAATAATCATTGTGAGAGATAAGTTTGTCAGTAGTACTTCTAAGTGTTGTGTTTTCATTAACAACAACTTGTACTTTCTCAGCTAAATAATCTAAATATTTAACCATTTGTGTGTTTGTCTTATTGAGCTCTTCATAATACTCAAGAAGTTGCTCTAATTTCTTCGGATTAATGTTACCCACCTTAATAGCAGATTTAACTTGTTTCTTAGTAGTAGAAATCTCATTGATAAGATACTTAGAATAATCAGTTAATTGTTGCTTGGTAACGAATTCATTCTTGTTCATATTGAATATATCGTTTATTTTTGACTCATCGGACATTTCATATATCCTAAAGTTAGTTTCTTTTTTAAATCCTAATGACTCATTAATAGAGCTCATTCTAGCAGATGCAAATCCTGGATCAGCTACAATGTCATAGGTGAATAATTTTTTTAATGTAACAGTTCCGTCAGACTCAGTAATACCAGCCGCTCTAGAAGAGACAAAAACTGGACAACTATCTTCAACTAGGGACTTAGCTTCCTTACCCCAATATGTATTGAGTAATTTTATTTGTCCTTCAACTCTGTTAGATTCCTTAACATATCTAGCACTCTTTATTATGTGAGATGCTCTAGAAAGTGATGTATCAAAAACATCTGGATGATCAAACTCACCATAAACAACACCCATTGTGTTGATACGCTCATTAAGTTCTTGTAAGCAAGGAATAAATTTTTCAGCAGTATAGATTCTTTCGTTTCTATTTTTTACACCAAATTCAGTGAAAATACCACCTAAAAGATACTCTTTCTTACCACCACTAATTTGAACATTCTCCCTTAAAGGAGTTGTATTGTTTTCTACGATTAGTATTGGTTTCATTTATCGCAATTTATTTTTTTAGTATAGTATATATAGAGTTAAAAAAACCACATTTTTTTCAAGAAGGATTTTTTATGGACCCAATGAAAACTTTATAAACATTGGGTTATATAAAAATTACCATGGAATTACATAAGATTAAAATTTTTCCAAAAAATGAAGATTTTTTAAATGAAATTATTGATTTTTTGATTGAAAATTCCAAAGTTTTTAAGAGAGAATTTTCTATTAATAATATATTAAATGAAGACCATGCCCTACCAAATTTAGTTAAAAAATTATCACCAATTCCATTGGATGAGAAATATGGAAGTACTTTTCAGTCACATTACAGAGATAATGAACCCTCATATATATCACATACTATACATTCAATATCTATAGATGAAGATAACTATTATGCCAATATAGAACTATGGAGATTGGCACATAATGATTTAATGATTCTCAGACCAGTTTATTATAAAAATAATGAAGATAGATATTGTATAGGAACTTTTGACCTAGATTATGATATAACACATAATAGAGCATGATCCTAACTAGAGAAATATTAATAAAGATAAATGAATCAAACTACTCATATTATGAGGAGTTAGGATATGACGTGACTATTGGAGAAACTTTAGAAATCCCAATCGAACTATTATCAACGGGAAGTCATTACAAAATTGAATGTAAATGTGATGGTTGTGGTGTTCAAAAAGAAGTTATATTTAAAAACTATGTTAAATATGATAATAGATGGGGCGAGTACTTTTGTAGGAAATGTTCAGAGTCAAAAAGAAAAGCAACTCTAAAAGAAAATTATGGAGTTGAATATCCAATCCAAAGTAAAGAAATACGCAAAAGGATTGAGAAAACAATGATCCAAAAGTTTGGAGTAGATAATCCTTCAAAATCAAAGGAAATTCTCGCAAGAAAGAATAAGGTTTAGAACTCAAATTCTCCACCCCCACCAGCATCACCACCTTCTGGAGCTGCCTGAGCACCACCTGCCTCTGGAGCTGCCTGAGCACCTGCTTCTGGAGCGGCTTGAGCACCACCGGCCTCCATTCCACCGGCCTCAGCACCACCTTCCATTCCACCGGCTTCAGCACCACCCTCACCAGCTGCAGCGGCCCCACCACCTTGAGCAGCTTTGATCCAATAGGCTTTATTTTCCTCTTTCTCTTCTTGACTAAGTTTCATAATCTTATCAATTAGATAATCTATGTGGAAGTATGGTTTACCATCAGCAGTTTGTATACCTAGTAAAGTACTCAAAATACCAGATCTTTTTTCTAAATTACCCAATTGTTTCCACTCTTCAAATAGTTGATTTGTAACAAAAATAATATCAACTTGATTCAAAAAAATCTCATCATCCTTTAACTCAGGAAACTCCATACACATCTGTAACCTAAGTGGTTTAACAATCAATTCTTTATAGTTAGCTCTTAATCTATTAATAAAGTTATTGAACTTAACCTCATCTCTAGTCATAGAAGCAGCATCATCAAATACAGTACCACCACCACTTTCTTTATCAAATCTTTGGAAAGGGATTTTAGAAGCTCTTTTCAGTACATTGAAAAACCATGTTAACATATTGTCCTCATTCAAGTTATGACCCTCTGGACTAACAAGCTCCATAGCTGGTGTACCAGCATCCCCCTCTGGAAACCAAATCTGTTTATTATATGGTAAATGTTTTTTCCCATTAATTGTAACTGTACCTAAACTATCATCCCACTCAATCTCTTCTGAATAGTCAGCGATCAATTGACCAATCTGTTCTTCAGCACGTTGTCTAGGAAGACCCTTGATGGGAATAGTAAACTTCTGATAAATTGTAGCATTTATGATATTAAACATGATTTTGGTTTGTTCCAAAATCTTTAATTGGTTATAAGGTTTAATTAATCCCTCTACATAAGATGTTTCAGCAAAATCATTTTGAGTTGAATAAGATATGAATACAATTTGAGAATCCAAAAATATCCTTCTTAATTGAGGATCTTCTGGAAACTGAATCCATAGATTACCAATTGCTGGTTCATAAGCAGGAACTAAAGTTTCTGGTCTAAGTCTATTAAAATAAATAACATTCTTTTTCTTATCATCCCAAACAATTTCAATAGCTACATAACCATCAATAAGATAATCTCTCATCATATTCCAAGCTGTTATGTTATCATTAAATCCAAACTTATTATAGATAACTTCAAAATATTCTTGATACTTATCTCTAACATCTTGTGGATAATCATTGGATAATGGCTCTGGTGAACAAAAATCTTTATCAGTACCATAAATAATAGCCTCATCGGAAACTGATGAGATAAAGTCTCTGATTTCATCCTTAATAGAATATTCTCTTAAAATTCTCCTCTTATCAGCATACGATCTATCTAAATAAGGAATTGATTTTTTATTCAGAACAGAAGCAACTGCTTTCTGACTGAAAAAATCATACATTGAATTATTTTTTTGAGAATATGGATCTTCATTAACACCAACACCCACAGTGTTTCTCAAAATCATATCATCATACTGCATACCAAAGTTTGATAAATTCCTAAGAAGTCTATTAAATAAACCTTTATTTTCAACAGACGAAGATATATTAGTTTGATTCTGATTATTAAGTGGGTTGTAAGAAGCCATTAAAAAAATAAATATTTTATTATTATAGTGTTATATATTAACTTTGTCTGCCGTATTTTTCAAGACTGGTTTGCAACCTTTGCATATGACCTCTCAAAACATCATAATTTTTTGTTATTTCATCGGAAGCCTCAAAGAAATCTTTTATTAAAGCACTTGACATCTCAGCATCCCTTTTATCCCTATCTTTTATTTTTGCTTTCCAAATACCATATAACTTTTTAGCATCATACTTATTTTTTGGATGACCAGCGTATAAAAACCTAGGAACAGTTCTCATTTCTATTTTATGAGACAGTTTAATTTGTGCCAAATTATATTCAACAATTGAATATTCAAACCCATATCTCCTCAACCTCTGATAAACACCATTAAAATCAACTTTAAGTGGTATATCCTTTTCAAAATTTTGTTCAATAATTATATTATCAAAGACACTGGTCCTTACTTCCAATGGAACAAAATTGAAATTTATAGCCATTACTATTTGAAGATTCTCAAATTTCTTAACACTAATAACAAAGACCGGAGAATATTTCATCCA
>Ga0181355_1001085_pt1 | contig 11987 bp, 12 predicted proteins | sample Fa13VDMM15DN_FD_130099 | JGI IMG/M metagenome (GOLD analysis project Ga0181355, IMG submission 130099) | Freshwater viral communities from Lake Michigan, USA - Fa13.VD.MM15.D.N | ecosystem: Environmental > Aquatic > Freshwater > Lake | place: USA: Michigan | collected 2013-09-23 | reverse complement strand
GGGTTGCCCTCAGAGTCAAGGCACACGTCGTCGCGCACCCGCGCGATGGTGTTGAGCGCGTAGAGCAGCCGGTTGTCGTCGAGCGTCTGCCCGTGGCCCCGCACCGTGCACTCGTACGTGCGGAAGCCGCGCATCGCCTCGAGGATGGCCCGCGAGCCCTCCTGCGCGGCGCGCGTCCGCGTCCGTGCGCGCTGCGACCGGACGTGGAGCGGCTGCGCCGGGAACGGGTCGAGGACGAGCCCGCGCGTCACCACCGGGTCGCCGAGGCCGACGTTGATCGTCGTCACCGCCGAGCGCGCGGACACCGGAGCCCCGCGGTCGCTGCCCGTGTAGACGCTCACCGTCGTCGGCACCCCCTTGCTCGACAGCGTCTCGCCACCCGTGAGGATGTTGCCCTCGTAGCTGCCGTCGGCGAGCTCGCGCCGCAGGAGCAGGTAGCTCGGCGCCCCGCTCGACCGCGGCACGTCGACCACCAGAGCGAGGCCCTGGTCCGCGTCGGGCGCCACCCAGCAGAGGTAGCCGAGGCGCGAGACGATGCTGTTCGCGAACTGCCACACCTTCTGGCCGGGGACCGGGTGCGCGCGGTCGACGACGACGGTGCGCGGCGCCGTCGCCGACGTGCCCCGAGGGCCGCGCACGCGTCCAGACGTCACGCGAACGTCGGCCGCGGAGTCGACCACGCGCACCGGGATGCCGAGCGGCCCGAACACCTGCGGCAGCGCCTCGCCGAGCGGCGTGTTGCGCACGTTCAGCAGCGGGTCCGCGTCGAAGTCCATCGCGACGCCCGCGTAGTCGCGGCCCGACAGGATCACCGTCGCGCCCTGCTGACGCGAGGCCTCCGTGCGGATCGTCTCGACGCGCCCCGCGAGCTGACACGCGCTGTCGATCGACAGCGCCACGTCGTCGCCCAGGCGCACGAGCCGCTTGATCACGTCCCACGTCGTGCGGCGAGCGGCGCTGCGGAAGAACGCGAACGTCCACGGGTTGCCCGGCGAGAGCATGTCCAGCGAGATGACGTACTCATCCCACACGTCGATCTCCGTGCCGCTGGTGCAGAGCACGAGGTCGACCGCGTGGTCGTACGGCGTCGGGTCGATGCTCACGTCGGCAGCACCGTGATGAGCGTGCCCGCGGGCACCAGCAGCGGGTCGACGAAGCTGTTGACCGCGAGGACGAGCCCCGTGAGGCTCATGTCCCCGTAGACCGTGTGGGCGATCTCGGCGACGCTCATCTCCGCGGGGAGCCGGTAGTACCTCGCCGCGCGCACGTTCGGGGCGTAGCGCGCGAAGTAACTCTGCAGCGACACGCGCACCGTCGAGAGCGCCACTACCGCAGCGTTCGCGTCGACGCCCGCGAGCGACGGCAGCGCGAGGCGCGTCGTAACGAGGCCGTTCATCGTGTTGAACGCGCCCTGCACCTCTGAGCTCGTCAGGCTGGACGCGCTTTCGAGCGCGGTCATCTGCGTCACGAGGCCCTCCGTGAGCGGCGTGTACCCCGCGAAGGGCGCGCCGAGCGCGTCAGCCGCCTGCGCCTGCGACTGCACCGTCGTCGTCGGGTCCGTGGTGAGCGCGCCGCTCGCGCCGATGAGCGTCGCCAGCGAGGCGTTGTGCTCCTCGAACGTCACCTTCAGACGCTGCCCGTTGCGCAGGCCGGGGTCGTCGCTCGCCGACCACGACTGCACCGCGATCTCGAGCGTGCCCCACGTCGGGTGGACGAGCGTACCGATCGGGTGCGACTCAAACTCTGCGATGAGGTCGCCGCGGAGGTCGGGCCAGAGGCGCCCGTAGCGCGCGACGAGCGGCCCGCTGTTGATCAGCGGGATCGTCAGCGAGCCGCGGTAGGCCTTGATGCCCGCGGGCTCCATGTCGGCGCCGCGCCGCCGGTAGGCCGTGTGCTCCACGAAGTCGTTGCCGCCCTCCATGTCGGAGCTTTCGAGAGGGAAGCGGATCCCGCGGTACTCGGCCTCGGGGAGCTGGTCGAAGTCTGCCATGCGTCATCTCCTCGGCGCCGCGGTCGTCGCCGCGTGCGTGGCGTCGACGGGCGAGACCACAGCCGTCAGCGGCGCCTGTCGCAGCGACTCCGCGACCGCGTTGCCGATCTCCTGCGCGCTCGGCGGTCTGTTGAGCGCCATCGCCGCCGCCGTCCTGCCTGCGCCGCCGCCGCCCGCGCCCCGGTGCGCCGCGATCAGAGCACGGTCGTCGTACGCCGCCTGGCCGACGTTGCTCGGCGTGAGCATCGTGGCGAGGAACGCGGCCACCGGGTTCGCTCGACCGGCGAGGAACCGAGCGCCGCTGCCAACGGTCGCGGCGACGCCACCGGCGCCCGCCGCCTCGCCGCCTGCGGTCACTGCCGCAGCCTCACCGCCGACGCCAGTGAGAGCCTGCACGGCGCGCGCGACAAAGCCGGTCCCACCCGCCGCCGACGCGCCGAGACGGTTGATCATCGCGCTGCCGAGGACGCCCGAAACTAGCCCGCCGCCGGTCTGCAGAGCCGTGCTGAGGATGGGGCTGGACTTCGAGAAGTCGTCGAGGGCGTTGCTGAATCGAACGACCGCGTTGGTGCCGTCGTTGAGCGCGTTCAGTCGCTTCTCCTCGGCGCTCTGCATTGCCGTGCGCTGCTCCGTCTCGACCAAAGCGCGCCCTCGCTCAATGTCCGCGGCGCCGAAGCGGGTGCCTGCGGCCTGCATCTCGGACACGCGCTGCGCGATGGTCTGACCGCTGCCGGTCTGCGAAGCCATCCCGAGGATGAGTCGTCGCTGCTGCGAGTCGAGCACCATCGCGGCGTTGCGCCCGCCCGCCGACAGCAGGTTGCTGACCGCGTTCGCGTCGCCACCCATGCCCGAAACGAGCGACGACATGAGGGCAACGGGGCTGCGTTCGCGGAGCTGAAATCGACCCTGCGCGTCGCGAGCGATCAACTGGTCCGCGAGGTCGGCACGACCCGTCGCGCGAAGACGCGTGTTGAGCCGCTCGGCCATCAACGGGTTTTCGACAGACGACCGCATCTTCGCGAGTGCGTTGAGCGAGTCGCGAGGCGTCAGACCCGCGGCGGCGCCGATCTCGCCAACGGCCATCGTCTCGGCGGTGGCTCGCTGCACCGCGGCGGCGCGCGCCTCTGGCGCCATCGTCGAGCTTACCGAGCGAGAGATGTTCGCCATGAGCGGGCCGAGCGCGGTGCTTGTGAGCGTCGAGAGCTCGATTGACCCCGCCTGCGCCATGCCGGTGAGCGACCGGATCGTCGCCATCTGGTCGGCGCCGGTGACCCCCTGCTGCGAGAGCATTCCGGCCACCCGCATGACCTCGGCCGGATCTTGGAACGTCGAGCGAGCGAACTCTGCGAGCTGCAACTGCCGTTGGAAGTTCTGCTGACGCGCCGCGGGAGTGCCACCCGACAGCACGGAGAACTGCGTCTGCGCCGCCATGATGCCGCCCGCGACTTGATCCATCGAGAGCCCGCGGAGAGGGCCCGTCGCGAGGGCAGTCTCTAGCTGGCGCCGCATCGATACAGCCTCATCGCCGCCGATGCCCGCTTGGTAGAACGCGGCGTTTAGCGTGTGCTCGCTCTCGGCCCGCTGGCGGCGCGCATCTTGGATCTGCGAGTGCGCCTCGCGAACGACCGGCATTGCAGCGTCGCGACCCACGTTCAGCCCGCGCCGGATGCCGTGGCCGATGGTGCGTGCGTCTCGCTCGCGCCGCGCCGCCTCGCGCGATGCGACGGCCGTCTGCTGCCTCTCCTCGCGCTCGACGGCGCGCGTCACCCGCTCGAGCGCGGTGGTCCGCACGCGGGCCTCCTGCTCTGCGGTGAGCCCCCGTCGCTGCGCCTCGGCGCGGGCGATCTCCGACGCCTGGCGCTCGGCGCGGGCGCGCCCCTCGGCGGTGAGCTGCGCCGCTCGGCGCTTCTGCTCCTCGGCCCGCACGAAGGCCCGCACGCTCGCCTGTGCCGCGCGCTCCTGATCCCGCGTGATCTGCTGCGAGTCGCGATACACCGACTGCTGCGCTCGACGCGATCCAGCCGGGATGCCCGCGAAGAGGTTGCCCATCGACGCGCGCACGACGCGCTCCGTCTCCTGCGCCTGCGTGCGGATCTGGCCGAAGGCCGCGACGATGCCCGCGGTCGTGGCGTCGATCTCGAGCACCGCGCGCGGCATCAGTCGATCTCCTCAACGGTCATCGTCGGGGTCGAGGCTGCGGGTGAGGGTTCTGGCGAGGCGCTCGGCTGCGATGTACCCGAGGAGTTCGCCGTCATCCATGTCGCACGCTGGGCGACCAGTGAAGTGATGATGGCTCGCAGCGTGCCGAAATCGTAGCGCGGCAAGCTGGTCATGGAGGCTTGCCCTTTTCCCAGAGCGTCGGCCACCTCCCGGACCTCGTCGAGCGTCTTCAGCGACCGGAACGGCGACCGCTCCTGCGACCACGAGAGGTACTCGTCCCAGCAGGCGCGGATCTCGTCGACCTCGAAGTGCGCGCGCACCTCGCTCGCGTCGGCCGCGAAGAGCGTGTCGGGCTTCTCGGGGTCGACCAGCGCACGCGCGAGCGTCTGCACCATCACCTCGAGGTTCAGCACCGCGTCGCCCGCGTCGCCGACGAGGTCTTCGCGGTGCCACCCGCCGGTCGAGACGAGCCACTTGATCGCCTCGGCGTGCGCGCGCGCCGCGTCGTCGGCGGTGAGGGCGCGCACCGCGAGGCGGATCGTGGTGCGGCCCTCCGCGCGGACGATGTCGAGGTCGAAGGCCTTGTGCGGGCGGGCGCGCCCCGCGAGGAGCTTGGCGAGGGGGGAGCCTACGCGGAAGCGGTCGAGGTCGCTCACGACCCGCACGCTACCACGAGGTCACGAGGTCGAGGTGATCTTCCCGTGGAACTCCCACGAGACGGAGTTCGCGTCGGCCACCTTGGTGCCAGCGCGGACGGTGCGGATGTCGCCGGTGCAGGTGTACGTCTTCCCCGCGAGCTTGAAGCCGAGCGTGATGACCGCCTGGGCGAGCGCGATGCCCACCCAGTCGAACTCCATGCCGCTCTGAGGGATCGCGTTGTCGACGCGGACCATCACCTTCTGCGGGCCCACGCTGAATCCAGCGGTGCCGAGAAGGAGGGTCTGCACGTCCTTGTTTTGCGTGTCCACGTCGAAGTCAATCGAGCTGGACTGCAGCACGGGCACCGCGTTGACGGTGACGAAACCGGGACCGGAGTAGATCGTTGCCATGGCTCAGTTCCTCACAGGCTCGCGAGCTGGCGCACGTTGCCAGCGATGATGTGGAGCCCGCTCACAGGCTCGCAGGGGATCTCGCAGTTGAGGCGCCCGCTCACCACCGGGTCGGCCTGCACCGCGAGGAGCGAGGCGTTGGCCGTCACGTCGCGGATGATCGTGCGCGCTTCGTAGCCCGCGAGGCGGTCGAGGATGTACGACCTCACCAGCGACGGCGTCGTCACGTTCGGCGAGAGCGGCGGGTTGCCGTTCGCGCTGTCGGCGCCGAGCTTGAAGCCCTGATACGTGACCGAGAGCGAGCTCTGCAGGTCGTCGGCGACGTAGTCGCAGACGGTCACGAACTCGGTGTCGATCACGGCGTAGTTCGGCACGCCGAGGTACAGCGACCGCGAGGTGATCGAGCGCGAGAGCGAGCACAGACCGGGGCGCGCCGTCGAGGGCACGACGCACGCGAGGCCGTTGTTGAGCGCGCTCTCGACCTCGGTCGCCGTCGGCTGGTCGGCCACGCTGGTCTGCGCGAGGAGCACCGCGAGCTGCACCCCGTCGAGGTTCGCCGCAGGGTCGCTCGACTCGCCGACGAGCACGCCGCTCAGGGCGCCGTCGCCCGCGAGCCGCGCCGCCGCCAGAACCGCCGCGACCTCGGGGCCGGGGACCTTCGACGCGTGGTGCCACGCGACCTGCAGGCGCGAGGCGTTGAGCCCGGTGGCGAGCGTGGTCGCGTTCGCCAGCGTGTCGATCGTCCCCGCGATGCCCTGCTGCCGGATCCCCACGGTCACCGCCGCGAGGTTGTCCAGATGGGTCACGAGGCGCCCGATGTTCGTCGCGTCGTTCGCGGCGACCACGATGCGCGAGTACTTCTGCGAGGCCACCGCCGCGAGCGCGTTGGTGTAGTTGTCGGCCGTGTTGCCGCCGGTGAGGTTGAACTCCGCGCCGATGCCCGCGCCGACGCTCGTCCACTGAAACGTCGTCGCGCCAGGCGACGTGGTCGACGAGCCGGTCACGCGCGTCGCGACCACCGAGGACGACGAGACGAGGTAGGCGTCGACGATGAGGCTGTTGCCGCGCGGCCCCGCGTGCTTCGCGGTGATCGTCACCACGCCCGCGGCGTTCTGCGCGGTGTACGGCAGGCCGTTCGCGTCGTTGATCGCGTCGGCGATCGCAGCGGCGATGGTCGTCGCGCTGTTGCCGGTAGCCACGGGCACGTCGAGCACCTGATCGCAGAGGCGCAGGCGCACCGTGAAGGCCGCGGTCGCCGTCGTGGCGACGGTCAGATCCGCCGCAGCCGCGGTGCCCCCGCTCTCGGCCACGGAGCAGAGCCAGAGGCTCGCCGCGGGCGACTGCGCGAACGCCGCCGCCGCCATGCGCGCGAGCTCGCTGCCCGCGCCGCAGAGCGACACGGCGTCAGACGCGCTCGCGCAGAAGGTCGGGGTCGCCACGGGCATCGATCCAGCCGCGACGCTGAACGCGGGCGAGGCGCCCGTCAGCGTCGTGCCGATCGCGTTGCCGAGCAGCAGGATCTTCTCGGGCGCCGCGCCCGCCGACGTGCCGGGACCGCCGAGGATTACGTTGAGGTAGACGCTCGGCGTCTTCGTCGAAGACGCGAGGCCGGGGATGGTGATGGTCACTTGCTGGGCTCCTGCTCTGCCACGAGGGCGAGATCACCGCGCGCGATCGCGCGGCGGTAGTGGTGGTGGTCATCGACGAGCTCGCCGTCGGCGAGCGGCGCGCCCGTCTTGTCGCGCCCCGCGAAACGGCCGCGGTGCACGCGGCCGGACTCGTCGAGCAGGGTCATCAGTCGGCCTTCCACGGCCGCGATCAAAAGCTTCATGGGTTGGGCTCCGATTCGAATTGCACGAGGGGCTGGACAGCATCGGCGAGGCCGGTGCCGATGAGGTTCACGTCGCCCACGACCGGATTCAGCGGCGGGAGGTTCACGCCGGGGTCGGGGTTCACAGCCTGCGGGAGTTCGCGCAGCGCCTCGATGCGCGCCGCGTACGCGTAGCAGACGCCCTCGTCGACGAGTTCTGGCACCGCCGCAGAGGCCCGCAGCGGGCGGTCCCGCCACGTCGTCCCCGGAGGCGTCACGATGAGCCCGTTGACGGCGCCCAGGGCCACGTCGAGGAGCTGCAGGATGCCCGCGGCGCCGACCGCCGACTGGTTCATCGCGTCGTCAATGGCGCGCGGATCCTCGAGGGCGACGATCACCGACCACGTCGCAGCGCCGCGGTCGCTCACGTCCGCGAGGACGTTGACGATGCGCTGCGGTTGCTCGCCGTCGAAGCGCAGGAGCACCGCGGGGAACTGCCCGCCGCAGACGCGCGAGAGCCCCTCGCGGGTCACCGGGCCCGCGTAGCGCCCCGCGAGCGCGAACGGCGCCGTGGCCGTCGCAGGGACGGCGACCTTCGCGGCGAGCGCGGTCAGGATGGCAGAGTCGATGACGGCGAGGCTCATGGCAGACGCTCGATCGCGCCGACGATGGACGCAGCGACGACCTGCGCGACAGTATCACCCTCCGCGCGCCACGCGGGGCCGAGAAAGGGGTACGGGCGGTTGCGCGACGTGCCGAGCTCGACGTAGCTGCCGTAGAACATCCCGCCGTCGACGCGCACGCGGTAGCCCGCGTCGAAGCTCCCCTCGGTGAACTGGTACTCGGTGTTCGTCTGCAGGCGGAACGTGCGGTTCGTGTACGGGTGGTTCGCCTTCGCGTAGGCCGCGACGAGGCGCCCGCCGCTCGCCAGAGCACCGGGCAGCACGCGCACGACGGCGCCGCGCATCTCGTCGACGGCGTCCACCAGCGCCCCCATCAGAAGCCGCCCGTGTCCTTGTAGTCAGCGATGCGGTTCCACACGTTCGTGTCGCGCCCCACGTCGTTCTGCACGTTGAGCGTCTGCGCCCGCGGGAGCGGTGGCGTCTGCGAAGAGCCTGGCGCGCGAGCGTCGGCGTCGCGGTTGAGCTGCTTGATGAACTCGCGCGCCCTGCGCCCCTGCTCGGCGAAGCTCCCCTGCTCATCCCACAGCCCGTGGCGCCGCGCGGCGATCTCGCACGCGAGGTCGACCACGCACCCGATCACCGCTGGATCGATCGTGTCGGTGAGCGAGTAGACGCCCTGCGCGAAGGCGACGCGCGTCATCGTGCGGAAGAGGCTGTTCGCTTCGGCGAGGCACAGGTCGCGGAAGGTCGTGTCGACGGCGTTGCCGCCGTTCTTCGCGAAGAGCCGCGTGTAGACCTGCGTCGACAGGCGACCGGTGAGGTCGGCCGCGGTAGCGATCGTCGTCTGCTCGGCCACGGTCAGACCTCGACGAGCTCGAGCTCTCGCCCGAGCGTGAAGCCGTCCGCGAGGAGCGCCTGGGCCACGGCCGACGGCACCTCAGCGCCGGGCGACCACTGCCCGCGGGAGCCCGCGAAGATGTTGACCCGCGCCCGGTAGACGGGCTCAGGAGCGGCCGGGGGAGGCAGGGTGGGCGCGTGGCCCGCGCTGTCCGCGGCGGCGCCCGCAAGGGGCGTTTCCGGGGCAGCGCGGGGCGCCTCCGCGACCGTCGCCGACGGCGCCGAGGGTTCGGGCTGCGGCCGACGGTCACGGCGCGACATCAGGAGACGACCGTGGTGTAGAGGAAGCCGGTGTCGCCGCCGCCGATCACGAACTCGCTGTCGGAGTGCGAGGTCTTGATGAACACGCCGCCGCGGACGCCGCGGAGGTTGTCCACGATCTCGCGCGTCTCGATCGTGCCGAAGCGGAAGGTGTACCCGAAGGTCCGCGTCGCGCGGGGCGACGGGGTCTTCTCCACGCGGATGAGCGCGGCCGACTTGCCCCAGAGGTAGTTCGAGCTCACAGCGGCGCCTTCGGCAGCGGAGTTGTACTTCGCGCGGCCGATCACGACGTTGTCCAGCCCGAAGGCCTCGGCGAAGAGCTGCTCGTTCACGCGCAGCGGCACGTCACCGGCGGTGGTCGACGCGCGCGAGAGGATGTACTGCAGCACCTTCGGGTTGTTGCGCAGCTTGATCCACGCCTGGGCGCCGAGCACGAGGGTGTTCGGCCGCACGAAGCAGCTCTCGATCGCGTCCTCGATCTTCTGAATCGGGTCGGAGGTCGCGGTGTCCCACCGGTCGCCGCCCGAGAGCGCCGCGGTGTTCGAGCCGTAGTTGCTCGCGTTGAAGACCACGTCGGCGACGCGCTTCTCACGGGCGAGCATGAGGAAGTTCATCACGATGTCCTGCGCGTAGATCTTCGGCTGCAGGGGCGCGTCCGCGTTGGCGATCTCGTCGTTGGAGACGAAGTCCATCAGCGCGTAGTCCGTGACAGAGTACGTCAGGTTCGACGTGAGCGAGTACGTCACCTCGTTGACCTGCGAGCGGGGACCGGCGACGGCGCTGTCCGACACTTCCTGCATCGTGTTCACGGGGAACGCGAAGATCTTGTCCGAGCGGTGCTTCACCGACACGACCGGGAGGCACTGGTCGGCGACGTACTCGCGGTTGTTGTACTGCGCGACGAGGTTGGTCAGCGCGCGGTCGATGTGCACCACCGACGGCGAGAGGCTCATCGCGTGCGCGACGTCGCTCGGGCCCATCCCGTGAGCGCCGAGGATCTGGTGCTGAATGCTCTGAATCAGGTTGCTCATGGTGCTCAGCCTTGGAGGTTGCCGATGTGGATGTCGATCGCGACGCGCTCGCCGCTGTTGGCGTTCTCCATCGCGTAGCCGATGGTCGCGACGTTGGTGCCCGCGCCAGGCGCGGCGGGCTTCACGCCGCCCGAGGTGTTGGCGACGGTGAGCAGCTGCCCGCGGGTGATGCCCGCGGCGGCGATGCCGGGGTAGATCCCCGCGGTCACCACGTCGGCGGCGGTCTGCGCCGAGGTCACGGAGTAGAACGAGAGCCCGAGCAGCGCGACGCTGGTGGGGTCGGGGTCGGCGCCAGCGGGGAGCGCGGCGCTGTTGTCAGTGGCGCCCTGCACGAGCACCGCGCCCGCGCTCGCAGTGAGCGACGAGACGGCGAACGAAGCGACGAGCTGAACGTTGCGGCGAGACGTGGTCACTTGAGGCCTCCGATCAGGGCGGTGAGGGGCGCGAGAGCCTCCTCGCGCAGATCGCGAGAGGCCTGCAGGAGCGCGTCTTTGTAGGACAGCGCGGCGTTGGCGGACATGAGCCGCGTCGCGCGGTCGTGCGCGGCGTCAGCGTGGCGCACCGGCGACGGCGCGCGCTCGGCCGGGATGCCACCCTGGGGGGCCACGCGGGCCGACATCAGGCGGGCGTCGGCGGCGGGCGCGGACTGCGCCGGGTAGAGCGCGTCGAACGTCCCGCGGTCGGCGCGGCAGAGCTTCACGAGCCGGTCGCGGGCGGTCGCGGGCGCGCGGCCCTCGGCGATCACGCGGTCGCTCATCGCGGCGCTCTCGGCCATCTCGAGCTCCTCGAGCTTCTCGAGCATCTTCTCGATCGCCTCGAGGATCGCCATCTCCTCGGCCTGCCCGTCCATGTTGCAGTACGTCGCGCCCATCGCGCGGAGCTTGGCCATCGCCTTGCTCTCGCCCATGGGCACTGCCATCTTCTTCTCGTCTTCCATCTTCGTTTCCTTCTCGGCCCGAATGGCCGCGGGGATGTGCACGCTCTCGGGCGAGAGCGATGCGGCGCGCGGATCGCGCGCGGTGACCGGCTCCATCCCGTCGAGGAAGGGCCGATTCGTCAGCGCGACGCTGGTGAGCCGCGCACCGATCGGCTCGCCACTCTCAGGGTCGACCGCGCCGAAGACCACCGCGGGCGAGCAGTACGCATAGCGCCCGCTGCGGATCGCCTCGACAGCCGCAGGGTCGCACCACTCGACCGTCGCCCACAGCTCGTCGCCGCGGACTTCGAGCGCAGTGATCCAGCCCACCGCCGGCGCCCCGTGCTGCAGCACGCCAGGCGCGCTCACCATCTCGGTCGCGTGCTCGTAGTCGACCGGGACGCGACGGTTCTTCGACCGATCGAAGTTCCCCACGATGCCCGCGAAGGTCTCGCCGTCCATCGTGAAGCCACCCTGCGGGTGACCCTTGAAGTCGCCCATCCGCGCGATCTGAATCTGCGAGCGCGACACCGGCTCGGCGGTCATCGAGATCGCCACGCTCGGGCAGCGCGCCGTGCGCGACTGCTCCCACGCCGCGCGGTGCCGCTCGAGGTGCTTCAGCGCGGCGTCGCGCACGTCCGCGGGCACGTCGACGCCGCCGCCGCGGGCGCCGTGCAGAGCGCCGATCGCAGCCGACACGCCCGCGGGTACCGTGACGAGATCGACGCCACGAACGTCGTGGTGCGGGAGGATGTACGAGGTCAGGTTGTCGCGCGGCCCGCGCACGATCGCGAAGCCCTCGGCGTAGTCGTTCCACGCGTCGGCCGACGGCTCGTCACCGTCGACACCGGCCCACGCCCGCAACCGCTGGATCGCTGCGTCGGCGTCCCACGCGCCCTCGGCGAAGGGGTACTCGTGGAACGGCACCACGCTCACCTCAGCGTCGGCCATCGTCGTCGTCGCGTCGCTCATCTTCGCTGCCTCGTCTGCCGCGTCCATCTGACGCACGACCTTCCGCGCCCAGGCGTAGCCCGCGTCGCCGCCCCACCCCTGCCACGCCTGCCAACCCTTGCCCTGCTCGTCCCACGTCGAGCCGCTCTTGTCGACCTCGTGGCGATCGAAGTACGCCTTCATGCGACGCACCGTCTCGGGCGAGAGCGTCTTGCCGTTCGCGAGGTCGCGGGCCCGCGCGAGGCCGACGACGGTCATCCCACGCTGCGACGGCGGCTTCGTCGCGCGCACCTCGAGGC
>Ga0181355_1001081_pt1 | contig 12007 bp, 16 predicted proteins | sample Fa13VDMM15DN_FD_130099 | JGI IMG/M metagenome (GOLD analysis project Ga0181355, IMG submission 130099) | Freshwater viral communities from Lake Michigan, USA - Fa13.VD.MM15.D.N | ecosystem: Environmental > Aquatic > Freshwater > Lake | place: USA: Michigan | collected 2013-09-23 | reverse complement strand
GATAAAGGCGATCCACTAACAATCCCTGAGCCGTCAATGATTTTATTGGTGTTCCTTGGATTAAGTGCAATTTTATTTGCACGCAAAAGAAAATAACAGGTAACATGAAAATTGAAATTTTGACGCGCTCGGCAGTTCATGCCGCTGCCGCCGAACACTGAGACGAAGATTCCGCAACTGCTCGCGGACTACGCGACCACGCGCCGCACTGATTTGAGCCTGCCCACATCGACGGCGCTTCCTTTCGTCGTTGGTCCCGTCATCACTGAGCAGGCATTTCCTCGCGTCGTCTTTGTCACAACCTCGACCAGTGTGCCGCATCCGAAGCGACTCGACATGGTTATCAGTGTCGAGCTTCAAGTTTCCGCCAGTGACGAGACAATCAGCGACGAGAGCGCATGGGCGGCAGCAATTCGCTTCATCCTCGCAGATCGCGCCGCGTTTATGACTTGGTTAGGCGCTCAGACGCTCGCCGTTCGCACAGGCTACAGCATCCGTTCCTACCGTCTCAGCGATACCGCGCTGGCGATTGACGACAAGCAGGGCGTCCGCGCTCGCCGTGCTGATATTTCGCTGCAAGTCCGCACCGACGAACTGAGCGCGTCTTGATTTTGACAACCCGCGCAGAATAATATGGCCGACATCTCTATCACCGCATCTGCAGTTGTTCCCTCATCCGCTGCCGTCATCAAATACACGACCGCTGGCGCTACTCTCACTGCTGGACAACTTGTCTATCTCGACGCCGCCGACCTCGATGCTAACGGCATCGGCAAGGCTAAACTCTCCGACGCAAACGGCGCTGCCGCTCTCCGCGTTGTGGATGGCATCACCGTAGGCGGAGCCTCCGCAGGCCAGCCCGTTGCAATCGTCACCTACGACACCGCGCTCGTCATCGCCGCCAGTGGTCTAACGGCAAACAACATTCTCATACTGTCTGACACACCGGGCGGCATCGCACCATCAGCAGACCTCGGCGCTGGCGAATATCTCTCGGTCATCGCCGTTGTGAAGTCCGCCACAACAATCTTTTTCCGCGCTCCTGGCCTCGTCTCTGGCGTCGCTTCCTAACCTTAAACGCTCCTAAATTATGGCCGCACCTTCCACAGTCAACATCCACGGCAGCGCCGACTCGCTGAACGACATCAACGACGAGAGCAACCTCGACGTGCAGGATTTCAAGCTCAAGTATTCACGCGAAACACGCGACAGGAAAAACCGCCACGGCAACTTGCGCCGTCGTGAGTATTTCAACCCAATGGTTGCCATTAGTTTCACCGCTTTCATCGTCACAGCTTCCGGCTTTGGCGATCAGCATCCTGGCACTCGCGTTGTTTCGCTCGTCAACTATGCCGCTGAAAAGCGCGGATTCGATCCAGCAGTCGGCACGATGATGATCGACGACATTGAAGATTCCTTCAGCCTCGAAGAAGACATCAAAGCCGCCTACAACATCACTCATGCGCCATTCGTAATTACGGCCTAACCTTCCGCAACTCCCAGCATGAAGACCTCCAATGCCGCTCCGGCTTACTCGCGAACCACTTCGCCAGAACTCGGCGCGGCATTGTCCGTTCTGGGTATCGACATCAGGCTAGACATCTCGGTTGATCGAGTCTCTGGCAAAGGATGGAAGACTCTACTTCTCGGCATGGATTCCGTGCCGTGGAAAGAGATCGGTGCGGAGACTCACGCAGACGATCCCCTTCCCTCTCACAATACCAAAGCCACGCTCGGACTCCTGCGAAATGGCAAGCTACAGGAGGCCGACCCGCATCATCCGGCACTTGATGTCCTACGCGCCTGCAAGGCCGCCGATTCGCTGGCAGAATGGGCAAGACGTGGCGATGAGTTCACGCTGGCGAAGGTTAAAGGCGCGGAACGATGGGCGCTGGTAAAAGCACCGCTGCCGCTATCACACAAAACGCTTCCCGCATCGTTCGGCACCCGCTCACTCAAGCTCGCCGCTTGCCTTGCCGCTCTTGGTTGCCCTATTCTCCGCGTTGAAGGGCAATCACCGAACGCGCTCTTTTGTTTCGCCGCCACAGGCTACGGAATGCCGCCGCCAGTCGTGGCAGACCTCGCGCAAGCCTACCGTTCGGGACGCCTCGCCGAACTCACGCCAGAGCATCCTCTTTTGTGGATGATGCAGGGACTCAGCAACCGTGACGCCATCCGCGATTTGATGGAGAACAAAAAACCGCTCGTCTTGATTCGCGCTCCTGGCACTGGACGCGCATCATTGGTTAGCTCAAACGCAAAAGGCGCGGCAATGGACCGCGTGAAACGACATCTAGGAATTGTATGATTGAAGAAACCGAACACGAAGAAAATCTCGCCATCGCAGAGGATGGACTCTCCAAAGGCATCAGCGCGCCCGTAATGATTCTCGACGCAACCGACGACAACGGCGGAGAAAAGCACGCCGTAGAGGTCAATCAATCTTTCGGCATCAAAGCCTTTCACTGGAAAGACACTGAGCTTGCGCCGTTTGCCATTGACCGCGAAGGCGACTGGCAACGCCACCGTGAGGCGATGAATGAACCACCGCTAGGCGAGATCATCCGCAACGCGCAGTCGATGCTAAATGATGCCCTTCGCGTGCTTTGGTTTTGCGCGCATTCACCCAGGGAATGGCTTTCGATCCCTTCCATGATTCGTGACGACGAAGGCAACTGGACGCGGCAGAGCACGATGGACCGCGCTCTCATGCTGGAAGACAAGATCAGAGCATGGAGCCGTGAGAACGTGGCTAACAATGAGCAGGCAATGGCCGTGTCACTCTTTTACGAAATCTTCCAGAGCGCCTACTCGACAAAGGCAGTGCCGAAACCGTCCGAACACTCTAGCGCTACACGCGCAAAAAACTAGCCAGCCCGTGCATGAGCGCGGCCTATGTGTCGCTTGTGTCGCGGGCCGTCCCTTGCCTAACAAATGAAGACTTCATTCGCTACTACCTGCCGCAAGAGCGCGGCTGGGCATACATTCACCAGTTCCTTATCGAATCCGGTTCAGATATGCGCTGGCCTCAAACCGAAGCGAATGCAGACGGCAGATGGTGGAATCGAGTCTTGAAATCCTTTGGCCTTTGACACGCAGGACTAACTAAATGAGCGCAGAAATTCAACTCGGCTGGAACAACGGCAAATTGCAAGCTGGCGCGGCTGGCGCGGCTGCGATTGTCAATAAGGCGAGCGCGCAGATGAAGGGCGCGCTTGGTAGCATCGGGCAAGGTGCAGGCAGCGCTTTGGGCATCACGCCCTTTCTCGGCATCGCTGGAGCGATTGGTGGCGCGGTGGTTGCGGTCAAGTCGCTGGCTCAAGAATACGATCACATTTACGACCTTTCCCAGCGCCTGAATGAATCGCCTGAATCCATCCAGCGAATCGGGATGCAGGCCAAGCTCTCAGGCTCGGACGTGGACACAGCCGCGAAAGCGCTGCAAAAGATGAATCTTGAACTGCGTAAAGGCGCAGACAGCGAAGGTGTAAAGGCTTTGAAAGCTATCGGCGTTGATGCTGCCGACATGCTCAAGTTATCGCCAGAAAAGCAAATTGCGGCACTCGCGGCAGCGTTCCAAAAGGCGCAAGCCAGCGGTGCGGGATTCGCGGAAATTAACTCACTGCTCGGCAAGAAGTTCAACGAGCTTTTGCCACTGCTTCGATCAAGCGTTGAGGACTTGGATGCATTCTCAAAACTGAACGTCGTCTCAAATGAAGATGTGGCGCGTATTGCCGCTGGCGCTGATGCGTTTGATGTGATGTTTCACAACATCAAAGTCGGCGCGGCGATGACAATGAGCACATGGGCCGATTGGTGGGAGATGGCGCATAAAGGAATCCGCGTTTTCGATGAAGATAAGCGAGCGGCTGAAAACCTGAACTCTGCCTTGCGCCAACAGCAGCGCGACCTCGATGCAGTAGCGGCGGCGCAATCAGCCGCCAACGCGGAAGCGGACGAGTCAATCAAGAAAAGCAAAGAGCAGGCTGAAGCTATCGACAAGGTTTCAAAATCCTACGAAGAGCAAGCGAACAAGATTAACGCAGCGCGTGATGCTTACCGCAACGCCGCCGACGACACCAGCAACGAGGGCAGGACTTCGCAGGAAAAGCTAGACGCGGCAAAAGACAAGATTGCAGAAATCGACAAGCAAATCAGCGCAACCAGCGGACAGGTCGGAGGCGAAGAAATCACCTACAAGCTGCAAGCCGAGCGTGAAAAGACCATGCGCTCAATTCTACAAATCTCGAAAGAGATCGTTGCAGAGCAAGATGCGGCCAACGCGGAGGCAGCAGACGAAGCCAAGAAAGTTGCCGAAATAAGGGCAGGGTATCAGGCAAATCTTGACCTGCTCGATCTTGAACTTGCGATCCTAAACGCCCAGGCAAGCGGACACGACAAGAAAGCACAGCAACTTGAGCACCAGCGCGATGTGCAGGCCGAGACGGCGCGCATCGTTGAGGCCACAGGACTAGCCTATGACGACGCGGCAAAGAAAGCCGAGCAGTTAGTTAGCGCAAAAGAGAAAGCCGATGAACGCAAAGACGGCGGACGCTCCAAAATCCAAGGTTATTCACAAGACCAAGGCGACGCAGGCGACGCTCGTTCACGGGCAAGTCAGCGAGTGGATGATTCGCGGGCGAGGTCCGAGGAAGCAGTGGCTCGCACGATGGGCATGGGCGGCATGAGCGCATCAAAACTCACGCCACGCGGCGGCGACATCGGCGCAAAGACGCCAGCAACCGACGCACCGAAAGCGGGCGGCGATTCAGAGGTTGCCTCCGTCATTAAAGAGTTCACTGGCAAGGCAATCGAAATTTTTGAAAAGGCACTCGCATAAATTATGGCATCACCCGTTCCAGTCATTTCATTCGGCGCTTTAGAAGAGCAAATCGGAGGCTTAAAGTTCAGCCTTCGCGGCAACGACTTCGACGCTTGCAGTTATTCCGTGGACTCTCTCAGCGATGGATTCGTTGAGGTAGGAGACGCGCTTCCTAACTATGCCAAGATGAAAGCCGTGGACGTTCGGCAGGAGCAAGTTGGCGATGTGTGGGTTTATAATGCCGAGTATAAAGGCTTCAAGAATCCACTGGAATCGTTGCGCGTTTTCAGTCGCTCGGAGAACTCGCCATCGGAAGGATTCGATAACGTGAGTTTAACCGTTGCCACGACAATGGACACCGATCACCCGCTACTGGCTCGCGGTTCAGGCATCCCGAATGATGACAAATTCCCTTACATGTTCATTGTGGATCGCAACAAAGAGGTTTCAGAAGTCGCAGGCTTCAACATCCTAAATTTACAGTTGCGCGGGATGCTAGGTGACAAGCCAATGACGCGCCGCGTGAATGGCAATCAAGTGACCATTCAGCCGTCCGTGAATTGGGAAATGGCAAACCAGACGAACGCCATCGGTGAAACCATTCTTGGCTGGCCTGGGTATTCATACCCAAACACCGAGTTTACCATTCCCAAGATAACCGTCGTGGATTCATTCATCACGACAACAACGCCACCGTGGGGTGGCATTCCCGGCAACTTCACGCCCGCCGACGCGCCCACACTGACCGACTTCGTTTTCTGGACATCTGGAGCCGTCCGCTACAACTGGCCTTTCGGCTGGCGCAGAGCCAACGTGACGACTGAGCAGATACCGGGAAAAGACCTTTGGTTCGTTTCCGTGACATACGAATATCAGCACAAGATTCTGCCGGAATAACCAAGAGCATGAAGCCCGTTTACCGACTCCGCAAAGTGAAGGGTGTGGCAACGATGCGCGACCTCCGCGATTGGATGGGCTGGCTAGGCACACGCCTCGAAAATGCGTTCACAGTTGAAGCGGAAGGCGTCACGCACTCACATACGCAGGCCGATGGCGTTGTTGTTATGCGACTATCGCTCGACGGCAAGGCTGGGCCACCAGGTCCAATGGGTGGAGCAGGTCCGAGCGGATCACCTGGAGCGCCGGGCGCACCTGGAGCGCCGGGTTCATTACTTCCCGGCCCGCCTGGACCAGACGGCCCGACTGGTCCGCCTGGATTCCCTGGCATGTTCTCGCCTCCCGGTCCCACACCAACCGAACCCGGCCCGCCTGGAGTGCCAGGCGTTCCTTTTGCGGGACCGACTGGCCCGCCTGGCCCGCCTGGCACTGCACTTTACGAGGGTAATCCAGGCCCGCCCGGCCCACCGGGACCATCAACTCCTGGGCCTCCCGGAGAGCCTGGGCTGCCTGGCGACCAAAGTAAAACTGCCATCGTGTCTAACAATCGAGGCGTTTATGGATTCGCCGCCGTCGAAGCTGGCGAGTGTCTTTTTCGTGACCACATCACTGCCAATGTTGGCAAGTCTGGCAGGGCTATCATGCCGCTCGATGCCCAATGGCTCGCAACGCTTGAACCGGGCACGGCGCGCATCGAATCCATCTTGACTGACAGACCGCTGCATGTGTCGGCTGAATTGCGCGGACGGCGCATTCACTTATCAACACGCTCACGTTTTGGCGTGAATCTAACCATCACCGTGACAGGAATACGACGCGGCTTTTCTGATCGAGCATGGCCGCGATTCACCGCCGCTGAAATGGCCCGCAACGCTGAATTCTACGCCGCCGCACACCGATGAAGATCAAGCCACAGACGACCTATAAACTACCGACAGAAGGCATCCTTAAGGCAGCAGACCTCGCGGGATTGATCGCGTGGGTGGGTGGGCATCTTGGGCACCGCGTGCAGTTTCTCGGATCGACGCGAACAGAGGAAAGGGCTGACGGCAGCGTTTATGTGGACTTTCGCCAACCTGGGCCACCTGGCCCGCCTGGACCTGCTGGCCCGCCTGGTGGCGCTGGTTCTCCGGGCGGCGCTGGTTCTCCGGGCGGCTTTGGTCCAGCAGGTCCAACGCCAACGAGTCCGGGATACCCTGGCGACTTTGGACCGGAGGGACCAGACAACGATACACCTGGACCGCCTGGACCCACAACACCAGGGCCAGCAGGCCAAAACCTCGAAGGCCCGCCCGGCCCGCCCGGACCTTCTGGAGAACCAAACTACACACCTGGACCTGATGGCGGTCCCGGCCCGCCTGGACCGCCTGGAGCCGCTGGCCCTTCAGGATCAGGAGGAGAGCCTGGAGATAAATATGCAATCGTGACCATCGGCGAAGACCTTCACGTCGGCATGGCCGCGCTAGAGGCTCCGCGCCCCTACTTCATCGAGCGCCTAACATTCAACGGAACCAAAAAGAGTATTGCCATTCCTCGCCTTTTTATGGGCGCAATCGAACCGGAAAGCGTGCGCGTGATGTCGTGCAGCATACAAGGCGCTGGCGCTTCTATTGCGGGCGGAAGGGTGAAGATTGACGCACCTAAAGGCAGTGCTGGAATTGTCACGTTGGTCGGCATTCGGCGCGGACTACAAGACTGGCACTACCGCGACTTCACGGACGCGCAGCGCGTAAATAACAATCACTTTTACTCACTCGCCCACGCATGAAAGCAACAAGGCCGCGTGCCGTCTATCGCTTCAAAAGGTCCACAGGATTCGCGCTAGCATCAGACGTGCGCGACCTCACGGCGTGGTTAATAAAGCATCTCACTCATGGTTATTCCGTGTCACCGTTTGCCAAGGAGGACAACGACTCAATCAGATTGAATTTACCACCCGGCACAATACCAGGACCAGCGGGCGAACCAGGCACAACACCTGGAACGCCAGGCACGCCAGGAACGCCCGGCACGCCAGGATCAACACCAACCGAACCCGGCCCGCCTGGACCATCGCCGCCTGGACCGGACGGACCACCCGGACCAATGGGCGCATCTATTCCTGGAGCGCCAGGACCAATCGGCCCGCCTGGACCTAATGCCACAACTCCAGGCGATCCCGGACCAACAGGACCAACAGGACCGCCTGGCCCGCCTGGCCCGCCCGGACCTGCTGGCCCGCCTGGACCAACAGGACCGGATGATGCGACGCCTGGGCCGAATGGTGCCCCAGGCGAAAAACTCGCCATCGTTGAGTCATGCGGCGAGGTCGTTGGCTTGCACGTCGTAGAGCAACCATCCATGCGCTTCATCGAGATTCTGGACTGGCGAATCAGAGCAGGATCGAAGGTTTCAACGGTGGTTATCCATCCGCGATTCCTCGCCGCTGTGCATCACGATTCCATTCTTATCACTGCCGCAACTCCGCACCGTTCGGCGCTGCTCGGTAGCTCCATCGTGGGCAACTGCATCGTCATCAAGACGGCGCGCAAACAAGCTCAAGATTTGACAGGGACGGCAACCATAAGCGCGGCACCGAATCACATCGCTCGCCGCAGATTCCCGAAATTCACCCAAGAGCAAAAGGCCCGCAATGATGCGTTCTGGTGCTCTGCAATTACCGCACCACAATGATTGATTGGTTCCACTGCCCAGCCGTTCTCACGCCTAAAGAGTGCAAGATGGTCGTTAAGCACGCGCAAAAGCGATACGAGGCAAGGCCAGCCACGACAGGGCACGGCGGCACATCGGCAGTCAATCCGACGCTCCGCAAGTCCACGGTGCGTTGGTTAGACTACGCCGATCTTGATCTTCTCTGGTTGTTTCGTCGGCTAGATGCCAAAGCGATTCTAGCGAATCAATCGTTCGGCATGGACCTTCAACATTCATCCGTCGAGTGGCAGTTCACGGAATACGACTCGAAAGATTTGGAGCATTACGGATGGCACGAAGACAGTTCGCCGCGCATTAAAAAGCCGATGGACCGCAAGCTCACCATGATCATGCAACTCACCGAGGCGAGCGCATACGATGGCGGCAAGTTTGAGCTTCGCGGCGATCCGATGCCAGATGCTAACTTCCGCAACGCTGGCGACGTGCTATTTTTCCGCTCTGCTCTCACGCATCAGGCTCAACCCGTGACACGCGGCGTTCGACATTCGCTCGTTTCGTGGATTCATGGCCCGACTCGCTAGGCATCTTTTGACATGCGCGGCAAAACGTGGACTTCACTTTTGACCTAGCGACTAACCAACTGATTCCCACAAACGGAGTCGATGAAATCACGCTCAAGTGGCGCAGCCGCGAGCCTGTCCGTATTCACTTTCACCGCGATGGGACAGACGAGCTTTTGCCGTCTGGCTTTGGGCTTGCTCTCTACCTCAAGCGCTCGACGACGATGCTGGCAACCTGCACGTCATTCACCGCACCAGCGGCAGCAACGGGCTATTACACTGGCACGTTAATCCTCAACACCGACCCGCTAACAACCGCGTTTACAACGGCAACAGTGCTTTCAATCGCGGCCAAGGTTGAAGCGCATTGGTGGGCAAGCGGTGAATCTGCTTCGCCTTCAATTTCCGATTCGGTCGTCTCCGCGCAAATCGTTAGACCAGTCGTCGCGCCAGAACCGTCATCGGTTGAGACAGTGACGCTAGGCTACGAAGGCACCGACATCAAATCAACGGGCGAGACTGGCGGCTCTAAATACCTGCGCGAAGATGGCGACGGCACATGCTCCTGGCAATCGCCATCGGGCAGCGGTGATGCGCTAGTTGCGAACAACCTCGATCAGTTCGCCAGCGTCACTCAGACAGCAGGGCAGACGCTCGCCATCACCTCCAGCACGACCTTGGCAGGTGGCACGCACAGCGGCACCAACACAGGCGACCAGACCAACATCACCGGCAACGCCGCGACGGTCACCACCAACGCCAACCTCACCGGTCCCGTCACCAGCACCGGCAATGCCACCGCCATCGCCAACGGCGCGATCACGAACGCCATGCTGGCCAATGCCGCCGTGGCAAATCTCAGCGGCACGAATACAGGCGACCAATCGCTCGCCGCTTATGCAACCCTAGCTAGTCCAGTCTTCACGGGACAAATCGGCACCGACGGCGATATTGTCGGGCAATCGGCTGGGGCCGGGCGCTACAGTGACGGGCAGGTCAAATTCAGTGGCGGTGCAAATTCAGCCCCCTACCACGGCGGAGTCGGCGGTAGCCAATTAACCTATGGGGCCGACGCTGATGGGCAGCACGGCGGGAATGGCGGCAGTCTATTAATGTATGGCACCACAGGACAAAACGCAGGCTCGGTCAGCACCATCGCAGGCGGCAGTCTAACAATGGGCACCGCTAACATCGCAGGCGGCAACATTGCAGGCACCATCCTCACCACCGCAGGCAGCGCGGCCAGCCTCACCGACTTTCCAACGCTCAATCAAAATACCACTGGAAGCGCGGCGACACTGACCACAGCCAGAACAATCAATGGCACCTCGTTTAATGGCTCGGCCAACATCACCGTCACAGCAGCAGGATCCACGCTTTCCGACACCGTGCCTGCCACAAAAGGCGGCACAGGTCTAACCGCCATCGGCACCGCGCTGCAAGTCCTCCGCACCAATGCAGGAGCAACTGCTCTTGAGTTCGCTACAATTGCAGACGCGACTAAGCTCCCACTCGCTGGCGGCACTCTCACGGGTGCTCTAATCAACAGCACAAATGGCGCGGCATCTGCGCCAGTCGTAAGCCTAACAGGCACGACTTTTACAGGTGGAACCGCAACAACGACAAAGCCGACTTTGGTTGTTGAGCCTTCGGGCACGACATCGACTGGATGGTCAACAAGTGGAACTTTGATTGGTGCAAATGCGGCAACTGGATTTGCTGGTCGCTTGCTTGATTTGCAGGTGGCTGGATCGTCTAAGTTTTCAGTCTCGTCAGCGGGAGCTGTAACTAGTTCTGGCGATAGTGTATTCGGAACTATTTTAGCATACAGCAATTCAGTTTATTGCGGAGGATTTGGATTAGCTATTAGTTCAAATTCTTTTTTAGCTTTTGGCAGCACAACCAATGCCGCTGGAGCGTGTGATGCTTTTTTTTCTAGATCAGCCGCAGCTTCTTTACAGCTTGGAGCTTCCGCAGCTTCTGGATGGATAAGCCAAACACTTGCAGCAGGCGGTGGCCGTGTTGGAACGGACACAAATAATAGTCCAACCAATACACTCACGATTGCAGGATCAAGAAGCACTGGAACAGGCACTGGAGGTGATCTTCGACTTGGAGTCTATGGCACAAACGGCACAAGTGGAACCGCTATCGGAACGCTAAACACGGTGCTTACCGTTGTGGCTGCTCGCAAGGTAATTAACATTGCAGGCATCCCAACTTCAGCATCTGGCCTGTCTTCTGGTGACGTTTACAGCAACGCAGGAATCTTAACCATTGTCGCATAATATCATGAATATCTCAATTACACTTACCCTTGACCAAGAACAATCTGACGCTTTGCAGGATCGCGTCGATCTTTACAACGCAGGCTCTGGCTTAACGGCTATCACCGTTTCTGAGTTTCTCAAATTGGTGCAGCTTGAATCTTACATTCAGACTTTGGTTGACCAACGCTACGCCGCCTCCGTGCAACGCATTGGCACTACTGCCGCATCTTTGCCATACGCTGAACGCCAAGCTTTCATTGCTCAAATCGAAGCTCAACTTCCATGAGTCCATCTGACATCCGCAACGAAATCTTGAAGCTGTGTGAAGCATTCGGCGCTGCCGCTCAGACGGGCAACAAGATCGTGATTGAAGCCACTGGCGAAGTCGTGAAGGCGAAGGTGCTGGAACTCATTCCTGACGATAACTCTGTTTGTGAACCTAACTAAATGAACGATAATCACTTCACTCCGTTTATCGGTTCCTGCATTGCTCTGATTAGCTCACTCTCAACTCACGCTGACATAGAAGCTTGGCTCAAACTTTCATCGCTCGCAGTCGGCACGCTCGCCGGATTGCTCGGCTGTATTTCTGCCATTAAAAACCTCCGCAAGTAAGTCGCGAGTTTTGACACATCCAGCTTTTTGAAATGAAAACCTATCTGCTCAAGAACTGGAAAACTTCACTCGCTGGTGTTGTTAGCATTGCTGCTATCATTACCGCTACTTGGCTACCACAGTATGCAGACGAACTGGCAACGGTTGTTGGTCTGTTGGTTAGTCTTGGTCTGGTAGCCGCTAAGGACGGT
>Ga0181355_1001080_pt1 | contig 12023 bp, 15 predicted proteins | sample Fa13VDMM15DN_FD_130099 | JGI IMG/M metagenome (GOLD analysis project Ga0181355, IMG submission 130099) | Freshwater viral communities from Lake Michigan, USA - Fa13.VD.MM15.D.N | ecosystem: Environmental > Aquatic > Freshwater > Lake | place: USA: Michigan | collected 2013-09-23 | reverse complement strand
CGATTTGAACGCGCCCGGCTTGTCTGCGCTGCCGAGGCTGTAAAGCCTCTCGCAGCCCCTGCGGACCATCTCTAGCACCCCGGCGAGGTGCGTATTATCATTATATTGGAAACTCATTAGAACTTCCCCCATTTGATGATGTAGCCATGCCACCAACGAACTTGGCGGGCGGACGTCACCAGAAACTCGCGGAAGGTGGTGTTCCTGTGTTTTCTGTGGGCACCGACGCAAAAAGCGTGGTGGCCGAGAGCCCGAGAATAAGCTCCGAGAGCATCCTCTAGGGGATTGTGTTTGGTTGTTTGTTGCACGTTTCCACCTTGATTCGCGTGTACATCCCCTACAAGCAAATTCTCATTGTTCCTTGGTCTTTCTTCCGCGATTTAGGGTTGACTTCCGTTATAACACTTCAACTCACCCATGAGAATCAAAGTAAACCGCGCCTTCGTAACCTTCCCTTCCTGCCACCCCTCTGAGCATAGCAAGCCCCCGCAAGAGGGGCCTGCTACTTCGTAAGGTTCCCTTTCCCGGTGCCGGATGACGCTCGGCACTACGCCTTGCCAATCTCTCCCCACCTCGGCGTGTATTAACCCTAATTCGCCTTGGCTGTTTCTCGTAGCCTGTGGGGTGCAGTAGCATCGACCGGGGAAAAGAGACTGGCTGAACCCCCGGCTTCGTTTGCTGTTTCAAGGGCCTTGCGACCCCTGCTAGGCTTTGGATCGGCCTAGAAACACCTTCCCGCATCTATCAGCCGCCCGACTGTTTGGGGCTGTGCGGTACACGTTTCCTTCTTATGCGTCAGACTCGGGAAAAGAAAAAGCCCGTAGCGAGGTACAAGACTCGGCTACGGGCTAACAAAACCGGGATTTTTACATCCCCCGCTTTGCTAAATAGTGCTTAGGCTTGTACTCCGCTCAACCTGACAAGCCAAACTCTATCATGGGTGCTTTTCGTCTTGTCAAGTTTCGCGCAAGAAACCCGGCCCACTTAGGGACCGGGCTCTTGATGCAATCCACACAAAACAACCAAGAAGGAGGATCGTGCCCATTGAGCGTTTGTCAAGTTCCTGGCGCCAGGAATCGCCCCATTGGCCCGTTTGCCCCATTAGGCCCGTACGCCCCCATTAAGCCGATCCCGTGGGTTGCCTTCCGTTCCCTTCCGTTCCCTTCCGTTCCGTTCCGTTCCGTTCGCTTCCATTCGCATTGGTTCGCTTCCGTTCGCCTAGGGATAGCGGCCCGACGTTATCAGCAGGCGAACGTCAAGCAGGCTATCGATCTGCGCCAAACGATCCTCCCTTTCGTCGGGATAATTGAGCGCAAACCAGTGCGCAACGTCAATGGCGGAGTCAATTCCCGCCAGATCCAGCGCCCTTTGCGTCGAAACTGTGGGATAGTAGGCCATTGAAAGGATCGGCCCGCATTTTATCACGGAATGGCGGGCAAGCCGGGCATGAAAAAGCCCTTAGCATCGCGCCAAGGGCTGATTCCTTACGTTTCAAGGCGATTTAAAGGGCAAGGGCGAAGGCAAGGGCGAACGTTGCGCCCACGAGGAAGCAAAGCAGGAAGGTTTTCATAGTGGGAAGATTAACAAAACGTTTTGAAGCCGTCGCGTGCGCCTTGCGCGTTTGCTCCGGCTTCTATTAGGGCAAGCAAAAGGATCGCCGCATTTGTTGCGTTTCCTTTGCTAAGTTGGGACAATAGCGATCCATAGCGGCCATAATGGCCCCTTGTGATAGGGATCGAGCTCTCGATCTTGGCAACCGTGGGCCGCAGATCGTTTGCTAGATCGGAGATAAGCGCAGATTGCGCTGCTGTCATTTGTGTGGGCATTTGTTTTCCTGGTTGGTTGGTTTAGACGTAAATTGAAATTGGCCCGTTTGCGTCGCACACCAACGCATGGCGCGTTCCGTTTGAATAAACAGCAACGTCGGAATCGGAATAGGCGCGATGTACTAGAGTCATGCCCGTCTCCCGTTCCATATCATTTATATCAGCGTCCGCGGCCCCAATGGGATCAAAACTATATCGTGCGTCACCTGACAGTGCCAAATTTGCAATTGTGTCGCGTGAATTAATGGCTTCGTAAGCTTTCATATGAACTGTGTTTGTTTGAGGGTTTAGACTGAAAGAGCAACGGCAATGGCCTTGGCTGTCTTTGTTCCATGCGGATTAATCCAGATCGAGGGTTGCGCTGATTTGGCTAGTCCGGCGCAAAGCTTGCAATTCGCGCAAGCTAGGCCATGCGTTTCGCTAAGGCATTCCCTAGCGTTTGCAGGCTTTACCGGCGAAGCGTGAAAGTAGCGGAAACCAAGGTTTTCCGCCTGTTCGCGACTGTTTTCCGTTTCGGTGCTAGCCATGAAGAATTCCGCATATTGGGAAGCCAAGGGGTTTTCCCGCCAGTCGTGAAAATAGCCTGTCCATCCTGCGCTTACTTTGGCAATGGCGCGAACCATTGCGATGGGCATTAGCGAAGGATTGCCATAGGCGCCGAAACGAATTTTGCGTCCACCAAAGGCATTTCGGTAACCGCTAGGGTTGAGGGTTGGATAGCTTCCGCGTTTGTAAGCTTTATAAACAGAAAGTGGCGCGTGGTGAACTGCAACGTAACATCCGTTTCCAGACGCAAATGGGCAACCGGAGCAAATTGTCTCCGCGTCGATCCCTTCCTTCACAGCGTGAACCGGATTGACGTCCCGCAATAAGAACCAAATTTGAACCATATCTCCCGTCTTAGGGTTGCGCGAATGCATGGTGGCGATAACGACGAAAGGCGCTCCGGAAGGCGTGATACCTTCGTGCAGCAAATAGCCGGCTGGATTGGTGGATTGCATGGGTTGGGTTGGGTTGGGGTTAGCGAAATGACAGGCCTGTGACGCGGAAAAAGTGACCCTCGCGCGATTCGACGTACAGCGTGCCAAAAGGGAGAATTCGAACGATTACGCAAGTGATGCCGTGAACGATAATCGTTTGGCCTAGCGTGGGAGGGTTGGTGTTCATGTTGGGTTGGGTTGGGTTTGGGTTGGGTTGGGATTAACGGGAAGCCTTAGCGATGGCAGAGCGTGCAGCCGCAATGCTCTGCCAGTTAATAGTGCGAATGCTTCCGCCCGGCGCATCAACTCGCGCAAGGATTGCCTCCAATGCGGCCAACAATTCAGGAGCGGCAGCGTTCAGCTGTGCGTTATTTTCTTTCTTTGGGGTTTCCATGCCCCCACAATGCACGCGTCATGCTCATGCTCAAGATTATTCGCACGCGATTTCAAACATTTCCGCAAGTGCAAGCAAGCCCAAGGCTTTGCACGCGATCAAAGTTGAGGCATGAATGCGCAAGCGATCCGAAAACTCGCCCCTTCACGCTCTCTAGACTATAGAGAACAAGGGAGGAAAGAACGGAAGAGGGAGCGCATCGCCTCACGGCCCAAGGCGGGAATATGCCGGATCGTTGGGATCAATCGGATCAATCGGATCGGCGAACCCATCCTCCCTCCCTCTCCCGTCACGCGATCGCACGCGATGGCTACCCTCGATCCGCACGCTACCCTAGGCCCAGGCAGTGCGCCATTTTGTCACAGTGTTCGTTTGGACACTAATGATCGCCCGTACACTATGCCAGATTGTCACAGTAGTCTGTGCCAAATTGTCTCGCGCCATTCTGTCGCACTGTGCCATGTCACACTGTGCCAAAATGTCACACCTGGGGGGAGGGGGTCGCAGCTCGGCAGCGGGATAAGAATTAGGATTGGTCAGGACGACCGTTAAAAAAATAGCTAAGGGGGGCTGCCTTTTTAAAAAATATGGCCTTACGCGGGCATAGGCTTGACAATGTGAGGGATGGGGGTGTAGATGGCTGTATGGCAAATAAAGCTCTTAAAACGCAAGGAACCCCCGTAGGAACGCAAAAGCAGATGGCGGGGGACATTGAATACCTGTTCAAGCTCTATTTGGAGGTGAGCGAACGTGTGGATGTGTTGGAGGATGAAGCGAAGGCTTTGGATGAATGTTACGTTAACGAGGATTTGGATGATTTAGTAACCGAGGCTATGGCTGCTAGGCCGTGGTATGCGAAGGTAAGGGCGTGGCTGCGGGATGGGGACAATGGGCTGGCTGTAGCTTCCATTGGCGTTGCAACAGCTTTTGTAGTGGCTATTATTGCTTTGGTGGCATGAGTGGGAAGGTGAAGGTGCTTCCGGCGTTGGCTACGGCTGTGGCTACGTCTACGGTGGGGGTGAATGCCATAGAGAAGCGGGAGCCTGTAAAGGCTACGTTGGCTTTGGAGATGCTGGCAGGCGGGGAGACGTATGAGGCGGTGGCTAGGGCTACGGGGCTTAGTTTTACGTCTATTGCCGCGCTAAGGGCTAGGAATGACAAACCGCTGGAGGAACGTCGAAAGCAGCTTGCCGTGGATGGGTTTGAGATGGCGGAGGGGCTTAGGTTGTTGGCAAAGCAGAAGATGCAGAGTTTGGCTGACAACCCAGACGAGCTTGCCAAGGTGAATCTACGGGACTTGGTGCTGCCTTATGCCATAGCCCAGGACAAGGCGTTTGCGGCCCTAGGGGAGAACAAGGTGATTGTGGAGCACAGGAGAGGGGCGTCGTTGGAGGATGCTATGCGGGAGATTGAGGCTGTGCGGGCTAAAATACGGCAAAGTGCTATTGAGGTGGATGTTACGCCAAAGGAATGAATGAACGCGCACAGGGACACGCCGGATTGGTATAAGAAGAATGAAAGAAAAATGAGGGCGTATTTCTTACAGGATGGTCCGCTAGACGACGAGGATGAGGAGGAAGGGGAAGAGCTTCCCCAGAACGCATGAACACTGCCGTACACTTTAGCAGCGCAACCGACCTATGGGCCACCCCGCAGGATTTCTTTGATAAGCTAAACGAGGAGTTTGGTTTTGAGACAGACGTTTGCGCTTCGGTTGAGAACGCTAAGTGCAAGAGGTTTTTTACCAAGGAAGACGACGGGTTGGCCCAAGTATGGACGGGTGTCTGTTGGATGAACCCACCTTATGGCCGCGAGATTAACCAATGGATGGAAAAGGCTTACAAATCTTCATTGGATGGCGCAACAGTTGTTTGCCTAGTGCCAGCAAGGACTGACACCGCGTGGTGGCACGATTACGCCGCCAAGGGCAAGGTGCGGTTTATTCGAGGCCGTCTCAAGTTTGGTGGACACGCCAACTCAGCACCGTTTCCGTCTGCGGTAGTAGTGTTTAAAACAATAACATAATCCAACCGGAAATGGCATTTGTTTGGCGTAAACACCCTATTTTGTTACCCCCTACGGAAGCTGAGACAGCCATGATGGAGCCGGAACAGCTTGTCTCCCTGCACACCCTTTACCATTCGGCAATCGCGAATAGCGAACAAGACCCCTACCGCTACGGGTTCATCCTAGACAACTGGCGTAAGTGCGAGGCGTTGCTTCTGCAACATGATGCTGTAATGGCACTTGGCGGAAACAGGGCAAGCAAAACGCAGCTAGGTGCTTGGCTGACAATCAAATGCGCGATGCAGAACGAGGGCAGCTTGATTGTGTGCTTTGCTCAAAACGCTGAGTTGTCTGTGCTTGTGCAGCAGAGTGCCATATTCCACCAGCTTCCAACGGAGTATAAGCACAAAACACTAGGGCAGGACGAATACATCTCCTACACCAAGCAGAACGGCTTTGCCGGAAATAGCCTCATCTTTCCCAACGGTAGCCGCATCCTGTTTAAGACCTACTCCCAATATACGCAGAATCAGACCGTCCTAGAGGGGCTAGAGCTTGGTGCTTTCTCCCCTACCGCGGTTAATCTAGGGGCTTGGTGCGACGAATACCTTGGTGGCCCTGAGTTGGTGGACACCCTGGCTTTCCGCCTGGCTACCCGTAACAGCAAGATGCTGCTGACGTTCACTCCGATTGACGGCTACTCTGAGACGGTAAGGCAGTTCCTTGATGGCGCAAAAACCATTGAAACCAAGAACGCGGAGCTTCTGCACAATAGGGCACTTCCTTACGTCCAGGAGTGCTCTAACAGGGATGCAGCCATCATCTACCTCCACACAAAGGATAACCCTTTCAGCGGCTACGAACGGGTGGCTAAGGAGGCTGTGGCTAAGGGAGATGAGTCGTGGATTCTGTGCCGGGTGTATGGCGTTCCCACTAAGAGCATATCCAGCAAGTTCCCCTGCTTTAGCCGCGAAACCAACGTAGTGAAGCACGATGACATCCCTTGGGTAAAAGACCCAGAAAACAACCCTTGCACGCTCTATCAGGTTCTAGACCCTGCTGGACGTAAGAAATGGTTTATGGCGTGGATTGCCGTAGATGCCACAGATACCTGGTGGGTCTATCGGGAATGGCCGGATGCCGGTCATGGGGATTGGGCTGAGTGGCGCAATGGCAAGTGGGGTGCCGGTGAAGGGGCAAAGCGAGACGGGCAGATTGAGGGCGTCCAGCAATACGTCTCCCTCATTACCACCCTAGAAGGTGAGTATCGGGAGGACATCATGGAGCGGCTTATTGACCCGCGTTTGGGTGCCGCAAAGTATCAGGGAGCTACGGGAGCTTCCAGCATCATTGACGACCTTGCAGATGCCGGGCTTTCCTTTGTCCCGGCCCCCGGTTTGGACATTGAGGACGGCTTGCAGGCGTTACAGAACAAGATGGCTTACAATCGCAAGCTGCCGCTAGACGGAAGCAATAGGCCGCGGTTCTACATCTCCGACCGCTGCGAGAACATCATTCGATCCATCCAGGAATACACGGGAGACGGCGGCAAGGACGAGGCATGGAAAGACCCGCTGGATTGCGTGCGCTATGCTGCTATTGCCGACATTCGTTACGTTGACCCAAATTGGCTTGGTGCAATGAAACAATCGGGAGGAAGCTATTAATGAACACATTAACCCCGTAAAACAATGAATAAGAGCGAAATGAAATGTAATGTTCCGCGCCGTGATTTGAAGGGCGGAAAGAAGTCAGTTGTTAAAGCCTGCGCCAATGGCGTAGAAAAAATTGTTCGTTTTGGCGATGCCAACATGAGCATCAAGAAAAGCAGCCCCGCCCGCAAGAAGAGCTACTGCGCCCGGTCTGCTGGCATCAAGGGTGGCGAGGGAAAGCTGTCTGCAAACTACTGGTCTAGACGCGCTTGGGATTGTTAAGAGAAACAAAATGAAGATTAAATGCACGGCTTTGGCCGAGGAAATGAGTATGGAGATTGACCAGCTAATGGCACGGGCGGCGCGTGTTTTGCAGCCAATCCACAGCAAAGGGAAGGGCAAGAACACATGGTTTACGGAAGATGGGGCAGACTTAATTCGTCAAAGCGAGGAAGCCCCGCTCACCGTAGCCCATCGTTACGAAGCCCTTGGGATTAAGACGGCACCTAATCCCCGCTGGCTGTATTGCACAATCGACACGTTCAAGGGTAAAATTCCCGTTGCTATCCCGCGCAAGATGCAGGGTAGGCTTGTAGGCAAATACTTTACAGCAGAAGCTATTCAGGACATCAAAGGAACGACGTTTAGACATGAAGCCCTTTCGCGCTGACATTACCACCAATCCCAAATGGATTGCTGAACAAACTGACCGGCTTGCTGGTTGGGAGCTTCTTCAACGCCATTGCGGGCGCGGAGGCCATGAGTTGTCTGAACGTGTTCTGACAGACAAGCTAGCCATGCCAGTATCGTTTTGGCATGGTATGATTCGCCAAATAAAGCGACGCTATCCTAATGCAAAAAACTGACGATCAAAAAGCCCTGACGTTTTATAGCGAAAAGGGACCGGATCATGTTGCTTTGAAGAAGGCTTATGACACCACCCTTACAGAGCTTTCCGAGTATTTTAACCAGTGCAGGCGGTCCTACGATGAACGGCGCAATTATTGGCCGGGCAAAACAGTAGACCTTCGTAAGCATGGATCAGACTCTTTTCCTTGGGAAGGAGCGTCGGACACCGAGGTTCATGTTATCAATGAACGAATTAACAGCTACGTTGCTTTGTGTCTCACTTCCCTTGCTCGGGCTAACATTCGTGCTTATCCAGTAGCTGTGGGCGATATGGCACAGGCCAAGGTAACATCTAGCTTCTTAAAGTGGATGATTGCTTCCTACATCCCCCGCTTTAAGCAGGAGATGGAGCTTGCATCTAACTACCTATTTGAACGCGGGTTGATGATTACCTACGTTGGCTGGGACCGCGAGAAGAACAAGTATCTTCAAAAGTTTTCTCTTGAGGACATTGCCACTAGCAACCCTCGCCTTGCCTCCGTCATCCTAGACGGCAGCGACGATGTAGGGGTAATTGCCATGCTCAAGTCAGTGTTCCCAGACCTCAAAGACAAGCGGGCAAAGAAGGCAATTAATGAACTTCGCGCCAAAGGCACCTGTGAACTTACGGTGACACGCCGCGACATTGACCGTCCGTGCATTAAGACCTGTGCTCCAGATGGCGATGTAATCTTCCCGCCGTATTGCATGGATCCACAGAAGGCTCCTTACGTTTTCTACAAGATTAGGATGACGGTACAGGAGATTCTAAACAAGGTAGAGGTGTCTGGTTGGAACCGTGAATGGGCCGAATACTGCATTGAGCATTACAGGGGGCAGAGCACAGACATCTTTAACGGCAATGCAGCAGAGCAAGCTACCCGATCCAGCGTTGCCGAATGGCAAAACGATGACTTGGTTGATGTTTTGTATGTCTATCAACGTCTTGTAGATGAAGAAGATGGAAGCCAGGGTATCTACCAAACAGTGATGTCCCCGTTGTTTACGGGCAGAGGAGATGTCCCCGGCCACGCAAAGTTTGAGCTTATGAATGGTTACGAGGACTACCCGTTTGTTGTTACTCGGCTTTCTGAGGACAATAAGCGGCTTTACGATCTCCAGACCATTCCAGAACTACTTCGTGGTATTCAGTACGGAGTGAAAGTAGAACGGGATAGCCGCACTGACCGTAACAGCATGGCTACCATGCCACCGCTCATGCACCCTATTGGCAAGCCGCCGCCAGATTGGGGTCCAGGCAAGAAGATTGGCCGGATGCGTCAGGGAGACTACGAATGGGGTCCAACCCCAGCTTATAACCCCGGCAGCGTAGAAATGGAGCAATCGCTTCTTTCCAGCGCAGACAAGCTAATGGGGCTTGATTTTAACAATCCACTTTCTGCTTCCCGGCGTCAGTACTTTGTAGATAAGTTCTTGGCGCACGTTCAGGGCGTAATTAAGGCTGCTTACAACTGTTTTCAGCGGTTTGGCCCCGACCAACTGTATTTCAGGGTCACTGGTGTTCCAGATGCTCAAACTTACAGCAAGGGAGACCCAGACGTTGATGTAGACATTTCTATCTCGTTTGACGTGCAAAACACGGACCCAGAGACGGGTGAGAAGCAGATTGAGCAGCTTTTGGCTTTGGTGCCTTATGACCGCAGCGGGCGCATTAACCTAGATAGTGCCATTGAATTTGCTGCTAATGCTATCAATCCAATGCTTGCAGACGCTATTCTTCAGCCTGTAGAAGCCGCGCAAGACAAGATGGTAAAGGATGTTACAGACGATCTTACCAAGATTTTCTCCGGCATTGAGGTGGGCGCACGGCCCAATGGGGCTGGGTCCGCGTTGGACATCATCAAGCAATACGCCGCGCAGCCTGACATTACCCAGCGGTTGCAGCAGGACGAGGCATTCCGCACCCGCCTAGAGAAGTATTCTGCCCAGTATTCCTTCGCCATTCAACAGCAACAGAACGCTGAGATTGGTCGTGTGGGAACCCAGCCCGCAAGCATGGGACAAGTTGCCACTCAACAGGCCAACACCGTAAACTACTAGAAAGCATAATGACTCAGGATGAGAAGGACTTAGACCATCTTGGGCATATTGAGGCGTTTCAACGCTTTATTGCTCAAGTGCACGTTTCTCGCGAAACCGCTATTGGCGACTTGCGGGGTGCTTCCACAGACCAAGTGCAGCAGATTGCTGGCAGGATTCAGGCTTACGATGACATCCTTCGCTATGGCGATTGGGAGAGCATCCGGCGTCGAATGAAATAAGCGGGCGGTTCGTTAATCCGCTACCCTGCAAAGGGCCATTGACACGGGTACGGTTTCTACGCGCTGCCGCTTATAAGGCTAATAAATGGCAAAGATATGCTGTGTGTCAAGCATATGCCTTACAATGCCTCCATCGTAATCGCCATGACGTTAAGTTGGCGGAACAAATATGTCTGAACCAGAATCAGGGTCCACCGCTACGGCCCCAGAAAAAGTAGTGAAAACAGATAATATGTCTGAGGGTGATTTCATCCAACGACGACTCGCCGGTAAGGGTACTGCGAAAGCAGAATCTGAGACCGAAAAGCAAAAGGAGGTTGAATCCACGGAGAAGGCTGAAAAGCCAGAAGCCGGGGAGGAAACGCCGGAAGCTCAGAAACAGGACGTTCTTTCAAAGGCTAAGTCTGGAAACTTAGATGACCTTTCGGAAGATGAGCTTAGTCAACTGGCTAAGTCCATCGGAAGTAAGGCGGTAGCTCGCTATGGTGAGCTAACGGCAAAGCGGAAGGCTGCCGAGGAGCGCGTGCGCTTCTTGGAGAGCGAGCTTGCCCGTCGAAGTGATACCACTGCCAAAGCGGTAGAAGAGGTGAAGGACAACCCATTTGCGTCTATCAAGGATGCGGCTGGGCTCTCCGAAAAGGCCAAGGAAATCAAGGAAGTGATTGAGTTCGCGGAAACGCGGCTTGACGACTCCTCCGACATTGGCCCCGACGACATCGCTGCAACGGTGGATGGCAAGGAATATACAAAGCGTCAGCTACGAGAGACGTTGCGCCGCGCCCGCAAAGCTCGTGATGAGTATTTGCCGGATGTGGGACGACGCCTTTCGGTTGTAGAAAACAGCAAGAAATTGCGAGTTACTATGGACGAGCAGACGCGGAAGGAAATTCCTTGGCTGGAAGATGTTAACGACGAAAGGAAGAAGCAATATGACGCCATCATTGCCGACCCGCGCCTCAAGAAACTTGAGGAGTTTGCGCCCGACATTGCTGCTCAGTTGCCCTATTTCTTCGCCCACGCATCTAACAGCATCTATGGACGCAAGGAGATTGCCCTGTCGGAAACGGCTTCGGGCAAGAAACCTAGTTCACGGCCACCTGAAAATCCTGAATCTGGTGCGGCTGCAAGCCGTAAGCCGGAAAGCGTCCAGACCAAGCAAATAGGAGACCTCCAGTCTAAGTTTAAAGCGAGTGGTGATAAGGGCGATTGGCTCAAACTCCGTACAGCACAAATCTCAAAACGTAAAGTTCTCTAACACCGCCTAACATGGCTTTTTCAAACACCTACGATACCACCAACCCCGGCTCTGGGGTTAGCAACCGCGAGGACCTCCTCGACGTTATTACGACTCTTGCCCCGCAAGATACGCCTATCCTCTCGATGGCCCCGAAGCGTAAAGCTACGGCAACCTTCCACGAATGGACCGTTGACAGCCTTTCAGCTGTTACTACTGCTGGCGTCTCCGAAGGCGCGGATGTCACTGCGTTCACCGACAAGTTCTCTGGCCGGGCGCGTTTGGGCAATTATGTCCAGAAGATGCGCCGTTCTTTCATGGTGAGCGACTTGCAGCAGGCCGTTGATAGCGTTGGCCCAGCCAAGATTGCCCAGGCCGAAATGAAGGCTGTCAAGGAACTCAAGCGCGACATCGAAGCGACTATCTGCTCCAACAATGACCGCGCTGCGGAAAATGGTGGTGGCACGTCGTATGCGATGCGTGGTTTGGGCGATTGGATTGATAGCGCGGGGCCGTCGGATGTTCCGTCTGCGTTCCGCACTCCCGCGGGCAGCATTCATGCTTCTGGCGCGTTTACCGAAACCGTTCTTAATGCGTTGATCACCTCGATTTACCGCGTTAACGGCATGGCGAATGACCTGACGCTGGTGGCTGACACTGCGCTTCGGGCTGTTATTGCTGACTTCGCTCGCACTTCTGGCAGCACCAACACGGTGTATCGCCAGATTCAGCAGAGCGCGGACACGGCAACCATCAAGCT
>Ga0181355_1001079_pt1 | contig 12023 bp, 11 predicted proteins | sample Fa13VDMM15DN_FD_130099 | JGI IMG/M metagenome (GOLD analysis project Ga0181355, IMG submission 130099) | Freshwater viral communities from Lake Michigan, USA - Fa13.VD.MM15.D.N | ecosystem: Environmental > Aquatic > Freshwater > Lake | place: USA: Michigan | collected 2013-09-23 | reverse complement strand
TTTAACGGAATCTCATATTAAACAATGGGGATGGCACGTAGATGAAGAAAACCGAATCAATTGGCCAGACTATCAATGGAGAATATGGAGAAATAAACCTGAGATTAAATGGATTAATAAAGTCCATGAACGTCTAGACGGTTTTAAGGTTTGGTCGCAATTACCACAAATGGTTGAATTTGCATTATATCATCCAAAGACAATCGAGCGACAAGAAAAACAAAATAATTATTATAATACATTGTAAAAATGGAAGAGATCTTAAAATTAGTTGGTGAGTTTATTAAAGAAAAACAATCTAAGAAAGAATGGATAGCTGGTAAAGATTTAGTTCAATATGCTGGAGATTATTTTAATGAAGATGAGTATATTGCTGCGGTTAAAACATTATTAGGCGGTTGGTTAGTATTAGGACAAGAAGGTATTAGATTTGAGACTAGATTTCCTAAACGATTAGGTAAAAAATTAGGAATCTTAACTAATAGTGGATCTAGTGCTAACTTATTAATGATGGCAGCATTAACATCAAAACGAGGATTGAATTTACCAAAGGGTACTAAAGTATTAACTCCAATAGCTGGGTTTCCAACTACAATTAATCCTATTATACAATTAGGATTTACTCCAGTATTTGTTGATATCGAATTAGACTCGCTAAATTTAGATCTCGATCAAGTAGAACAAAAACTAAAAGAAGATCCTGAAATAAAAGTAATTACCTTCGCACATGTATTAGGTAATCCACCCAACATGGATCGTTTAATGGAATTAGTAGAAAAATATGAATTAATATTCTTGGAAGATTGTTGTGATGCATTGGGATCTACATATAAAGGACGAGAATTAGGATCATATGGTAAAATGGCTAGTTGTTCATTTTACCCAGCACATCACATTACAATGGGCGAAGGCGGATTTGTTGCTTGTAATGATATGGAAACTGAACGAGTATTAAGGAGTTTTCGAGATTGGGGTCGTGGGTGTTATTGTGTTGGAAAACAAAATCAAATTGAATGTGGTATGTGTAATCAGAGATTTAGTAATTGGTTACCATCACTACCAAATGATGTTTTTGATCATAAGTATGTATATGAAGAAATTGGTTATAATTTAAAGCCAATTGAATTACAAGCTGCTATGGTATTTGTACAAATGCAAAAATTAGAAGAGATTGGGCAGATTAGAAGAAAAAATCACGCATTAATTGTTGATATCTTTAAACAATATGAAAAGTATTTTCATTTACCTAAGGCAACAGAAGGATCTGATCCAGATTGGTTTGCTGTTGCATTAACTGTAAAAGACGACTCTGGATTTAGTAGAGCTGATTTTTGTCAATATTTAGAATCAAATAAAATTCAAACAAGACCATATTTTGCTGGAAATATTATGTTACAGCCAGCATATGAAGGACTCATGGATACTGATAAAGTAATTAATGATTTCCCAGTTGCTAGAAAGGTTACGACGGATACTTTCTTTTTAGGTTGTAGTCCAGTAATTAGTGAAGAGCAAATTGAATATATTAAAACAATTGTAGATAACTTTTTTAATTCATTATGATAAATAAACGAGCACTAATTACCGGCGTAACTGGTATGGTTGGTAGCCATATGGCTGATTTTTTATTAGATAAAGGATATGAGGTATATGGGACTGCTAGGAACATTAATGGAAGTTGCGAAAATATTGAACATATACGAGATCGTATTACTATGATACAAGTAGATCTAAATGATCAGACATCTATATTCAATGCAATAGAAACAAGCAACCCAGCTGAAATTTATAATTTTGGAGCTGTGTCATTTGCACCAAATAGTTGGATTACACCTGAATATACTGCAAATGTAAATGGATTAGCTATACTTAAGATTTTAGAGGTAATTAAAAATTTTAATCCAAATATACGTTTATATCAGGCATCTACTAGTGAAATATTTGGAAATTTAAAAAATACCACAGCAAATGAAGATACAGTACCATATCCAAAATCTCCATATGGTGTAGCAAAGTTATATGCTCAATGGATCATCAGAAATTACAGAGAGGCATATGGTATGTATGCGTGTAATGGTATAAGTTTTAATCATGAATCAGAACGAAGAGGTGTTGAATTTGTAACTAGAAAAATAACAAAATCAGTAGCTGAAATTAAATTAGGTAAGCGAGAATTCATTGAATTAGGAAATTTAGATATAAGTAGAGATTGGGGCTATACTCCAGACTATGTAGAAGCAATGTGGTTAATGCTCCAAGCAGATGAACCAGATGATTATGTAATTGCAACTAATAAGTCACATACATTAGATTATATGTTACAAATAGCATTTAATAAAATTGGAATTACGGATTATTTGCCATATATTAAAATTAATCAAAAGTTCGTACGTAGTAATGAAATTCACAACTTAAAAGGCGATTATACAAAAATACATGAAAAGTTAGGTTGGTCTCCATCGACTACATTTAAAACGATGATTGAAAATATGGTTGATAATGATTTAAAAATAATGAGTAATAAATAATAAAATATGGTAGTAAATTTAGGGAAACATTATGTATCTGATTTTTTAAAATTAGATGATAACTATGAAGGACATCAAAAATATAGTTTAGATTTAATATTAGATGAAGAAATTGGAGCAGCAAGATTAACAGAAATGGCACCGTCTAATTCTATGTGGGGTAAATATTGGTATCGTTCTGGTATTAATGCTACAATGAAAAAAGAATTAGGTTATGTTATTCATGAGATAGCATCCCGAGTTAAATCTAAAGAAAATGACATTTGGTTAGATATTGCATGTAACGATGGTACGTTATTATCACAAGTTCCAGATTCATATATTAAATTAGGAATAGATCCTGCAGACGATTCATATCACGCAGAATCATCAAAAGTCGCAACTGTAATTCAAGATTATTTTAGTTTAGACGCATATCAGAAAACTGGGTATGGTGATCGTAAAGTTAATGTAATTACTACAATTGCAATGTTTTATGATTTATTAGAACCAACGGAATTTATCAATGATATTAATAATATATTAGATGATAATGGAGTTTGGGTACTACAATTATCATATACGCTATTAATGATTGAACAACTAGCATTTGATAATATATGTCATGAACACGCATATTATTATTCGTTAACTTCGATTCAAAATCTATTTAAGCAACATAATTTAAAAATTGTAGATTGTAGTTTAAATGATGTTAACGGAGGAAGTTTTAGAATATATGTTCAAAAAGAAACAGCTGATATCAATTCTTTTGGAACTAGCCCATTAAGAGATGTATGTAATTTCAGAATAAAATCGTTACTAGATTATGAAGAAAAACATTATGATATAGGCAAACCAGCAATATGGGAAACTTTTATGAACAATATAGAATCTTTGAAAAAAGAAACTGTTGATTTTATAAAAGCTGAAAAAGCTAAAGGAAAAGTTATTTGCGGATATGGTGCTTCTACAAAAGGAAATACATTATTGCAATGGTTTGGATTAGATAATACACTAATTGATGCGATTGCTGAAAGATCGCCATATAAGTTCGGCTTAAAGACAATTGGAACTAATATACCAATATTATCAGAAGAAGAAGTTCGTGCATTAAAACCAGACTATATGCTCGTATTGCCTTGGCATTTTATTTCTGAATTCATACAGCGAGAAGATGAGTATTTAACAAATGGTGGTAAGTTTATCGTTCCATGTCCAAAATTTGAAATAATTAGTAAATAGTTTATATGAAAAAAAGCATATTATTTATAAACAATGTTAATGCAGCATGCGGAGTATATCAACACGGCCGACTAGTTTATAACTTATTACAAGGCAGTACAGATTACACGACACATTATAGAGAATGTGATAATATACGAAGTTTATCAGACGCATATAATACATTACATCCAGATATTATAATATATAACTATCATCCAGCATTATTTCAATTTTTAGCAGACAATTATATGGTATTGAGATCGTATGATAATACTAAACATATTGGTTTAATTACAGACGGTACATCTGATGTATTATTAAATCCAGAAATTCATGATAATTTAAGACCACTAGGTCCGGTTGGAACTGCATTCTGTCCGCAGATATTTGATAGATACTTATTTATGGATCCAGAAACGGTTGAGACTCAATATATTAAACATGTATTGCCAACGATTCCATATTTTGATGCAACTAAACCAAATATAGAAAATAGAAAAATAACAGTTGGTAGTTTTGGGTTTGGTGGTCAAGATAAAGGTTTTGATGATTTAATTAAAATGGTAGAATCTGAATTTGATGAAGCTATTATTAAAGTACACATTCCATTTGCTACATATGGAGATAGTGAAGGAGTAAGCGCCAAAGCTCGCGTAAACGAATGTTTAGCATCTATAACGAAACCAGGAATTGAATTAGAAGCAACGCACGATTTCATGCCCGAATCAGCTGTATTAGATTATTTACACTCAAATGATATTAATATATTTTTATATAACGATATATATGGATCACAAGGTATTGCTAGTACACCGCATTTTGCAATTGCAGTTAATAAACCATTTTTAGTAAGTAATACATCAAAAACTAGACATTTAATTGGCGTATCAAAAGAAGTTGATGAAAATGTAACATCTATTAAATCCGCCTTAGAATTAGGAACCGAACTAGTAAACCCATTTAGAGAAGTTTGGTCTCGTAATAATACATTAGCATCATATGAAAAGGTATTTAATGAATTATTACAAGAAGAGCATTTTTATGGTGCATCGACACCACCAATTGATAATATATTAGCAAGTGCATTCCCATCAGATTATAAAGGTGTTTGTATTGATATTGGCGCAGGTGACGGTAAATTAGGTAGTAACACTATGTATTTTGAACGTAGGGGATGGAACTGTTTATGTATCGAACCAAACCCAGTTTATGTAGACTATTTAAATGCGTGTAGGGATAAAGTAATTGTAGCGGCTATTACTAATGATACTACTATAGATACGATGCCACTTAAAGTAATCAAAGTTATAACAACTGAGGTACATGATGGAGATCCACCACATCAATATGGAGCATTGACATCATTAAGAACTGATGAAAAATTATATGAGCGATTTAAGAATAATGGTCATATATTAGAAGAATATGATGTTCCTACGAGAGTAATGACATTAACTAAATGTATCGAAGAAAATAATTTTCCAACTTATATTGATTTTATATCAATTGATACAGAAGGAACCGAGTTAGATATACTTAAAAGTATAGATTTTGAGAAAATACATGTATCGGTATTTGTTATTGAAAATAATTTTAAAACAAATGATATTGAAGAATATCTTTCGCCATATGGGTATACAAAGTATTTATCACATGAAGAAAATGACTTCTTCATATTAGAATCATTAATTAATTAATAATATTATGGAAACAATTGGAAATTTAATTGATAAACTAACTATTGCTAATATTCGAATATGGATGGCGGAGGATATTAAACGAGATGTAAACGCAACTGATACTCAGATTGCAAATGCAACTAGAATAACAAATACCGTTAATTCATATCGTACCGATCTTATACAAGAAATAGATGAGAGTATTAATGACATGGTAAATACCGGTAAATTACAGAAGTTGTATAAACAAGGATCTACTAAAATGTATGGTAAATAATTTTTTAATGTGCGGTAAGTTGGGGGACTTCCTCCATGCAATGTTTGCGGTAAAACATATATGTTATAATAGTAACATAAAAGCAAACGTTTATATGTATGATATCGGATGGGAGTTCGGTATTGAACATACTTACGCTGAATTATTACCTATCATGATGAGTCAAGATTATATAAATTCATTTAGTATATTAGACTCATACGAATTAGACCCAATACAAACACCAGACAATAACAGTCCAATTCGAATTTTTGATCAACAGTTATTATCAAATGGTTATATAGATTTAGGTGGTTATATAAGATCGCCTTTTCTATATAACGCATGCTGGTCTGAATTATATAGTAAAACATTTAATTTTCCAATTGGATCTGAGTATAAATGGATTACTCACAATAAAACAAATCCAGATTTAATTGACAAAGTAATTATACAACGCAAAGCAAATGTAATGCGAAATGATTCATTTCCATATTACGATATAATTACTCATTATGGAAAAGAAAATGTAGTATTTATTTCATCTACCGATCGAGATTATAATGAATTTGAGCATAATTCAGGAATTGAATTTTATAAAGTCACAACGTTAGACGATTGGTTTACTGCTATTAATTCAGCGGCATTGGTAATTGCAAATTTATCCGCACCAGCTGTGATAGCACACGCAATGGATAAAGAACGTATAATTGAATTGCCATATATGATAGATGCAGTACATTGCATTGGAGAAGAAAATTATTCTAAAAATATACATTGGTATTTAACTGAAACACAAAATAACTTAATATGAAGAAACCATTTATAATATATACATATGATTACGATCCAGGTATTGGTGGAATTAAAGTAATGCATAAATTGTGTGATTTATTAAATAAAGCTGGATATCCTAGCTACTTGATGCCGATATATATCAATGATACATTTTATGTAAGTGATGACTATGATACTCCATTAGTAACAAATGAAATATTAGCTGATATGGATAATGCAATCGTCATATATCCGGAAGGTATTAAATACAATCCATTAAGTGCAAAAAATGTAATTAGATGGATACTAGGTCCAGCAAATGAAGCTGACTACTCAACATATTCTAAAAACGATGTTATATATTGGTACATGGATTATTATTATGTAGAGAGTTTAGGACAACGAGAAAATCAATTAATGATATCAGAATTACATACTGATATATTTAAAAATACCCATTTAGATAGAAATGGCAACTGTTATGCAATACGAAAAGGTTCTCCGGAAAAACTAGTACACCCTGTTGATTCATATGAAATTAAATATCATGACGCTGGCGATTTAGTTAAAATATCAAATATATTTAACACTACCGAAAAATTTTATTGTTACGATAACTATACGTTTTTATCTGTACAAGCAGCAATGTGTGGATGTATTAGTATAGTAATTCCAGATAACACAAAAACAAAAGAAGATTGGTTGTCCGGATCTAGATTTAATCAGTATGGCATTGCATATGGTGAAGAAGATATACCGAGAGCAATAGAAACATTGCCATTGTTATATAAAGAAATTAAAATAACAGAACAAAATATGATTAATCAAGTTAATCAGTTTATTAATCATTGTAATGAAAGATTTATATGAAAGTAGTTTATATAACAGGTTGTTTAGGATTTATTGGGTCTTATATAACAAGAACATGTTTGCAAAAAGGATGGTATGTAAAAGGCGTTGATAAAATGACATACGCAGCAAATAAAGATTTATTACAAGACTTTTATCAATATCCTAATTTTTCTTTTATAAAACAAGATATTAATGATTTAACGTTCTTATATGATTGTGATTATGTAATTAATACAGCGGCAGAAACGCATGTAGGTAATAGTATAGTTAGTAGTAATGAATTTGTTAAATCTAATATAGATGGCGTTCACAATTTATTAGAACTTATTAAGAATCATAGAGGCGAAAATATAAAAAAACCAATATTTTTACATTTTAGTACAGATGAAGTTTATAGTGATATTGAAGTTGGAGCACATACCGAATCTGATTTATTAAAACCGAGTAATCCATATTCAGCAACAAAGGCAGCCGCGGATATGTTAGTTATGGCATGGGGTCGAACTCACAACGTTCCATATATAATAGTTCGTCCTACCAATAATTACGGCGCCGGACAATATGTGGAGAAACTTATACCAAAGGCATGCAAACTATTAAAATTAGGGCGTAAAATACCATTACACAATAACGGAACTCCAATCCGTAGTTGGTTACATGCACAGGATACGGCAAATGCTATTATTTCTATTATAGAATCAGGAACAGTTAATGAAATATATAATATCTGCGGAGGATTCGAGCAAAGCAATTTGGATACTATTAAAAAACTTCTTATATTATATAATGTAGACATCGATAGTATTAATGATTATATTGATTTTTCATGCATTCGTCCAGGACAAGATGTACGATATGCATTAGATGATTCTAAATTAAGATCAATAGGATGGTCACCAAATGCTGATTTTGACACTGAATTAATCAACATTGTTGAGTATTATAAAAATAAATTTATATGGTAAAAGTTAGTGATGTTATTGCAGAATTTTTAGTTAAAAATAACATAGAAGTTGTATTTGGTATAATAGGATCTGCCAATTCTCATATTTTTAATTCTATACACCAAAATACTAATATACAGTTAGTTTCTGTTCATCACGAACAAGCAGCCATTATGGCGATGGGTGCATACTATAGAACTACAGGAAAATTATCTGCCGCATTAGTTACAGCAGGGGGCGGATCATCAAATGCATTTACTGGGATATTATCCAATTGGGCAGATTCTATCCCAGGAATCATTATTTCCGGACAAGAGCAATCGTATTATATATCGGAATATTCTGATATGCGGATGTATGGAGTTCAAGGATATGATTCTGTTACGGTATTTGATACTAGTACAAAATTATCTAGCAGAGTAACTAACGATAATGTATATGACATATTCACGTCGGCATTTGAAATAACACAAACGGGGAGACCCGGCCCTGTTTTTTTAGAAGTCCCATTTGATGTACAAGGACAATCTATAGATGAAAAACAAATAATACCATTTATAAAAAAACCATATACTATATTAAATGAAGAAGCATTAAATATTATAGAATTATTAAATAAAAGTAAACAACCAGTTATTATAGCAGGAGCCGGTATTAAATTATCTAATTCAGAAAAGTTATTCAAACAATTTGTTTCGGATAATAATATACCTACGATCTTAACATGGTCAGCTGTTGATTTATTAGAGGAAACTAATGAAAATAATTTCGGGAGGTCAGGTGTTCAAGGACAACGATCTTCAAATTTTATTGTGCAAAATAGTGATTTGTTAATAGTAATGGGTAGTAGATTATCATTACTACAAACGGGTTATTCTAGAGATGATTTTGCCCCAAATGCAACAATAATACATATTGATATAGATAATACTGAAACTAATAAATTTAATCAAATTCGTATTAATAAAGACATCGGTGATATATTATTTACTTTAAATGATTTACAATCTCATATAAAATTAAATATTAATGATTGGATATCGCATTGTAAACAAACTAGATCTAAATTTGGTCGTGTTATGCCTGAGCATTTATCAGACCCAACAAACTCATATACATTTATCGATACATTATCCAATAAATTGCCAGATAATTATACTATAGTTACTGACATGGGTACAGCATTATTGAGTGGATTTTATGGGTTTAATATTAAAACAAACCAAAAGATGTTTACCTCATTAGGTCTAGGGGAGATGGGCTATGGATTAGCTGCAGCAGTCGGCGCCGGATTTGGAGACCACCCAGTTTTATGTTTAAATTGCGATGGTGGTATGATGATGAATATTCAAGAATTACAAACAATTAAAACGCATAATTTACCAGTAAAAATTGTTATATTTAATAATGATGGTTATCTCATGATAAAACACACGCAAACTATGTTATTTAATGGTGACCGTACATGTGTGGATAAGAAAACTGGTGTGGAATTGCCCGATTACAAAAAAGTAGCAGATGCATTTAATTTTGAATATTTTACAGATATCGATAATTTTTTAGCATTCGAAGGACAAGCATTTCTAGAAGTATTCATGGATCCAAATCAAGAATTTATACCAAAAGTTCGAGGAATAAAAAATAACGATAATACCATATCACCTGGGTTGTTAGAAGAAATGTCTCCAATTATGCCATTAAGTGAAGTTCAAAAATCAATGTTCATATTACATGAGCGAAGTAAAACAATGTTAAGATGAAAAAGATAAAAGTAGCAATTTTAGGATCTGGTAATATTGGCACAGATTTATTATTAAAATCATTAAAATCAAAATTTCTAGATGTTGTAGCATTTGTAGGTCGGAGATTGGATTCGGATGGAATGTTGGTAGCATCTATCCATCCGGTAACAGTATCAGACAAAGGTATACAGTATTTTATTGATAATCCAAATTGTTGTGATGTAGTTTATGACTGTACTAGTGCAACAGATGCTAAAGAGCATGCAAAAATCTTTAAACATCAAGGAATTAAAGTTATCGATTTAACGCCAGCAAAAGTTGGAGATATGTGTGTACCTGATGTTAATTCATCAATAATACTTACCGATGACAACGTTAATATGATTACGTGTGGCGGTCAAGCATCAATGCCAATGTTACATTTATTATCAAAAAGATGTAATGGATTAGAATATATTGAAATTGTATCCCAAATTGCATCAAAAAGTGCAGGGTTAGCAACTCGAGTTAATGTTGATACTTATATTAACACAACTAAACAAGCTATAACAAAATTTACCGGATGTAAGAATACCAAAGTTATACTAAACTTAAATCCAGCTGAGCCATGTGTTGATATGCAAACTACAATTTTTATAAAAACACAAGATATTAAAATGGATGGATTGATTGAAGAGATTGCAGAAAAAATTGAAGAATTAAAAACATACATACCATATTATGAATTAGCATTACCACCAACCATTAATGAATCAGGTATATTAGTATTAAGTATCCGAGTAAAAGGAGCTGGCGATTATTTACCGGAATATGCTGGTAATTTAGATATTATTAATTGTGCAGCAATAAAAGTTACAGAAAAATTGACATTATTATGAAAAATATTATTATAACAGATTCTAGTTTACGAGATGGTAATCATAGTGTCAAACATACCATTAGTTTAGACAGTATTGAACGATATTGTAAATTTGCAAATAAAGCAGGAATACCAATTGTAGAAGTAGGCCACGGAAATGGTTTAGCTGCATCATCGTTATTAATTGGAAAATCTCCAAATACTGATAAAGAAATGTTAACTACAGCTAAAAAACATTTAACTAATTCAAAATTAGGTATTCATACGATCCCTGGTCTGTCAACTATCGATGATGCAATGCTTGCAGCAGAGTATGGAGTAGATGTGTTTAGGGTAGCTACACATTGTACAGAAGCAACATTGTCAAAATCTCATATTGAATACTTATCAAAAGCTGGTAAAGAGGTATATGGAGTTTTAATGATGAGTGCGTTGATTAGTACTGATGAATTAGTGGAACAAGCTAAAATAATGGAGGGATATGGTGCTCAAGCAATTATAATTATGGATTCAACTGGTACATATCTTCCTACAGATGTTCGAGATAGAATATCAAAATTAAAAGCATATACTAACATTAAAATTGGATTTCATGCACATAATAATTTAGGATGTGCAGTTGCTAACTCATTAATCGCAGTTGAGTCTGGTGCTGATATGATTGATGCTTGTATTCGAGGATTTGGTGCTGGTGCTGGTAATGCTCCATTAGAATTAATATTACCAGTATTAGAAAAGAGTGGATTTCATACAGGTATTAGTTTTGAAGATACAATTAAAGAAGCAGACGCTGTAATGGATTATCTTATACCGAGTGCACCAATAACAACCCCAATTAATGTATTAACCGGTTTAACAAAATTATTTTCTGGATTTGAGAAGCCAATTATAAAAGCTTCTAAACTATATGGAGTAGAATATTCATCATTAATTTTTGAATTAGGAAATAGAAAATTAGTTGCAGGTCAAGAAGATTTGATATTAGAAGTTGCTCAAAAATTAAAAAACAAATGAAAATATTAATAACTGGCGGAAATGGTTATATTGGTAAATCTTTATATAATACATTTAATAGTACATATGATGTGACGTGTATCACACGAGACGATTTAGATCTAACATCATTTCAATCGATGAATAACTATTTTCGAGGAAAATATTTCGATGTTATCATACATTG
>Ga0181355_1001077_pt1 | contig 12023 bp, 16 predicted proteins | sample Fa13VDMM15DN_FD_130099 | JGI IMG/M metagenome (GOLD analysis project Ga0181355, IMG submission 130099) | Freshwater viral communities from Lake Michigan, USA - Fa13.VD.MM15.D.N | ecosystem: Environmental > Aquatic > Freshwater > Lake | place: USA: Michigan | collected 2013-09-23 | reverse complement strand
AGGTTCCCATCTAATCAATTTATGGATAGAGCTGACAGTCGAGTCGACCTAATCAATATGTTGAATAATGATATGTCAGAATTAAAAGAATATTTTAAACCTGAATTTGCTAAGGGAATGACTACTTCAGGGGGTAAGAAAGTTGAGATTGAATATCCTAACAGTTCTGCGGCTAAGTTCATTGCGTTATATGGATTTGATGAATTCTTTGCGAGTTTACCTGATGATATTACCAACTTGTTGTTCAACAACAAATCAAATGAAACTATTGCTTTAGATGTTCCATCTACATTAGGTAGATTTAAAAATTTAGAAGCATTATTACTTATGAATTGTGTTAAAACAATTCCAAATGAAATTGGTCAGTTAAGTAATTTATCTTTCTTAGCGTTACCAGATAACTCTGCATTAAAATCATTACCTGATAGTCTACTACAATTACCAAACTTAATGTTTGTTAACTTAAAAGGGTCTAAACCTAATTTAAGTGAGGCGTTTAACGCTAAATTTGGTGAAGAAGGTGTTGCAGGTAGTGGATTTTTCACAAAAAAAATGTAACTTTGCTCTATGAGTAAAATAGATATTGAAATATATGTTAGTCAAATGATTAGGTTCTTCGATTCAAACCCGAAGGACCTTTTTACGTTGATAGGTGATATGAAGAAGGAAATCTTCTACGAACGAATCAAATTACTATCCTCTCAAAATTATGAGGATAATGGTGATGCGTCTCTGACCAAAAAACAAATGGTAGAGATTGTTGCTAAAATGTATAATGAAATTCACCGACCTGTCGAGGAAGAAGTGATTAATAATCTCTTCCTAAAGACAAAATTTGGTGATATTTGTTTGAATTAAGTTTGGTAATTCAAAAAATATTCTTATCTTTGTAATCTAAAACGATAAGATATGACTCCATTAAATTTTGAAACACTTAAATCACAAGTACCCGCAATTTTCACAACTTCACCGTCTCCAAAAATGTCAGACAAATATGCTTTTGTTCCGACTATGGATATTTTACAAAACTTTGAACAAGAAGGTTGGCAAGTTTATTCTGCGAAACAAACAGGCCGCAGTCAGTTTGCAACACACGAGATTCGTCTTCGTAATGGTGAGTTACCCGCAGTTGGGGATTCATTAATTGAGGCGGTTATTCGTAACTCTCACAATGGATTAACTACATTCTCAGTTAGTTCAGGATTACACCGTTTAGTTTGTTCTAACGGATTAACAGTACCTACTTCATTAGCGGAACAATTCAATATCCGTCACCAAAACTTCGATTTAGGAGAAGTTCGTCGTCTTACTGATAGTTTTGCTTCACGTCTTCCAATCATTCAAGAATCATTGGTTAAAATGGAAAGTAGAGAGTTGTCTATGGACGAGAAGGTTGGATTTGTTAAAGGGGCCGCGGCAATTCGTTGGAAAGAAGGTAATATGCCATCTACAATGTCTATTGAAGAAATCCTTAACCCTATTAGAGAAGGGGACGTTGGTAACAGTTTATGGAAAGTATTCAACGTTGTACAAGAGAAAATGGTACGTGGGGGTGTTGGATACCGTTCAGGTAGAGGTCGTTTGACCTCAATGAGAGAGTTGAAAAACATCTCAGTTGTTAATAACGTTAATACCAAACTTTGGGAATTAGCTGAGTCTTATTGTTAACCAACAGGGGGGTAACTCCCCCTTTTTTTTTTATTATCTATGGAAGTATTATATAAAAAACAATTTGAGATTTTTAGAACCAATTTTTATCAGGAGTATAATGATATCCCTAATAGAAAAAAGGTAGACTCAAAAATTACAGATATTTTTGATTTTGACACAGTAACATCATCTGATGAATACGCGATTACTTCTGCAACAGAGAAACATCCATACTTCAAATATTTACGTTCTGAAGAAACTAAAGAATCTTTTGAGAAGAATTATGGTAATCCTATTGTTATGGTTGAAACCCAAAGATTAACCTTTGTTGTTGAGAGAAATGAAGAAAAGGTTTCTATGAAACTTTTTACTTTTACCAAATCAAGAGCTCAAAGTAAACCATACTTTAAAAAACATTCAAACCTATGGTTTATCACTTATAAGATTAAGACTGATGAGCTTTATACTGGTCAATTAACCAATGGGTTCAAAAAGAAGAAATTCAGTTCTAGAGTTCGTAAAAACTTTTTTGGGTCAAAACCATTTGAGGCTCTTAAGATGAACTTCCATAACCATTATTCGCCATATAAGAAAAAGTTTGATTTGAATGACAGTGCTGGCGAGATTGTTAATGATGCGACCAATATTTTCTTAAAAGAGATTAACTTAAAGGAGGATAATATTTTAAGTTGTGATGAGTTGATGTTTAAACATTATATGGATTTAAAGGGTATTAAGTACCCAGATAACTTTATATTATATATGCCTAAAATCCCGTTACCAACCAAACGAGTTCTTAAAAAGACTGATAATAAATTGGTGGATTCTTTTATGTTGAATAAAGGGTTGAAGGGGGACAAAATTAAACGGGTTCTTCATTCAACTAAAGAAGTTATTAATGAAGAGTTCTATAAACAAGTTGAGAATTTGTTTGGTGAAAAGTTTCTAAGACATCAGAGTGAAGAAGACTTAAGAAATATATTTGAGTTTAAAAGTGGGTACCAAATCCCTGGAGATGTTACAACTTTTTCAAATATAGAAAAGAAAAACGCTTTTGCAATCTTCAAAGATAAAGTTAAGGACTATTCAGGTTTACAAACTTTTATTGACCATATTAATTTTTATGTGAAATTAAAAGAGTTTGAGGAAATTAAATGGAAATCTAACGATACTAAAAGTTTCAATGAAGAACATAATAATTGGTCTGATAGATATTCTCACTACACTCGAGGTAGATATACTAGACATTACTTTAAACCGTTTATGGATAGAGTACAAGAGAGCATTGATAGTGTTAACCACGGGGTTTATTATCCCGTTGTATTAACAACTTCTTTGGAATATATTGGTGAGTCATCATTACAAAGTAACTGTGTTAAAACGTACGTAAATAAGCCGTCATCATTTATTATCTCGTTAAGAGAAGGTGGTGTTGATTCTGAAGAAAGAGCAACGATTGAATATCTAATTCAAAAGGTGGGTAATGATATTAAAATGAGTCGGGTTCAAAGTTTAGGTAGATTTAACCAATCATTAGGAATTAAATGGTTTGAAGTTTTAGAAAAACTTGACCGTCAAGTAAACAGGAGTTTAAAAGAGGGTGGATTTGAATTACCTAAGGTCGTTGTTGAATTTGGTAAACAATCTGTAGAGTCTGAAACTAAATTTACTGATAACACTTCTTATGGTAAAAGTTATTTAAATTGGGTTAGTCCATTTTTAAATGGTGTTACGCCAAATTACAATGATATGGATATGATTGACTTGAATTTTTAATTATAAAAACTATATTATATTATGTTTAAAAATTTTGAAAAATTCTACAATACACTTGACGGTCTATATTCTATAATGGATTTGGGATTTACAGTTGAAGTTATGACCCCCGCTAATCTATTAAACAACGAGAAGTTTGAACAAAAATATAGTCCTGTGTTTTTAGAAACAGAATATGGGGATGACTTGAAACATACCGAAGGAATCTTTAAATATTCCAACGGGTATTATATTTATTTAAGTAGAGAAGGAGGGAACTTGAGTCCTAATTTTCTGATAAAAATTATATATAAAGTTGAACAATACGAGGAAATCAAAATTTATATAAATGGATTAAAAAAATTAAAACAAAAATAAAATGGAAATTACGTCACAAGAATTAAGAGAAAAAATTAAAAAAGGGGATAAAGTTATCGTGGATTATTGGGCTCCTTGGTGTGGGCCTTGTAAAGTTATGAAACCTTTGTTTGAAACTGCCAGTAAAACTCTACAAGAACAGAAATCAAATGTTGAGTTATATACGTTTAATATTGAATCGGATAGAGATTTTATTGCTGAGGTTGGAATTAGAAGTGTACCAACAATTAAAGGATACTCAAACGGTGAGGAAGTGTTCACAGAGGTTGGTTTAAAACAAACCAATATGATTATGGAAATGACTAAACAATTAATCTAATATGACAGAACAATTAATTGTGGTTTACACTATGGAAGGATGTCCATTTTGTGTAATGATGAAAGAAGAGTTGGAAAAACTTGATATACCATTCATTAGTCGAGATATTGATGAAGAAGTTGAAGAGTATGACCTATTCGTTAAAGCCGTTGATGGTAATGAATTTGTTCCCGCGTTTATGATTATTGAGACCGATGGTGAAAAACATAAAACTAAATTCTTTGCCCCTGAAAGAGATTTTCACGAAATAGTAGACGGAGTAAAAATTATTAAAGAGTCTTATAGTTCTTTCAATTAAAAAACTATTAAATCTTTTGGATTTATATCATTAACCAACCAAGGTTTACTCTCGGTTGGTTTTTTTATGTCATTACATAAATCATATTCACCAATCGTTTTAGTGAACTTAGAAATATCAAAAGTGAATACATCTAAAATCATTGATTTTATTGTTTCTTCTGATATTGGAGAGGTAAACCTAATGTCAATAATTTGTTCACCTTCATCATTTTTTTTAGTTGTAAGATACAAATCTATTTTATTGGACATTGAAGGGGTCATTATTTGATTAACAATGTATTCAGAATAGTATAACAATGCTCTGTCCATCGATAAACTATATCCGTGAGGGAATTCTGAGGTAGTTTGAAATGGAGTCACGTAAAATTTGGATGGTGAAACTATTGAATTACCATCCAACTCATATACCACTCCATCGTTATAATCAATTGAATAACAATCTTTATCTGATTTACTTGCTAGTAATACTTCAGAATGATATATAGGTCTTGATGAATTATAAAAGGTAGACCATAGTTGTCTATTTGACGATTCGTTTGGATTTTTATTGTATTGGATTAAATCCATTAGATTAATTTTATCCCCATAACCTACATCGGATAATAAAGTCTGATATTCTGAAATAAATTCGTCCTTTATTTTATTTAAGTCTAATAGTTCGGTAGATTCCGTCATACCATTAATAACTAAAAAATGGGTTAAGTCTGTGACTTTTATAGCGGTATTTAATGATGGATTTATATATTTTAGGATAAAGTCTGCAAATAAACTTACAATACCTTTCTTAGAATTCAAATTGATTAATTTCATATTTCAATATTTTAGTTAATTATACTAAAATGAAATCATATGTTAAATAGAAAATTACTTATTTAAGATTTCTTTTATCTCTTCAGACGCTTTGTATAACATTCCTAAAAATCTATTCCAATCAGAGCCACTATATTTTTTAACCAACTCAAGGACCACCATATATTCTAAATTTTTTTCAGATTGGTTAAATATGTCAGAGATTTCAGGATTATCAATTAAAATATTGTTTAGTGCCATTCTTGACCTTGACATTTCTTCAGAACCGTACATATCACCAATTATGTCCGATGATAATACAGATAATTTTTCACCGTTTGAGAAATGGTTCATAATATTAACTAATGATTTTTTTAGAGATTCTATACTATTTGGGGTTTTAACACGAGACCTCCTTAATGTAAATTCATTAATTAAACCCTCAATAAATTCATTAGTTATTGCTCTAAACTCAACAGGATGACCCCAATATTTATCATCAAACTCAGGGTCATATGTATCCCAAAAAGCTTCTGTTGATTTAGTACTGAACATTGGGTCAGTTGCGTGCATTATTTCGTGATATAAAGTTTGATATAATCCTTTCTTACTTTTAACTTCATTAGGATTTATTTTAATAATAAAATCGTTAGGGTCAACACTATCCTCAACCTTAACGTCCAATATACCATAATGTTCTAATTCAGGGTCAACCGCAATTTCTACAGTACCTGGTGTACCATCCGCAATTTGAATAGGAATTGATGTGATAGGGGTAAACTTTTTAAAACCTGTCTTTCTCTTTTTGAATATAATATCAACAACATTGTTTAGGACTCTTTTTAAATCAGGGTCCATTTTAACTCTCGTTGATTCATTTAATATGTCTATAAATTTAATCATTAAAAATAATTTCCAAAATCGTCATTTATACACTTGTCAACTCTACTTGAATCTGGATATTCAATTATTCTAAAGTCTAAAGTATCCCACACATCGTTCTCCATACCATTCTTTATCATACCCATATATGAACCATAATATTCTAAAGAATCTTGTGAATAACCAGAACCTTTCATTTCTGAGAGAAACTTACTAATATCCCCTCCGACATCTCTAATTTTAACTAAAACAAAATATTGTGTTTTAGTCGGGTCTGATTTATACGGTCTTGATTCCCATTTAGTCCTACCCTCAAAGAATGTGGATAATTCGCTCCATATATCATCATAGATTTCGGATTCATATGCGGAATTGTAACAGTTACTATGTAAACTATATAATTCTTGTCTAACCTCATCGGCATATTCTTTTAGTATGTATTTTAGAGTTTCTTCATCTTGGAACATCCCCACAAAATTTTCTGTGGTAACAACAACCTCACCAGACCCTGATTCATCTAAACTTTCTAAATATTCGGTATCAGTTGAAACTGTCTCACCCTCAACCTCCTTTAGAACTCTATTATATAAGTGTTTTAAATTTTCGTCATTTAATTCCTCAACAACGTCTCTATATACATCATCGGTAGTGTCCCAATACGGTTCCCAATGGTCCTCACCTAAAACACCTTTAACTAAATTTCGAGTAGAATCACGATTTCCGTGATAGAATAAATCTCCTAAATCTTCTTGGTTGTTCAAATGAAGATACCAATCATCGCCTTGTTTAACTAAATCACTATCGATAACAGTTTCACATATAAAGTTAATCCATTTTTCAGGGTTTTCATTAACTAACGCATATAAAATATCGTTTTGGTAATCTTGTAGGTCGTCAGACATTGGGTCAATCAAATCAATTAAATCATATCTGGTGATGACTTTAATAAATAACTCTATATCGTTATTGAAGAACTGAGAATACTCCCCCCAATTTCCATCATTAACTTCACCGATAATTTCTTTTAATTTTTCAATATTCATACTAATAAATATAAAAAAAGGGGAAATAATCCCCCTTTAATTTTTTAAAACACCTTAATCTAATAGGTTTACTATTTTTGTTTGTTAACCGTATAGTATTTCTCAATAGTTTTTTTAATCGCGGCTTGAACTGACTCATTAGTTGGAGTTACTGTTTTATTAGTTTGAGCCTGTTGAGTTTGTTGAGTCTGAGGTGTTGAGTTTGACTTATTTTTGCATCCGCATCCCATAATTATGAATTTAAATATAGTTTATTTATCCATAAATATCGTCTACTTAGATTTAATGTCAAGTATATGGTTTAATTATAGTTGATAGTTTATAATATTAATATATTTATAAGAAATGAGAAAACCTTTAATTATTACAGAACGATATATTAATAACCTTGTAAGTAGGGTTATTAAAGAACAAGATGAAGACGAGTGGGTTAAAGTGTCCCCTGAACAATATCTTGAAACTATGAAATACGCCACTTATCACGCTAAGGGGGTTAGTATGATGCCAGGATATCGAGGTAAAAAAATATGGATTACGGGAGATTTAAATGTGTCTAGTCTACCTATCAGTAGTTTAGAGGGGGTTTATTACGTTGATGGTAATTTAGATATTAGTCGAACTAAAGTTTCCGATATTTCACACATTCAAGTTAAAGGGAGAACCAGTGATTATGATAGTGGAGTTGAAAAAATAAGACATCAAAGAATTAAACAACAAAAATTAGCCGAAGCTCAAGAAAGACGAGAAAATGAAGAATGGTCCGAAGAAAATGGTGATGATATGGGTACTAGAGCTAGAGCAGTTTTAGAGTATATCACTAACAGTAATAGTCGTGTTGACATTAGAACTGAGGAAGATGATATTCGTTTGAAAGAACTTGAAAACCAGATGGAAAGTCTTCTTGAAAAGGAAAAACAATATGATGAAGAAGGTAAGGATTTAACTGACGTGTACGCGGATATTGAGGCGACAGAGGAAGAAATTAATGAGATTAATGAAAAGATGGATGTATATCATTTAATTCCTGAAGAAGGTTATGGATTTTATCGTATGAGTAAATTTGAAGTTGTAGGTAATGATGATTTAGACGGTTATGAATATGCCGTTGGAACTGATAGTGAAGCCGATAGTTCTTGCCGTGAGTATTTAGATGACCAATTCGATAGTCCTGAGAATTATTTTAGTGAGTCGTTCTTGGAAAACCACATTAATGAAGACGAAGTTTTAGATTATTTCAGGGACCACTACGAATCTGATGTTGCCGATAACCCTGACGTTTACTTCAATGAAGATGATTTTGAATTAAGTCAAAAACAAGAGGAAGAAAAAACTAGATTAGAACAAGAGATTGAAGAATATGAAGAAAGACAGGAAAATCTTGATAGTGAGATAGAAGAACCTGACGAGTATTTAAGAATGTATGACCAAATACAAGACCATATAGATTCATTACAAGAACAGATTGATGATATGGAACCAGATGGTGAACCAAGCCAAGAAATGATTGATAATAAAGTTGAAGAGATGTTGTATGACGTTAGAAGAAACCTTATTGACTATATGAAAGATTGGGGGATGAAAATTACCGAATATATTGATAAAGACGATGCGATAGAAGATATTATAAGTAGTGACGGTTACGGACAGATTCTAAATGGATATGATGGTAATTATGACGAGGTAACAGTTGACGGAGAAGACTTTATCGTTATGAGAGTTAATTAAAAACTATTCAAATTTACTTTTATTCTATTATAATTTTAAAAACAACCCTTAATGGAAGCAGTATAAGAATCAAAAATTAAATTTATATTGGACACTGATTGGTTAATTAAAGAACCAATTGATTTTGAACATAAAAAATATGTTTTACTTGGATATTTTAAAAAAATAGACAAATTACTTGACCAAAATAAAATTTACCCCACATTTATTGAATTATCATTACACTTAGCAAGTTTACAAACACTTGTTAAGGAAAATGCTATATTATATACTAATAAAGACTTTAAAAGTTTTGACGATGAAGTTTTAATGAAAGACTTACTTGTTAGACAAATCCCTACGCTTTCATCTAATGATACTAATGAAATTGACAGTATTATAAAATATTCCTCATCTAAATTTTTTGAATATTTTGGGATTGTAAAATCTTATTGGAGTGTTATTTATGATACTATTTCGGTTAGCGTTAAAAGAAATAAGAAGAATTTAAAAAGTGGTATTGGGTATATGACTTATAATGATAAGAAGACAAATACAATATATGTTTGGGAATATTTTATTAGTCAAGTTGTCCCTGAATTAAGCGAATACAATAACGAATTAACTTTAATCTACAGTGGGGATAAAAAGTCTCACACCTTTAACGAGATAGTTGAAACCTACTCAACGTTAACCGATAAAGAAAAAAAACAAACTCCTGTTTTTGAAATGAAAGTGTCAGACGAGTATCCAATGGATGAAACTCTTATACCTCTTTTCAAAAGAAAACTTATGTCATATATTTTACAAACTGTTAGACTTGAACATATAAAAAAATATGACCAATAACTTTGACAAATAAAAAAAATAGTCTTATAATTAGTTAAAATTATTAATTATGGGATTTAATAAAAGATTTGTTGATAGTGATATTATCACAACCTATCTAAGTAACAACACCCCTTTAAAAACCTTATTCAAGGCAGACGCATTTATCTTTATGGATGAGGTCGCTTCAAATGCTTTTAAGTGGTTTCAGAAAGGTTTAACTGACCAAGAAATAAAATTAAAATTATCGGAAACCAATGGAAAAAAATCAGAATAAACTTCTGTTGTCTAAACTAAGACAACCTGTTCACATTGATTATATTTCACAATATATTCTCAAAACAAGTATTAATGAATCTAAAAAAATATTAGATAATTTAATTAATGATGGGGTCATTGTTGAAAGTAAACTTTCAAAAGATTATTATGTTGTTCAGTCTTAAAACATATAATATCGGAAATAAATCAAAACAAGTATTAGTACGAGTTTTAGGTAGACCAATATTATTTGGAGTTTCAGAATTTCAATGGTATCTTAGAATTGGAAATCCAGGATTTGGATTTTCCGTAACTTCAAAACCAAAGTTCTCGGTTAGAAATAAAATTAAAAAAACAATAAAAATAAATAAATATTACATTAGCAAACTATGAAAGTAAAATTAGAATATATTTGGCTTGATGGTTATAAACCTGAGCCAAATTTGAGAAGTAAGATTAAAGTTGTTGACAAAAAACCTGAGGATATTAGTTATGTCCCTGAATGGGGGTTTGATGGAAGTTCAACAATGCAAGCCGAAGGATATTCTTCCGACTGTTATTTAAAACCCGTTAGACTTTATCAAAGTCAAATTAAAAATGACAATCAATATCCGTTAATATATGTTTTATGTGAAGTTATGGATAAAAATAATAAACCACACGAAACAAACGACAGAAATAAGTTAGGTGAAGAAGATAAAGATTTTTGGGTTGGATTTGAACAAGAATACTTCATTCGCTCGTCTCATAACAAAGATGTGTTAGGGTTTGAAAGAGGTGGAACTGTTGACCCACAAGGTAAATACTATTGTGGTGTTGGTGGACAAATCGTAGGTAGAAAGTTAACTGATGAACATTTAGATTACTGTCTTGACTTGGGGATTAATGTTGAGGGAACTAATGCAGAGGTTGCGTTGGGGCAATGGGAATATCAAATATTTTCCAAAGGTAAACTAAAGGCTGCAGACGATTTATGGATGTCACGATACATCTTACATAAATTGGCGGAACAATACGGTTATGCAATTGAACTACACCCAAAACCAATTCAAATTGGGGAATGGAATGGTTCAGGATTACATACAAACTTTTCAAACAAAAGAATGAGAGAAGTTGGAGGAGAGGGATATTTCAAATCAATCTTCAACTCTTTTGAAACAAGACAAAAAACTCATATTGATAACTATGGTTCAGATAACCATTTAAGGTTAACTGGTAAATTTGAGACCCAATCAATTGACAAATTCAGTTGGGGGGTATCTGATAGAGGAGCATCGATTAGAGTTCCTAAAACAGTTGGTGAGATATGGAAAGGTTATCTTGAGGATAGAAGACCATCATCAAATGCGAATCCTTATAAGGTTATCAATGTTATCTACGACGCACTAATTTTTGCAAGACAATTAGATTCCGCCATTCACGCAATGTATGACAACGTGGATACGACAAACCTAAAAGAAAAATTTAATGGTATTATGTCAGATGAAGAATTGTTAAAAGAATATCGAGAAGAATAATCTATGAAAATCTACGGTTTTTATTTTATCGCATTAATGAATGATTGGAAAGAGATTGTGGATAATCAAATTTCAACAATCATTTCTTCAGAGTTATTTTCTAAGACTGAAAAATTATTCTTATACATATACTATGAAAATGAAGAGTATATAAAATATGTTACTGATAAATTTAAAGAATATATTAATGTTTCAACTTTAATTGGAACGTCAAATGAATACGAATTTCCTATATTAAAAGTCGTTAAAGATATTAGTCGGGATGACGATTTCTATTGTTATTACCTACATAGTAAAGGGGTTAGTATTACCGAAAAAAATATGACAACATATAACGGAGCTATGAACTTGACACATTTGAAGAATTGTGTTAATGATTGGAGGAAGTATATGGAATATTTTATCATTAATCGATATGAGGATTCGATTAAGTATTTAGATGAAGGGTTTGATTCCTGTGGGGTTAATTTAACAACTAAAGATTTACTATCAAGACCAATACCCCCTCATTTTTCTGGTAATTTTTGGTGGTCAAAATCTGACTATCTTAAAAAGTTACCCGAAATAAATTCATTAAATCTTAGAAATAGGTTTAACGCT
>Ga0181355_1001074_pt1 | contig 12034 bp, 2 predicted proteins | sample Fa13VDMM15DN_FD_130099 | JGI IMG/M metagenome (GOLD analysis project Ga0181355, IMG submission 130099) | Freshwater viral communities from Lake Michigan, USA - Fa13.VD.MM15.D.N | ecosystem: Environmental > Aquatic > Freshwater > Lake | place: USA: Michigan | collected 2013-09-23 | reverse complement strand
TGTAGCTAAAATCATTACGATTTAATTTACTAACTGCTGCATAGTAATCTACTGCAGCAGGATCATCACCAAAAACAGACATAAAGGTTTCTCCCAAACCTGGGATCATATTAGGACCGTTAGTTGTGTGAATTATATATCTACCATCAGGGCTATGACTAGGAAGGGTAATTTTAAAACCCATTTCTTTAGCGTAGTCTAGAGCCTGCTTTGTAAGGTTAACTTTAGGTACAAATCTAGGATTGCTTATAGATAAAGTTTTTTCTCTTGGTGCGTTTTTAAAATTTTCAACATCATATTGAATCAATCTAGCACCACCCTCCCAGTACTGACCAGGACATTTTTTAGGATCCGTACAATTTCTAAGAGACTCACCATACTGCATTTGTCTGTAAGCAGTTTGAGTAAAGCTCATATCTTTTAGGATATAGTCATTATCAATAAGAGGTTGGAACACCTTACCAGCTGCCTCTACATTTTGGGGTAAAGACAAATCCATAGAAGAGATTTTGGCAATCTCAGCTCCAATCTGATTAAAGAACTTATTTCTAAGATCAATATTATCAGTTCTTGACATAGGAGACTCAAGCAGATTACCATAAAGGCTGCTTATCTGGTCGTAACCAGCTTTGTATTGTGCCTGTTTAGTCTCAAGAACTTTTTGGTAAAAGTTTAGATCAGGTCTATAGGGTTGTACCTGGGGTACATATTGAACTATTCCGGGAATGTACTGACTCATATCTAATATAAATATACAACAAAAAATTTCCTAAGTTTAATAAACTTACAAAGTTTAAACTTATGGTTCAGGGTATTCTGGTCCAGTCATGTAATCATATGGATTACTATATGGATACTGCGGTTGCGGTGCATAAGATGCCTTACCAGATTGTCTACCTAGAATATCAATAGCCTGCTCATGATTATATCCTTTGGCTCTCAATGCTTCGTATTCTCGTATTCTTGGTGAAGTAAGAGCATCCTTATTAGGCTTCATTGCATCATAATTGAGGATATCTATCAAGCCACCCGTACCTGGCAGAACCTTAAAGTTAGGATTCATGATATTCAGATTGTAGGTATCAACAGCATTAGTAAGCATTTGATTGTATAGTGCAGCTACATTAGCTCTCTTTTCATTCTTAGCTTTCATTCTGTCTGCAGCATAAGCTTGCTCTGTATCAAAGTTTTGCTGCTTCTGCATCTGATTGTACATGTAGTTCTTCTCTCGGGTCTGAGCATTAAACTTCTCAGCATCATTGTAGATACCCACATTCAGGTTAGCCACCTGCAAATTATGATCAGCTGCTTGTCTAGCAGCCTTGCCTTGGATACCAGAATAAGAAGCATCTGCTGATTGTCTAGAACCATAGGCACCGATGCCCTGGGTTGCAATATTAGCAGACTCCATTATAGGACTATAGTCTTCTTTAATATAAGCTGGTGAATAACCTTGCCATGCAAGATTGCTATAAAAAGTTTCGGGGTCTGGAATCTGAGTCCCCATAGCAGTCATAAGATTTAGTACATCCTGCGGATAATAGTCAAATGGATTATAGATTGGGGGTTTTTGCAGTTGTACTGTTTCTATGTCTTCTGGTTTAGATTCTACTTTTGGTTCTGGCTTAGGCTCAACTTTAGGTTGTTCTTCAGGTTTATTAAATCCTGGAGCAGACCATGTATGTTCACCAAACTTTCCGTCAAAACCAGTACCTGATTTACCTGCATCTAAAAAATAACAGCTTTTCATACCAAATTCCGCAGCTCTTTTACAGTATTTAGTTTGAAAATCTTTTACTTGTGTTGGATTTGTTGGATCAAAGTTAGGGTTATCTTTAAGATACCATTGGTGTCTTCTAGTAAAGTCACCCCAAAGATTTCCTTTATTCCAATCTAGATCACCATAAATATTTTTATCTTTCCTAGCACTTTGTGTGGCAAGTCTTAATCTTTCGTTTGGATCATTAAAGTTTACACCTGGTACATCGTAAACAAATGCTCCCGATTCACCCATAGTAGTATACTCATTCCAGAAAGGTTCATTAAATGATATGATATCACCTTTTTTCGGACCTCCTTTTTTGGCCTCTGGTATCCCACCCCCATATTTAGCACTATATGTAAAAGGATCATACGTAGCATAATCATTTTTATATGGGAAGTTATTTTTATTCAGTGGATCAAATGTTCCTTTATTAGTGGGGATACCGGTCATTGTATCCTCCATTGTTCTATAGGCAAGCATAGGATCTTGCTGATTTCTAGCACTAGCGTTTGCCACAGAAGTAACCCCCTGTTTCATAAGTTGTGCGGTAAAGAAGTCATAACCTCTTTTCTTTTTATTCTTTTCGTCAATTTTAACTTCTACATCTTTTCCAGGTCTTTCTGACTTAAGATCCATTTCAATAGGCTTTTCATAGAAGCCTTTATCAACCATAGAGTTAAAGGTCAAATCATTATTCTGACCTGTGTCCCAGCTTGTACTTGGAAATGAATTAGCAACATCAACTATTTGTCCTTCATTAGGATTAGCAGATAGAATAGCTTGACCTGTTATTTCATCCCAACCACTTTCTACCTCATTTCCAAATTGTGCTTTACCATAATTAGGTACTGCTTTAATTTTTACTTTTTTAACACCACCATATTTAGCCATAGGGACAGGTTCTTGCTGCATCTGCATACCTTGTTCTTCAGGCATCGGTAAAATATCTTCAGGATTAACTTTGTTAATCATCATGTATGGCTCCGCTATAAAAGGAATTCCCTGAGGAAAACCTTTTTTAGATTCTTGAGCAAGAGCCAGTTTACCAAGGAGTACATTATAGTTTCCTATCATTTCCTCTGCTGTCTTTCTCTGTATAGAGTCAGACATAGGATCATCAAGGATTTTTCTATACTTATTTATATCATAAGGCTTAGCAAGTTCTGCTGGCGTATACCCACCTTTCTTTGGAGGTTTACCAAATACTTTAAGAATATTAGGATCCTTAATCTTCATAGCTCTTGTATCACTAAATACAAAAGAGTCATCTGGAAGATTTAAAGGAGTACCCCCTTCAGAGTGTCTCTTACCACCTACTCTAAACTTAGCAGACATTCCTTTGTAGTTTGGCATAACTACTTCTTCATCTTTCTCTGCTTCAAGATTAGCTTCTTCTCTGCTTACTGGCTGAAGAGTGTTGTTGTAATGCATCATATCCTCATCAGTCTGATAAGGTAATGCATTAGGAGCAACCTGGTTAAACACCCTGCCACCCCATGCCATATTAGGAACCTTTGTAATTTTTACTTTCTTCATGATACAAATTTATTATTCCATCTCCTCAATCTGCCCACCATTTCTGATAAACTCTGCTATATCACTATCACTCATGTATACTACATCTCCCTTTCTGTAAGAACCTCCGTATTTCTGGAAGAACTGAGGAGCTACATAACCCTGAGCAGGATTAAAGTATCTATCTTTTACATTCTGATAGGTAGCTTCGGTTCTAGGTTTCCATGCAGCATATTTATAGCTTGGTCCAGGGAACATCTGATTGCTACCTATATTTTGATAAGCTATATCTCTAAAGCTATTAACATAATCTGTAAAGCCTTCAGGATCATCGGTGTATTGCTGATTAATTAGATCTTTATTTTCATTCCAAGTTTTTTCTAAAAGATCCCTAGTTGCAATAACATCTTTAGCATCCTTCTTTGATGTTGGCGTATAGTCAAGTCTCTTATTATAAGGAATTGCACCGGAAGCAATCAATGCGCTAATTCTAGGATCATAGGAAGAATTAAATAACTGATCTGTTGCGATTTCTTTTAATGGATCAGGAATTCCACTATATGAGTTATATGCTTCTCTTTTTCTTTTAATTTCATCAACAGCTTGATCATAAGGAACTCCTGTTGTTCCAGATGTTCTAGTCGCAATATTAAAAAATTCTGGAGAATTTTCTGCTGCATTGAAATATGCATTTACTTCATCAGGAGTATAGGTTAATGGGGATGGTTGAAAATCCTCATAACTTTTAGGTTTTGCTACTCCAGGTTTTAAAACTGAAGTTCCATAATTCTTTTCATTAGAAGAAATCATCTTAGCAGTATTCCCAAAATCAAACTTACCGCTAACAGTAGATGCTCCACTATTTTGAGGCACAGGAGGTGCAGCAGGAGGAGTAGAAGTTGGGGCAGGAGCAGGAGCTGAAGCAGGCATAGATGCTTCAACTTCATTTCCTCCTGGTAAATCACCAACTAAGTTTCCACGATTAGGATTTTTATATGCATATGGGGAAACATCTACAGGAACATACTTAGCTTCGGGTATAGTAGTAGGAGAAGTTATAAGTGATAAATACGGATTCTCTGGAACTGAATTTAAACTTTCAGGAACAGCTACTGGTTCAGCTACAGGTCCAGTGCTAGTTCTATACGGTGGTCCTGATTGTGCGGCAACATTAGGTCCAAGAGTAGTTCTATCAACAGCAGCAGGAGGCATAAATGGTGCAGTTGGATTAATCAAGGATGGTGTAGCAGGAGGTGCCTGGTATGCCGGATTATTCTGCAACATCGGTGGGACACCTGATGAAGTTGAAGTACCAGAAGGTGTTACTGGAGGTGCAGCTGGAGGTGCAGCTGGAGGTGCAGCTGGAGGTGTGGGTTGGTTAGGGTCAGAAGAGTTTGTCGTTGCAGGTAAAGTACTGTCAGGTGGAAACTTATAATCATCCTTATATGGTCCGTAAAGACTATCAGGAGGAGTTTGCTTAGGGTCTAATGTTACAGTCGGTGCTTCCCAAGGAACTCTTTGGTTAAAAGTATATTCCCTAGATCCAAATAGTCTTTTGAGACCAGTTGGTTCTTTGTAACTAGTAAGACCCATTGCATCAGCTCTATTTCTAAAGTCAGCATTGTTAGCCATCATATCTTTAAAGTTTCCTTTGCCGTATAGCTCTGGATACATTGCTTTGATTAAAGGCATATTACCATAAAACTTACCAGCTCTTTGACCATCAACACTTACTCTACCTTTGGTGGTAGAACCTGCATAAGGACTACCTGTTGTATAGGCAAAGTAGTCATTTAAGAAATTACCCATGTTTCCTGTTGGATTTATGGGGGGATAAAACCTCGGATCTGAGAAATTTATCTGCTGCCCAGGATAAAACGCTGGGTAGTAACCAGGATAAACCTGAGACTGCTGTTGGCTTACACCTTTCCACCAAGCATCAAGATCTGCCTTTGTAAGATAAGCCGGAGGTGTGGTGCCGGTTTGTGAACCAGCTGTATCACCTTGATACTTATCTAATTGCTTACCATATTTGGCCATGCCCATATTATTCATGGTGCCCATCATGGCATTTTTGGCATTAGCTTTATCTGCTGTTGTTTTAAGATTGTTGATAAAAGATCCTGTTTTATTTAATGACCCTACTCTATCTAATTCTTGTTTGTTGTATTCCATACTTTCTTGACCACCTTCTTGGAACCATACATTAGTAGGTCCCCAGTGTGGAGTAGTTTTAGCATTGGGATACATCTCTATATTAGAGCCACCCATAGCTTTGTTGTATGGGTTATACACATCAGTATAGATAGGAACAAAGAACTGTTGTTCAGTCTGTGCTTGTGGATAAGCTGAGCCACCATGAGCTAGATACTGTGGACCTGGTTTAACCCCGTAGCTAAAAGCATTATCAAATGTGGCTATTTGAGGGTAAGCTTCAATAGTACCGCCCTTAGCATATTGTCTAGCCTCTGGAAAATCATTGAAGAACCTTTCTTCACCATAGGCTTCTAATTCATCAGGGGTCTTGAAACCACCAATTTTCATGAACTTTTTAATAAGATCCATAATTATTTATATTTATTAAGCCAACTACTTTGTTTAGAACTAACTCCACCATTAGCAAAGATACCACTATATCCATTAATATAGTCATAATATCCTTCAGCTGAGCTTTTTACTCCGCCTTTTTTCTGTTTCATTAAACCAAGCTCATTAATCATGTTATAGAACTTACTATAAGAACCAGGGTCTGCCATTGGTTTAAACTCTTCTCCGGATATCATATACCTATCAAATGCATTATCTCCAATGTATTGACCTGAAACTACACTAGGAACTTGAACATCTCTGTTATCCATTCCGTATGAATACTTATACTCAGTAGCTCCAGTATTCAATAACTCAGGTCTGTTAGGATCAGGAAGAATATATCCATTACCCATCGGTTGATTATACTCAGAAACTAAATATGGGTTTTGCTCTCTAAGAGGTAAATCAAATGGCATTTCTTTAACTTCTCTGCCAACTTGATATTTACTCAATCTCTTAGTTGAACCACCATACTTATTCATCTGTTCCGGTCTAAAAGGAATTTGAATAGATCCTTTTGGTTCATTTTGCCACGATGTACCTGGAATATTTTTCCGCATCCTGTTGAGATTATCTACTAAAGCTTGGTTAACTCGTCCAGCTAAAGCAGATAATTGTTCTTGACTCAGAGCTTCTAGATTTATATTTTTTGTATTTATACCTTGTAAAGAAAGTTCATGACTAAATGAAGGAAGCATTTCATTCAAGTATGCTTTAGGGTCTGCTCTAAACCATGCATTGGGATTAGCACTTTCTTTTAATATATTATCATAACTTCTTTGTGTAGAAGTAATGGAGTTAAGTTTGTTATGCCAAAGACTTCCTGTACTTAAATCATCACCGTGTGCCTTTAGGTTTTTAGGTGACAGCTTATTTGTAGTGCTTCCAAAAAATTGTCTATACAGTGCAGGATTTTTAATCATTAGTTCATTAGCCTGCTTTGTAGTAAGTTCCTTATTCCATGTTGGTGATTTAACATTTGGAAATAAAAGCTCAAATTCTTTCTCTAACTCTTCAGGAAGAAACGGTGTATCAAAACCCTCATTGAATCTTCTACGAGCATCCATGTATTCATTATGCGCTTGTAGATTAGCCTGTAGTTCAGCGTCTGTGTAATACTGAGGAGTATTCGGTCCCTTTGCAGTAGCTGCTCTAGCTTCGATACCAAACTCTTCAGGAACCTGTTTTGCAAGATCTTTTAGTTCTTTTTCACGAATAGCTTCTTCATTTTTTTCTATTCCTTTAAGCTTATCCTTCATGGACTTAAAGATGTCAGGATCTATTTCAGCTTTCATATCATCAAAGCTATCAGTAATAGATGGATCATAATTCATGTCCATATCCTCAAGCATATCATCAATAGCATTAACCTCAGATGGATCTATATGCTCCTCTAGTGATTTGTTTATACCTTGAAGTCTTTCTAGAAGTTCCTGCATATCCTCAGTTGTAGCTTCAGATCTAGGTTTTATTGCAGAATTAAGAGCATCTATGTCATCAGTAATTTCCTGTAAAGACTTTGACGGTTGGGTAGGTAAGGTAGATGTCGGGAGCACATCCGATGCAGTATTAAAATACTTTCCGGTACCCTTTCTTAATGCTCTAGCACCTTGTCCAACACCTCTAAATATTTCATCCCCAGTAAGGAACAAAGGATCTGTACTAGCTGTCATTAATCCACTAGCAATGGCAGCTTCTGTAGGAGAAGTACCCGCAAGGTCACTACTTACAAAATATGGAGAAGGTGTTTGACCCTTAACCGCATCTGCAAATTCACCTTTTACAGCACCTCTAATTAGATTACCGGGATACTCAAAAGGAGCCATTAGATTACCAACTGTCTCTAGATTAAAACCTGGATTAGTAACTCCTTCTACAAACCTTGATCCTACAGAAGGCTGTAGTCTATTAGCGTATTCAGACTTCTCTATAAACTTTCTTTGTTCAGGAGTAAGATTTTCTTTGCCTCCCTTCAGATACTGTTTAGCTAACTTGTTGTAAGCAAACTGATTAGCTCTTTTAGTCACGTTATCTTTATCCTGACCAAGCTTATCATACCAGTGGCGCCATACCTTTTTATCCTTGGCAATATAGTCATCTCTAAGTCTATTTCTTTCTAACTCAGCTTCTGTCCAGTTAGGTGTAATGGTTACTTCTGGCTGACTATACTGTGACTCGTATGTATCAGGTTGAGTTTGTGACTCAAAGAAAGGTTGGTTAGGATCTCTTCTCACAGGTCCTGCATCTTGATATTTATGCAACCATCCACCTGATTTAAATGTTGGTGCTTTAACTGATCTGGGTTCTCCTGAACCATTTGATAAACCTAAGCCAATTCCTAATCCAGTGCCTGTCGCTATATATGGAACTGCGGATGGAGCAACATTCATTATATCAGCAAGTTTATTCCATTTCCAAGATGGAAAAAGATTAACAAGTCTATCATCATTACGTCGGTTTAGATTTTTACTTTGTTTTGATTGTTTAAGTTTAGCATAATCTATCTTATCATATGTATTATCTATTATACCCTTCTCTTTCATTGACGCTCTATTTTGAACAAGAAAAGGATAGCGCTCTCTATCACTAAAATTAGTTTTTCCTGTAAAGTAATCATACTCACGTTTAAATCTTGGGTCAGTAAGTGCTCTGTATTCAAACCATATTTTGTCTCTTATACTCTTAGGTTTTACTAGTTCTAATAAATCTTTTTCTAGCGGTAAGTTTCCCATTCCACTTCCTTGTGTAGCATGTCCTGCTTCATGTCTCATTACAGGAACAGGATTACGGTACCCCGTACCAATTGATATTGTACCTGGATTATAATAAGGATTTGCAAAACTTAAATCTTTTGCTGCATCTATGTCTACTACTTCGTCCCTAAGTTTAGAATTTTGAGAAACTAACCCAGATGATAGATTTTGACCAGTTTGTCTAACTATAAAAGGATTATTTGAGGTAAAATAAGCATTATCAAAAGGAAAATACTCAGGTTCCATTCCTTCGGTTTTTGTGCCAGGTGCACCTTTTCCATGCTCTAGATAATAACTAGGCATATTTTTTTCTAGCGCTGTAAGAACTTCCCGAGTTCTATTATTGACTAAATGATCAAGTTGCTGTTCAGTAGCACTTGGATCAGCTAATCTAAATTGATTTTTTAATCTGGCTGAACCTTCTGGTGATAATAACTCACGAGCTATTCTCATACGCTCTTTATCAAGTGCGTTATTTATATTTTCAGCATGCTGTACGTATAATTCAGGGGTAAGTTTTCGCTTATCAGATATATGCTTTAAAAGTTTTGAGGCAGGTTTACGAACAATATTAGATTTTAAAATTGCTCGCATATCTTTTGGTAGTGACGTGGCACCTGCAAAATTTAATGATGTTAATAAAGTTTCTCCCAAATATGGGCGCCATTCTTCTAAAGGATTTTCCATAAATCTTGAACCAGCTTTGTTAAAATCTGATTGCGGATCAATAACCTCCGCAACTCCTTTTGCTGCAAAATATGGATTAATAATATTATTGGCGCTTAATCCTAGACCAGGAATTTTTGTTGCTAATAGTCTTCCTGCTGCACCAAAAGCAGTAGGTGCCATAAGAGCACCTTCAAAAAACGGTACCGAAGTTATTGCTCCTGATGGTAGCGGTGGATGCGCTGCAAAATACTCTGCTGTTCTAATCCAATCTGGTTTTTCATCTACAACATTTGTTTCAGGAAGCATGTATGAATTAAACTCATCTGACCATGTTGCATTAACAGGTTGATTTACCTGGCTACCCTTTTGATACTTATCTAGCCAACCACCATATCTAAAATCAGGTGCAGGTACTACTTTAGGTCCTTGTTTATCTCGATCTTCTTGCTGCATACTACGTAAAACTTGTAATGTGTTATTATAGTCATCAAGCATTCTATCAGACTGAGGCATAACAAGTTGTATAGGTTCCCTTTCTAGTTTAACTGTTTTAGTAGGAATATATCCTTTAGGTTTTTCTTTATATACTGGTTGTTGAGTTGGTTTCTCAAAAAAGTTAACATTAATACGCCTTCCCTGTCCGGGTAGATCATAAAAAGTTTTTGTAGGTATATTGTAAAGGTGTTTATATCCTTCAGGTCTATTCTTAAGACGATCTAAAGCTCTAAATGCTTTTGGATTATCTTTCTCTCTTTGATCAATAAAAGTAATTGCCTCATCAAATGTATTAAATCTATTTAGTGTTTTGAAGTCATCTTTAAAAGCATTATGTACTATTAGACTGTCATTATAGAGTTGATTAGCTTTTGCAAACTCTAGAGGGTCATTATAAAATTTTTGTTTAACCTCTTTGATAGTTGCGACCTCTCCTTTCTTTTGATATTGCTCTAGTACTCCACCATATTTTTTAGCGGGTATAATTAAAGGTGCTCCGGAAAATCCTTTGTTATATTTATTGTAATCTAACCACTGATTATAGTCAAGTATTGTTCCGTGAGCTTTAGGTTTGGCTGAGTAAGATCCCATATCATGATATATAAGTTCTAAGTCTTCGGGTTTAATCTTATATGTATTAATAAGATTCTCCCCAACTTTTTTCATTGTGTTTACAGAACCAGATACATCGACACCTATTTGTTTTCCTGTAGCCGGATCTTTAAATACATAAACAATACTGCCACCTGAAAATCTAGAAAAAGAGTTTTTGTCTTTATATGGTATTCTAGTAGCTGCAGCATCATCCCAAGATGCTATTGGCTTTACTCCTTCTTTTAATGGTAAGTACTTTGTCTTTTTACCAAATGCCGCAAATCCTGTTTTCTTTCCTTCTGCATCCCAGTCTATATCTGAAAATTTATGTTGACCAGATACAGGAAGATCTACTTCATATTGTGATTTAAACTCAGGGGTTATGTCCTTAGTTTTGATATACTTAACATTATATGTACCATCAGGATTTGGTTTATATGCCATCCTGTATCTTTCTGGATCATTATAGCCAGTTCCTGTCAATGCCTTTCCGGGAGATGTACTTACAATTTCATAATTTTTGCCACCTACCTTCCAACTCTTCGGTGCAATTTTTTGATTAGGTAGAATATCAGAATCTCTTAAAAAGTGAGCAACTGCTCTAGCATTCTCAAACTTACTTGGGGCATATCCTTTAGTGACCTCATTTGCCTTGTTACCTACATAATATCTGGCACCTTCATCATTACTAAAAGTATTAGTAAATGCTACTAATGAATCAGTTGGGTTATTAGTATCTGGAACAGTATATAAATGCTTATAACCGTATTTTGTAACATCCTCAGGTTTTATTTCCTCCTCTACTTGAGCTATAGGTACAATGCTTTCAGGATCTTCTTCTTCAATATAATTTCCTATTATCCTATCTAATCCTGATGACAACTGCTCATAGACTGGTGTAATTATATCTAGTTTTTCTCTCGCTTCTTGTATAGCTGCTTCTCTATCTAGTTCCTCTTGCTGCTTTTCTTGCTCTTTTATTTTTTTTATTTCTTCTTGCTGTTTGACTCTTTGTTGTGCAGCTTTGGCAATAGGTACATTTGTTTGTTTAGCTTCTTTTGCAATCTGCTGTGCTTCAATCTGTTGACCCACAAAAGGAGCATTAACTACCCGTGTACTTTCCTGTGCTGTTTCTTCAGGAGTATAATACATCAAGGGATCTATAGGTCTAGAAACAGGAGGCTGTGCTTTAGGTGGTGGAGCCGGAGCAGGTGTTGGTTTAACTGCAACTGGTGCTGGTTTTGGTTTAGCTGCAGGAGCAGGTTTAGGGGCTTGTTTTGCAGCAGGTTTAGGTGCTGCCTTAGGAGCTGTAAAATATGATGCGTTAGCCTTTTTAAAATTTACAGCGTCCTGACCAGACATTTTTGTCCACTGACCTGATCCTAAATGCTGTAAATAATAAACATTAGGATCTGATGTAAATCCTATTTTAAATGATGAATGAGGACTGGTTACTCTAGTAATATCTTTTGGTGGTTTTACAGGACCACCTGTGTCATACTTATTTATCTGACCAGTTTTTGATAAATCAGGTATTGAGATATCTCCACCCATACTAAACTTTGAAGAAAAATACTTGTCTCCTAATTTTTTTAACAATGGATTACTAGTTACTACTTCATGTTGACCAAAGAAAGGATGACTGTATTTAAAT
>Ga0181355_1001073_pt1 | contig 12049 bp, 26 predicted proteins | sample Fa13VDMM15DN_FD_130099 | JGI IMG/M metagenome (GOLD analysis project Ga0181355, IMG submission 130099) | Freshwater viral communities from Lake Michigan, USA - Fa13.VD.MM15.D.N | ecosystem: Environmental > Aquatic > Freshwater > Lake | place: USA: Michigan | collected 2013-09-23 | reverse complement strand
GACATCCTTGCTTTGTTAGAAGGTCTGTTACTGCATTGGCAGCTTCGAGCATTTGGTTTCCGTGGTCAATGAGATAGTATTTCATTACTCAGCGTATTCGTTAAATACCTTTTTCATTTTATTAATAATTTCTAACCAACAAGTTGCACAAGAAGTAGGCTCTCTGCTGATTCCAAAGATTCTATTGTAAATCTTTAATATTGCATCTTGCTCACTAGGCTTTAATGTTTGTTTATTTAATACCTGTGATTCTGTTAGGTAGGTGTGTTCGTCTTCTGTTAGGCACTTAGGTGTTCTGTATGGGAATAAAGCATTGAGCTTTTCTTTACGTGCGTCACATCCACAATCTTCTCCTGCGATGAACTTAACTAGCTTGTCTATTCCTGTAGCTTTTGTTACTTGTGCTACTGTGTCTCCTAGTCCTTCTGCTTTCTTTCTTGGTGTTCGTTTTTCCATTGTTTATTTTATTAGTTCAAAATCTTTATTTAAATAATCTTTATAGTCATCCCCTACTGCTTCTTGTAATCTTTTCTTGCATCGTTTTAATGTATGGAAGATAGATGTGTAGTGTATCTTAGTTGCTTCTGCTATTTCTCGCATTGATAGTTCCGTTTTTCTGTACAAATCAAATAACATCTTGTCGTAATGATGCCACTTCTTTGTTTCTTCTTCTATCAGTTCGTCTATTCGGTTTATTGCCTGTTGACTTTCTATTGAATCCTCGCTGCTTAAACTATAAATTAGGTCTAAACTTACCTTATCGTGTTTCTGTAGTCTAAGGTGATCAATGTGAACGCTTCTCAATACCAACCACATCATACTTCTATTAATCGTTGTAGTAACTATCTTGTCTATATGATTTAAACGAAGAATCTTTAAATATGTTTCTTGCACGATATCGTCAGCAAAAAAGTATTCACCAAAGCTATTGACTACCTTGACCCAATCTTTGTGGTGTTTAGTTAATAATGTGAGTTTGTCCATTGATTAATTTCTAATCAAACTTACGATGAAAATCTAATCAGGTTGCTAAAAAGTTATTAACATAGAAAAAGCCACCTGTTAAAGTGGCTTCTGTTTACATTCTCTCTCTCAAAAGAAACTCGTCTAGCTTTATGGCTGTGCTTAGTGTTACGTCTTTACCTTGCAAGAATTTATCTATCTGGTACTGATGAAACTTTCCTGTTCTAGTCTTTATGTCTTGGACAATTTGGTTTCGTGTTTTCAACCTAAGCACTTCTTTAAGACTGTTTCTTAATTCCGTCTCGTCAATGTACATACTAAAAAGGTAAATCGTCCATTTCATCTGTTACTGGTCTACGCTCCATTGTTTCAGGAGCAACGTAAGGTTCTGAGAATGCTGCAGAAAAGAATGATCCTGCTTTACCTTGCTTAACCCATAACGCAACTTCCATTTCTTTGCCATTTACGTTTACCTTTCCTTTGTAGTCGGGATGGTTATCCGCTTTCTTGTTCGTGTTTTTGAAGATTGCTCCCGTGTTTAACTTGTTTTCCATTTTATATTTGTTTAATTGTTACTATTGTTCTTGTTGTTTAGTTTTAAATTCGTCTTTTAGTCGTTCCAAGTAAAGTACAAAGTCCATAGCTTCTTCTTGTGCGTGTGTAAGCCATTGTAACGTGCTTAAATCAGTTCTTTCCAGCGTAGTCTTGTACTTGTTTATTCCTACTTGACTTCGTTCGGCAAATCGGCTTAAAACACGAATGACTATTTGGTCTTCAATTTGTTGATTCATAGGAAATTTATTAAGGTGTTGTAATACTCTCTGCAAAGCTCTACCTGTTCTTTGATTCTTTCAATGACTGCTTCGTCTTTCTGTACGTAAAATACTTTAACTCTGCGATTCTTAGGAATGTGGCTAAAGATATGTTTCTTTTGGATCTCGTCTCTTAGGTCTAAGCTTTCTTCCATTAGATTAAGTTTCCAGTGAGTTCTTCTAATCTCATCCTCAACCATTAGTTCAGGAGTGTCAACTAAACAGTAACATAACATTGACTGTTGTTTACCTGTTAGCCACATATAACCTTGCAACTGATAGAAATAATCTTTTGTAGGTATCTCAGTCTCAAAGAACGGAAAGGTAGAACCATCCCAAGAGCTTTTAACGTCTAACAATACTTGCTCCGTGTTTACGTCAGGTGTTCCTGTAATCCATTCGTTTTGGTAGAACTCCTCATTCTTGTAAATAAATCCTACGTCTAAGACTTCGTTGACTAAGTTGATAGATTCGTTCTCTACTTCGTTACCTTTGTCTGTGTAACGTGAGCTAAACTCTTTTCTGATTCCGTATTTATCCTGCAAGACCATTTCGTGAATGTAACTCTTTGCAGTCTGTGAAAGCACCTCCGATTTGTTACGAGGTGCTGACATAATTTTTCCTATAGCAGAGCATCTAACTTTCATAGTGCGTTGAGTATATCAATTTGACCTTCTGTTAACGTGAACTTACTTTCTAAAGACTCACGTGTTATCTTTCCTTCCGTTACTGCTTTGACTGCATCTTGGAATCTTTTAGCGTCTAGCGTTTGTTTCTTTGGTTCGCTTTTTACTTGCTCTCCTCCTGCGTCAGTATCTTTGTCTGTAACTAATCCTAACATTGCACTGATAGCATATCTACGAATGTAAGTAATTGCAGAACCAAGAACTTGGAAGTCGTTCATTCCTTTGAGTTGTACGTTTTGCGGAATGTTTGTAGAGCTTTGTATCTGCTCTCCTGATTCAACGTGGAACAGAATCGTCAAGACATCTCCTTCGTTAATTAACTGAGTGAATCCTAATCCGTGTTTTTTTAGCAATGGATTAATAACGCTAAAGATTTTAGGTAAGTCCGAGTAAGAGTATCCATAGCCTTGCGTAGCTTTGTGGATCACTGGTACTTCTTGTTGGAACTGAGCCAACGATTTAAATAAATGTTTCATAATAAATTGGTTTTTGTTTATACAAATATATGAATTTATTTCATATCTCGCACTAATTCTTTATATTTTTTTATAATTTCTTTTATTTCTTCTACTGTCCAACGCTTTTCTAAGTGAGCGCGACCTTGTAATTCTATTAACTTTTCTGCTCCAATCCGTTTTTCTATACCGATTTGGTAGTTTAAGAGGTTGCCAGACAAATATGTGTTACAGGCTTCGCATTGCAGGTGAACATTATCTTCGTCAAATCTTACGTTGCTGTGTCCTCCACTTGAGAAATAGTGTCCTGCGTTTTTTTTCTTAGGGGGGAGTCCGCAAGATATGCACCATAGTCCGTTATCTCGTAGCCTGATAAACCTATTGAATACTGTCTGTGCTTCCTTTAACCAATCCTGTGTGGTTTTTAGGTCTGTTTTCATTCGTGTTTTGGTTTCTTTCCAAGTCTTCTCTTTGATTTCTTCAACAAATGCTTTAAAACATTCATCTTTAAAACAGAACTTTTGGTTGAAACTGATAGGTTCAAACTTTTCTTTGCAGTTTTTACATCTCATAGTCAAAAATTGATGTTTGGTTTGTGTCTGATTTTCTAATAATTCCTAATGCAGTTTCAAATATTGTTCTTCCTGCTTCATAATCTACTAGATTTCTTGCCATTTTTCTATTATCCTGCTTTCCTTTATATTTTGTGAAGTCGTAATCGTGATAAACTGATAATCTTTCAATAATATCCTTTGCCAAACCCCTGCTTAATTCAGGATTTTTACGCTCATTAATATCATTAGGCAGAACAAAGTTTGTCCAATACAAGTGTCTTCCTCGTTGCTGTGCAGGTATCAATGGAGTGTAAAATGGAATAACATTTTCAACGCAGTATTTACCTTCATAAAAACTATCTAAAAAAATAATTTCTTGATAAAGTTGCATATCAGGATATTGCATTTTCCTAATAGTTTTCATTGATGTTTGAAATCTACTATGTGTAGGACAAGGAGGTGAACTCCAAATAAAATCAAACTCTTTGTAATGGTCTAACAAGTATTGATGTGCATCTGATACAATTACTGTGTCGTTTGGAAATCTTTCTTGATAAAGTCGTGCAGCTTCCGAATCAAGTTCTACTGCGGTCACTTCTAAATTATCAACTACTTCATCCCACTTGTATCGGTTACCTCCTAAACAAGCATATAAATTTAATACTTTCATCAGTCTACAATTATTGATTCTACAAATTGACGGAATCTAATCTGTAAGTCTACCTGTTGTGCGAAGATTTCCTCTCGGTTCTCTCCATATACCTGTAATACTTGGTTGTCTACTCGTCTGATTTCGTGTAATAGCATATTTGCTTTACGCTTTAAATCCTGTTTGAATATTGATTGGTCATTTAACTCGTCAATGAAGTCTGCTAATACAGGTAATATTACCGCTAATGCAACTAACTTTTTTTCTTTTCTCATTTTAAAATAATTTTTGTTGGTTTGTATGGTTTTTAATTCTTTGTATCGCTTTTTCGTAGTATTCGGAGTCAAGTTCACAAGCTGTTAATTCAAAGTCGTAGTCGTGACAAGCTATTGCAATACTTCCACTTCCTAAATGAGTATCTAATATTTTATCTCCTTGTTTTGCGTACTTGTCTAAAATCCATTTGTAAAGTTTATAAGGTTTTTCCGTTGGATGAAAGGTATTTTGCGCTCGTAAAGAAGCTCTATTAAATTCACATTGTCTTGTAACAGTTTGAAATGAAGTCCACGCCATTTCGCCATCGGACATTGTTAAATCTCTTTGACCTTTGTACCAAAATATCCAAGATTTTGTAGGTCTTAAAAATTCAGTAAAATAGTTTGCTCCCCAAATAATTTGATTTTTACTAACTCTTTTTAATTCATTAAAATATTCTAAAGTTGGTATTACGTTATCCCAATTTTTTTTAATGTGTTCTTTTCTATTATGACTTGGCTTTTTATTAAATGTTTTTTTTTGTCCATCAATTCCAATTCCATAAGGCGGGTCTACTATTGCTAAATCAAAATAGTTGTCAGGATAACGAGCCATTAAATCCATATTGTCCTCGTTTGTTATTGTTATTTTATCTGTTACTTTCATAGTTTAACATCTTTAAATTTAAGTTCGTGTTCTAATTCTTGTATTCTTTGTTTTAATTCTCCGTTTATGTGCAAACATCTGTTGATTTCTCGTCCGTGTAAGCGTAGTTCTGTCTCTAACTCAACGATTGCTAACTGAACTTGCTTTAAGTCGTTCTCAGTATCTCTTGCTCCGTTTATGTACGCTGCAGCCTCAGGTCTTTTTTCCTGTAGTTCTTCTCTTGTTAGTTTGACTTTCCAAATATTCTTTTGTATAAGTCCTTTAATGTAAAGTAGTTTTAATCCTATGTCCATTGTTGTCGTGTTATTTTTGCATTTTTAATTTCATTTTCTATATCCATTTTTATTTCACTTGAATTATACTTTGTACCAAATATCTTTCTTAAAAATCTATCAGAATTTGCCAAATTAATAAAATAATCTGCTCTGTATTTATGAATACCTGTATCAAATGAATTTAATATATCCTGAACTTCTGCATCACTTAAATCAAACCATTCTAATTTCACTCTGCATTTTTTATAAATTTCGTGTAATTTTTGTTCAGATATTTTATCCGTGCAACCTAATATTTTTACAAATGGATTTGCGTTATAAATACCTTTCATTCTTTGATTTATATCATTGGTTTGACCTATTTTATATAATCTACCATCGTATATTAAATATGTTTTCATTAGAATTTTTTATTAGCGTGAATAGCGTTCAACTTTTGTTCTGTCATTGTAATCTTTGCCTGGAACGGCTCTTTTATTCTAAAAGGTTTCAAAGGGTCTGTTCCGTGTATTTCGAATCCGATTCCCTTGTTGAAATCGCAAACTACAGGTGAATCCATTCCAGTATGCTTACCTCCTGTTTCCATATCCTTTACTTTCTCGACTTGTACCCACGTTTTGTACTTTAAGGTTTCGTGTTTGATTAGTCTGTGTATAACAATCATATCATCACATCTGTTTAGAAACGCTTTACCGCCTTCTATGTGGTCTTTTAACGGTGCTTTAAGATGTCCTTTTAGTTCGCCTTCTGCGTAAAGATTACCCGTTCTACCACTCTCCGTATTTGGATGCGTGTTTATGTAGATTGTCATTCCGTGCTGATTTACAAATTGTCTTGCTTGATTCATAAATTCATAGTTTCCAGCAAAGCTCATTTCTCTGTCAAGCCCTGTAAATGGATCAATCAATCCTACATCTGCTCCGCTTTCTAAAAATAGCTTTAATACATCTGCAGGTTTGTAAAGTTTGGAATTATCTATAAACATAAATGACTGTTCCAAGAATGCAAGGTCTCCGCTTATCTGAGAATGGCTAAGTTCTTTAAATGGTTTACCTCTGTACATCTGTATCATATCACGCAGGATTTGACCTTTTTGATTCTCTCCACTCCAAATACAAAAGGTTAAATTGTGTTTAAGTGCTAATGTAAGAAAGTACCAATTAATCCAGTACGTCTTTCCTACGTTGTCGTGTCCTAAAATAATGTTTAGTTGCTTAGGTTTAAATCTTAGGTGTTCATCTAAAAAGCAGTCTAATCCTAATCCTTGTTTTATCTTTCCGTCTTTGACGTCAAGTAAATATTGCAGGGAATCTCCTTGTTTAAGTATCATAGTTTATTTGTTTAGGATTGCTAAGATACTATCACTTTCGGTAACTATGGTTCTATCTGCGTATTTATCTAAAGTCTCAGCTCTGCTAAAGAACTCAGGTGTGCAATACTGGTAGTTATTTTCTTTGTGGTATGGATTCTTCTTGCAGTTTTTAATAGCGTTTATAATATCTTCTTTTTTGTATCCGTCTTTTAGACGTGCTTTGTAAGATCGCTGCACCTTATCACCAACTACTTTAAAGCTTCTGCCAAAAGATTTATTCACAAACTCAAGCAACGCTTGATAGTCTATATTGTATATAACACTATCACTTACACTTACACTATCACTATCGGCATTTTTGGTATGATTAGGTACATTTGGTATGCGGTCGCATTCTTTGGCATCCCATCGCTTCTTTGCGTTCTCACTATTACGCGTTCGTATATTCTCGTACTTAATTAAGTCACGCTTTAAACTCTGCCTGATTGGTTCAAATGCAATTTCTACAATTGGATTGTCCGTTACTGGTTGTTGATCGTTTACGTAACGCAAGATGTGTTTGAGTAATGCTCCTGCATCTACATCTTTCATTTTTTCTACTGTGTGAATAACATCACAATACAATAGAAATGAATTTTTTTCTGTTGCCATTTTCTGCTTAAATGAAAAAACCCCATTCGGTTTTCGTGAAGCAGCACTACTAGCCAAATGAGGTTTAAATAAAATTTTCTTAGGGTCTGCTTACCCACGTACAAAGATAACGAAACTTATTCTAATAAAGTTGCATTAGCATCAAAAGTTTTATATCTACCTTCTTTGATCCATCGTTTAACTCTCTGGAGCTTGTACAAATTAGTGGAATCCATAACGTCTGAAATTAAATCTCTTGGTTCAATATAATACTCCGTGTTTTTTAAGAATACCTGATACTCACGAATAAAACTTGTGTACTCGTGTTTATTGTACTTGTTCATATTCTTATGTGTTTCGATGTTGTGTAAAACCGAAGCGTGATGCTGATTAAAGTACGAACCTATTTCGCCTAAAGTTAAATGCTCTTTGCGTAGTCTGTGCATTAGATAGCATTTCTTGTATATAATTTCTCTGTGTCTATTGCGTTTGTTTAGTCCGTCTCTTTCTATTAGGTACGTTACTTTGTCCATTAGGTTATCTTTCATATTTGCTCTATTTTAAATGTTCCGTTATTAAATCTACCTGTTTGTATTAGGTCGTATTTTTTCCAATTGGCTAAGTTCTTTGAATGGAAATTCCAACTTTGTACGGTTGTAAGCCCGATAATGTAGGTTAGTTTATACATAGCGAGATTATATATAATAAGATTATTACTGCACTCAATACTAAACTTACCACGATACCTAGCATTGATGCTTCATAATTTTCTTTTCTTTTGTAGCTCATAGCGTTTGATTAAATTTGATTTCACATATTCTTCTGTAAAGCTCCTCGTTAAAGCTTCCTCTGATTGTTTCGTGCGATGACTTCGTTCGCCAGAACTTAATCATTCTTTGTAGTTTAAATACCATAGTTCGCCCAATTACTAAATTCTTCTGTTTCTAAATCCTGCATCTTCTCGAATGCTTCGTTGTGAAACCACAGAGTTTGATTTCTGTACTCTTTTACTTTGTCTTGTAGCCATTGCTTATAATCGTCCGTGATTTCAATGCTTCCTGTTTCGTCTGTAGTTTCGTGAAAAAACGTACCTGACAAAGGAGTAACCGAAAAGTCAATGTAATGACTTGTGCATTCTTCAGACCATTCAAAGTCGCATAGAACCGTGTAACAATATTCTACGTCAACGTATTCTAGTTCCATCGTGTATGGACTATACTTGTAATCTGTAATTTCGAATTTGTTCATAGTTATTTATTTTTAGTTATGAGTTCTCCGTATTTCTCTAATACAGGCGATTGGGTTTGTTTTTTTACGTTTTGCGGTACTTTATTGGTTTGGTTATAGTTTGGTTGCGTTGAGATAAAATAACTCATCACAAGCCAAAACAATGACATTGCTACAATAGTGCCGATAATGTCCTTTTGATTTTCGTTTAGTGTTTTCATATCCCTTTAATTTTACATACTAATTTATTAACAACTGACCATCTTGCTACTGAGATATCTGTAATAGGGTCACGCATTCCTAGTTTGTCAATACACTCCATCATTTCTTTCCATAATTGCTTTTCCTCTGCAATCATTACTTTAATCATTTCTTGTTTTTTCATAGCGTTGTTTTTAATTGTTAATTGATATAACATTTTCGGCAGAAATACACTTACCTTGTGGTTTACCTTCCATCTCTACTAAAATTCCACCACTACTTAACACCATTAATAATGGACAAGTAATAATCGTGTACTTTAAACCTTCGGAAGTCATTGCGTAAAATTTAAATGTTGCAGTTTTCATAGCGTTTTGTTTTTGTGTTTGTGAATTAATTATATACAAATATAAATACTATTTCTTAATTACAAAACTTTTTTAACATTTTTTTTACATTTTTTGTTAATTATTTTTAAAACCCTTGATTTTACTAGGATTTTTTACGCAAATTTTAGACAATAAATGTAAATAGTGGCAAATGTTTGTCACAAAATAAGGGTAAATATGTTACATTCTTGTAATAGAACAAAGGTAAAATGTCAAGTTATAGCCTGAAAAAAGTTGACAAAAGTCAGGTTATAGCCATAAAAAAAGGGATGCCTTTCGACACCCCTCTAACTAAAACCTAAAAACTATGAGTTGCAAATATACTAAAAGATGTGAGTTAATCTAGCAACTTGACCGAAATCTTTGTGATGGATAAATCCTTCAACTGCCTTGGGAGAATACTGATACCCGTTTCTATGATGCCACGAATCAGTTCCTGAAGGACTTCTAAGAGATTCTACACAAACCGACATTATATCTTTACTTGTCTTGTGATGAACGTGGTGTGTGTAAACATAACGGTGCTTACTAATACTCCATTCGTGTGGAAACTCGGTTGCTAACAATAAAGGTAGGTCTCCGTGTTTTGCTCCATCTCCGTGTGTAGTACCGATTAGATTCTTTCCATATAAGTACCCCTTCCGATGAGCAATAGAGCAATCAAAAGTAATATTATCACAACCTCTAAACCAAGTTTGTATAACGTCTGCAAGAAAAAAGCCGTGCGTATAATCGTGATTGCTGGGATTGAAAGTAAAATGAACATCAGCCACAGATAACAAAGTTTCCAAGATATCAACATATAATTGTTTTGCGATTAGAAAATTAGAGTACCACATTCCATCCGTGTCTTGAGGAGTTCCTGCAGTAGTTTTTCGGGAGGGCATATCGATGTGTAAGATGTCGTTTCCTCCAATGAATAGTATTTTGTCTATGTTAAACCCTGAGCTTTTATCTAGGATTCCTTGAACACCTTCTTTAACTCGTTTAACTGCGATTTGATTATTGTATGTTTCGCCTGTTTCAAATGCATCGCATAATTTACCTATGTGGATGTCAGCAGGATCAACTACTAATAAGTGTCCGTCTGTTGATGGATTCCTAAAGATCGTAGGATATTCAGGTTTAAAGTCTCTGATGTCTTGTAAAACTTGTTCCTGAAGTTCTTTGTAGTTTACCTCCTCAGCTTCTTTGAAGTTTGGGTTTTTAAAGAACAATGATGCATTTTTAGATTTTAACCATCCGTGTTTTACATCTGTATCGTCTAAACCCATTCCATTGGATTCGATTTTTATTGCCCTATAAGATTCTAAAATTTCAATCTCGTCTTCTTGTAATCTGAATCTCGTTTGTTTACTCATTTGAATAGTTTAGTGAGAAGTTGTAACCTACCTCTGAAGGTTTCACTCAAGGACAACCTAACTAGGAAACCTACAATAAATGCCAATATTACGAATAACCAATTAACTTTCGTCTTTGTGATGTATTTATTTTGGTATTTTACCTTTTGAGCTTCCGCTTTGATGTACTTTGTCTTGTACTTGTATTCAATACGTGTCTGAAATCTCGTTTGAGGTACGTAGGAACGCTTGTAACGAACGATTGTATCTTTCTGAACGATTACCTTCTCCCAATAAATTGAGTCTCTTAAAACGTAAGGAATTGAATCTATTGTCGAAACTTGTATTGTGTCGCTAGTTTCGTCACAAACGTAACCTTTTTTGATTGCACGTAGAACGTGATAATTAGCAGAACACGAACCTAAAATAATTAAGGTCGAAATGTAAAGCGATAATCGTTTAGCCTGTTTAACCATCCTGTTAGAAATTTAGCGTTTTTACCTACTCCAATTGCGTAAAAGAATCTTTCTCTTTCAGCAGTTAATGCGTCAAATAGTTTTTTAGGTTCTATTGAGTTTGCTAGTAGTATTGTTTTAGGCCCTATTAATCCGTCTACCGTACATTGTAAGCCACAATGATTGATAGCAACTTGTAGAGATTTAGAAGCTTGTTTTACTCCTGATCCCCACGCCATACCAGTAACAAATATTGCAATGTTTTGTGAGTTGTATGCGTCACCTCTAACGCCATCCCAATAACCTCTCTTGAATATCTTAAACCAATCCTCAGAGTTCATAGCAAAGAAACGAGTATCATTGTCAGTTCCAAAGAAACTTACCCACGCTGTATAAGTTATTCCTACGTTTGTGTGATATCCCGTTTTTCCCTTGTATGCAGTTGGACACGGATAGCTGGATGCTGAATCTGATTTGTCTTTAGATAGACCGCCTTCCCATTTCTTCGTGAACTTTATGTACTTTTCTATTAATGTCATTTGAGGTCTTCTAAGGTTTCTTTACTACGTTTGGCAAACTTAATAAACTTATCCCATACATTAACTCCTGTAACTGAGAAGTAACTTTCATTGATAGATTTTATCTCCGTGTAAACGCAGAAGAAAGTAAACGCCTTTGTTAACACTAAATCAATAGCAATGAAGTGTGCAAGAATATCAGCTATAACATACTTTTCTAACAAGAATACAAAAACGATTGCTCCACTATACAAAAGTGTCTTAGAAATAGTGTGAGATAATCTACGAGAACGAATTGATTTCCATCCGCTTCTTCGTACGCTTCTCCAAATGCCAAAACACGTATCTAAAATAATAGATAAAATTGCAATGATTACTAAAGGTTTAACAGGTGCTAAAATTGTGCAAATTGAAAAAGCTAGGATTGTAAGATTAGTTTTCATTAAAACGGAGATGGTGTAGGTTTTGGTTTGTACTCAATAATGTTGAGGTCTTTTACCCACATCGTATCAGGATTGATAGCACCTTGACCCCAACCAATTGCGTTGTTGGCAGCACCATCTCCCCATCCGTTACTATTTGCCATTTTGTTGTGTGTTTAGTTTAGCTAGAAAAACACGAAGCTTCTCTACATTAGTTTCTTTAGGTTTGTAATTACCTAG
>Ga0181355_1001071_pt1 | contig 12091 bp, 10 predicted proteins | sample Fa13VDMM15DN_FD_130099 | JGI IMG/M metagenome (GOLD analysis project Ga0181355, IMG submission 130099) | Freshwater viral communities from Lake Michigan, USA - Fa13.VD.MM15.D.N | ecosystem: Environmental > Aquatic > Freshwater > Lake | place: USA: Michigan | collected 2013-09-23 | reverse complement strand
GCCCCATAGCATAAACCATTTTCTCCACTTCGACACCCATATCAACCATCTGATAGGTGAGTTCAAAATTTTCAATCTGGAAGGCAGTCAAATCAACAATTGTCCCGTTATTGTAAGACATATTAGCAAGCGTGTCGATAGTAAATTGCATCCTTATCTGACCACCCATTGCGAATAATGGAAGATTTTTCTCACAATTCGACAACATAGTTCCAACGAGAGGACCACCGACAGACAACGATGTAAGGGTTTGCGAGGCGGCAACTAAACGACCATCTAGATACAACATACTACCATCTGATGCAGTAGTAAAACCCAGCGATTGTGCTAAACCATACTTCTTAGATACGCCATAAGAGGTATTGACAATCAACTGGGCTAATTGTCCGTATTGATTGATTGAATCCACCATAATTCCATTAATAAGAGTATTAACACGAACGAAGGGGGAATAAACAGGAGTGCCAGCGACCGCTGCACCTCCGGCGGCAGAACTTACACGCTGTTTATAACGAATCGCTAAACTTTCAGGAATCAACCACCCCCTATTACCGAGGTCAAATTCCACAATCTGCGAGGGAGTGAATGTTGAACCGCTAATAGGTCTTACGGAAATAAGAGTAGAAGTAACTCCATCGGGCAGGCTAGGGATAGGGGTGCTGAGGTCAAACGACTTAGACAACGACATAGAATAGTAAAATATAAAAAATTCTAAATTGTATTTTAAATATCAGAAACTCAGAAACTCAGAAACTACGTTTCCGAACCTTCCTTAATAATTTCCTTAATAATTTCCTTAATAGCAGAAACTACGTTTCCGCATGGAACCTAGGTTCCATACCTCCTATGTAGGAAGGTGCGGAAACGTAGTTTCTGCTAAATAGGAGGTATGGAACCTAGGTTCCATTAGGTTCCATTATCACCAACTAATTCATTTTGTTTCTCTAATATTTTTAATAAATTTGGAATTTCTGTTTTTGTCATTTTCCTTATATTCTCTAAAACGAGTGTTAGAGTCCAATTAATATTATTAAAATTAATTTTATTACCATCTTCATCTTCAATTTGAATATCGATAGAATCTATTTTTCGCACTCTGATGAGAGACTTATTTAAATTACTTCTGTTTTCATAACTAATCATGGTAAATGGAGAATTATTATTTGGAATTGTTGTTAATGTAACTGATTGATTTGTGCCAGATTCAAATGAAGATATTCCTAATAGTTGCGACTTAATGACTAATTTTTTAACACCCAATAAATTGAGAGGATACGGCATGTTTAATACACTAGTTCCAGTAGAGATAGGGAATACACTACCCATTACCTTATAAAATTGTGATAATGCAGATGAAAACGTAATCGATGTTACACCAGCATCACCGGATATAGTAACCTTACCTGTTGCTGAATTAAATGAAAATGTTATACTAATTAAACCGGCAGTTACTAAACTATTCATTTTAGTAATTAATGTATTTGCATTATAATTACCTACGGGTATTGTAAATGTTTGAAATAAATTAAGATTAGTAGCAACACCAAATATATTATTCGTTTCGTTAATCGTGTAAAATGAAACAGGAAACTGAGCGTTCATGACGCAAATATTTGATGAAATAATATCATCATCATCGCTTAATATATTTTGGAAATTGAATAACATATCACTTAAATAGGTTGTATTACGTTTTGTTCCATCGCTAGAGTTAATAACTATCAAACGATTTTCCACTTCAGTCATAATTAATATAGTTAAATAAATTAAAATTAATTCTCTAATAATATTATATAATGGCGGATAAAATCATCGAAAATGACGAAGAAGAAACTATAGAAGAATTAGAACAACCGAAGAAAAAAATACTTAAGGGACATTTACCTATTAAACCGCCGGAAAAAAAACCACGAACACAGGCACAGATAGATGCATTCGAACGAGCAAGAGCATCACGTGAGGCAAATATTAAAAAACGTGAAGTAGATGCTAAACGATTAGCGGAATATGATGCTATGATGGTAAAACAAAAATTAGTAGAGAAGGCACAAAAAATAAAACTGAAAACCATGAAGAAGGTTGAAGTAATTGATTCTATTTCTAGCGATGAAGAAGATGAAGTCATTATTGAAAAACCACGAAAACAGCCGTCTAAACCAGCACCAGCACCAGCACCACCTAAACCTAAAACATATGCTTATAAATTTGTTTAAATGGAACCTAGGTTCCATACCTCCTATGTAGGAAGGTTCCATACCTACTATTTAGGAAGGTGCGGAAACGTAGTTTCTGCTAAAATATATATCTATATTATATTATGGCAAAATCTCCCTGTTTAGATTGTATTGATAAATACGAAAAATCTAAACAACGAAAACGAAACGCTAAAAAACGTCAGAAGAAGAAGGAAGAATTAATGAAACCTACACCATCATATCGAAATGTTATTCCTCGAGGTTCAGAACGTTTTATTCCACCTACAACTCCATTACCTCAAACAAATAATTTAGCAGATTTATTGGCAGTATTACGTGTAAATGAAGCGTTAAAACAACAGGCAACACAACCTACACTAGATACATTAGAGAGACAACCAAAATCAAAACCAAAAACAGCAAATGAAGCAGTCAGTCAATCAATCGATTATTTTTTAGGCAATGCAGGTGATACGGCGGAAGTTAGTAAGGGAGTATTACGACAAACACCTTCAGCACTAACGGCCCCCATAACTACCGCTACTAATTTTGCTGGCGATATTGTTAAACCACTATTTCAATTTTTAGAATCTAAATTACCAAAACCAGTTCAACCATCACTAGAACGAACACCTCCAGCATCAGCACCACCATTAAGTGTTTTAACTGATTTACAAAATAGGACATTATTCGAATCTGCTCGTAGAGATAGATATTTACCTAGACCTGATGAAGAAACAGGAAGTAGATTCATAGAAGAACAACGTAGATTATCCCAACGGCCATATTTTCCAGCACCTCCGCGATTTCAACCACCGGAACCTACACCGGTTATTTTAGTAGGGCAACCTCCTGATTTAATTGGAGGTCAATTTAGCGTAGAAACCGAGACCGCAGATGCATTAGGCGGAGAACAAACAGCAATAGATTTAATGTTGCGTCCTCGAGTAGATGCTCCATTAGTTCCAGTTAGTCGTGAATTAATACCTGAAACTGAATCATTAATTTCACCTGAAGAAGAAGCATCATTTGAAGATGCAACAGGTAATTATGGAGAAGAAGAATTACCATTAGAGGAAGCACCTCCAGCAATCGAAACAGCACAGAGTTTGGAAACCGGAGTAGGTTTTCCTGATATACCATTTACAGCACAGAGTTTGGCGGAAGAACAACCAGCAATATCACCTCGTTCCTTAAATAGACAAACAACGGAAGAATTAGCATTATCTGTTGAAGATATAGATGTAAATGATTTGTCTGCAATTGCTAAACAGAAGGCGTATGACGATCAAAAACGTGAAGATGCTAAAACTCGTAAAATAGAAGAAAATCTAGCAAAAATATTAGATAAGGAAGAACGTGATAAAAAACGGGCAGAAATAGCCGCCGAAAAAATACGTAAGGCGGAAGAAAAACGACTTAAGAAGGAAGAAGCAGAACTCGCTAAACGTGTTGAAAAACGTTCATCAACTCAATTAAATATCGCAGGTCTTAAGAGAAGTGATGTCGCAAATACTCCAAATTTATTTGCTTATTTTAATCCTAAACCTGAAGAATTACAATATGGTAGATTATTAGGAGCATCGAAGGCCGTCCCTGCATCACAATTACAGGCATCAGAAGCAGAAGAAGAACCTCCTCAAGAGATTACATTTACAAAACCCTCAGAACCAACATTTAAATTCGCAGAAGGTGGGGGAATATAATCATGGAACCTAGGTTCCATACCTCCTATTTAGGAAGGTGCGGAAACGTAGTTTCTGCGATGCTAAAATATATATCTATATTATGTCAATTCGTATCATCGAAAATGAAAAACCACAATTAGCAGAATGTAAAATGTTATGTGATACTAAATTACATGACAAACTAGATAATTATGAATTAACTAGTTTTTTAAATAATCATTCAACAACCCTATTTTTGGGAAGGCCTCGTTCAGGTAAGACATCATTACTCTATTCATTTTTTAAATCCAAACGATTGATGAATAAGGTTTTTGATAAGATATTTTTATTTCAACCATCAGCATCTCGTGAATCTATGGCTGATAAATTATTCGATAAAATACCTGACGATCAAAAATATGAAGAATTGACATTAGAAAATTTATTAGATGCTGAAAATAAATTAGGTGATGGTAATAATGTTATGCTGTTCGATGACATGACCGCTTCATTAAAAAATGGTGACATATTGAAGAAATTGAAGCAACTGGTATTTAACAGAAGACATAAGCATTTGAGTATTTTCTTCTTAGTGCAGACATGGTTTTCAGTGCCTAAGGATATTCGTAAAATGTTTAGCAATATATTCGTATTTAAGGTTTCTAAAAATGAATTAGCGACAATTTGGGACGAAGTTATAGAATATCCTAAAGAATATATCATACCAATCATGAGGGCCGTCTATGATGAACCTTATAAATTTTTATTCATTAATACAGATAGTCAGCGATTATTTAGTAATTGGGACGAGATTATTTTGGAGTAGTTTCTGAGAAATTAAAATATTTACATTTATTATGAAGTCTTACGACATTTCCGTAGATAGTGATACTTATGCTAGTGGCACTATCACAGACCGAGTATATTATTTCGATTTCAGCAAATTACCTAAGGGAAGATATTCAGTTGAATGGGCGTTTCAGAGTGGCACAATTGCTGGACTTACGACATTATTGGGAAATGGTCCTATATGCGTTCATATGGATTCATTTACTAGTTCTTATCAATATCAGGCGGCAGCAAATACATGTCCTACTCATGCTGTATTTGGAACATTACTTCCTAATTTGTATTCTGCAACTGATGGATTAGTAGGGTGTGATTTAAATCAAAATGGTGCTATTATATTAAATTCATTACCTCCTAATGGATTTTTTACTATTAAAATAAGATACGGAATGGGAACAACGGCCCCTGCATCATTTTCTAGATATTATTTGTCGATGGAATTAAAACCACTCGACGATGATGAATAATGGAACCTAGGTTCCATGCCTCCTAGCAGAAACTACGTTTCCGCACCTTCCTAAATAGGAGGTATGGAACCTCGGTTCCATTTAGCTAATGGATTTTTAGGAGGATAAATGATGCGTAATAATTGTAATTCATCTGTATATTCTTCACGTAATACATTTGATGCTTCAAATAATGTGTTGTATTTATTTTCTATTTCGGTTAGAAAATCAATACCCGATGTTTCACGTCTATGTTGTCGTTCTAATTTAAGACATGAATTTATTTTAATTGATAATAAATAATACTCTCGATACGTTATTAATTCTGTTTCAATCCGTTTAGTTAATTGAAAATATAGTTCAACTGATGAGATGATGCCACAGAATAATGATAATATACAATTTGTAGTTGAAACAATAGATTGATTTACGTATGACTGCAAACCGACAGAAAAAATACTATTTAGAGACGATAATACTATGATAGGTATTCTGTAGTAAATTTGCTGATGACTCAAGGTTAAATAATGTTTCTTATGAAGTCTCGATAATTCTATAGCGTTATGCTCTATGTTCTTACAAACTAATTCAACATCATCACTCCAACCTTCTATGGTATTATTATCATCAGAAACTACGTTTCCGAACCTTCCTTCATGTTGTGTAGTCATATTATATATAGTAGATATATTTAGCAGAAACTACGTTTCCGCACCTTCCTAAATAGGAGGTATGGAACCTAGGTTCCATTAATAGGAGGTATGGAACCTAGGTTCCATGCGGAAACGTAGTTTCTGCTAGAAATATTTTATATTCATATTATAAATGAGTTCCACAATCGCACAACCATCTGTTACTAAATCCATGAATGGAGTAGTAACCTATAATGACGGACAGGGCACAGAAATATCGAATGGAGTTGTTACTGCACAAACATTAAACGTTGTTAATTTAAATACTCAAAATATTGTAGCACCTGACCCTTCATTAGATAGTAGTTTATATGTCGATGATATTACTGATGTATATTTAGCATCTAGTTGTTTTAATCTCTATTTAAGAACATTAACCTTAACAACAGCATATTTAACAACCTATGGTTTTACTGAATTTTTACAGGCGAATGACCCTTCTCGAGCAATAGCATTATATACAAATGTAGATAATAATACAATTTTTCTGGGTAGTAATACATCGCCTATTGTTAGTCCTTATACATGTGTAAATAGTGATGAACTCGCCAATAAAGGATATGTTGATTCGGTTATAAGCACTGGTGGAGCATCATTAACTGCTACTCAAACATTTAGCGGGGTTAATACATTTGATAATACTCTATATGTAGGGACAACTAGTTCTACTATTGCTGTATTTAATTCCAAATGTGTATTTTCATCTCCAATAATAGGAGATATAACATATGATTCTGATATTGCGAGTAATATTAATTTTTATTTTAAAATTGGAGGTGTTAATACTTCTCTTATGCAGTTTAGCGGTGGAACGACATCGTATAATGGCGTAATGGCGTTGGTAACAGGAACGTATTCATTATCTACGCAATCATTAATTTCATTAATATCACCTATCATTCGTTTGGAAAATATCGCATTAAATACGTTTTTGGATATTGACACACAAACAGCAGGAACAATAGCATCAAATTATAAAACGAATACGGCATCATCGACAACTATAACTAGTTCAATTGTTGCATCAGGGGGAACAACAACAAATACAGGAGATATAACGATAAATGGAGGTTCGCTAAACTTAAACGCCCCAATAACGAATGATGTAACATTTAGTTCCGGAACGAATACGGCCATAAATTGGTTTTTTAAAATATTAGGTGTAGCGACCTCTAAAATCCAATTTAGCGGAGGAACGACAACATATAATGGTGTTATGTCATTTTTAACAGGAACATTCAGTATAGCAGCGTCTGTATTAATTAACATCGCTTCACCCTTATTTAAATTTGAAAACACAGCATCAACTACCGCTATGGACGTAGATTTATCAGTAGCAGGAACAGCAGGATTAGAATTTCGAACAAATACGTCTATACCCGCAAACGTAACATCTTCTATTGTAGCATCAGGAGGAACAACCGCTAATACTGGAACAATAACCGCAACACAGGGCACATTAAAATTAACATCGGGAACAACTACCGAAATCACCTCGCCATCTGTTAAATTAATGACAGGAACTAGTTTATATGGAGATGTCGATGGGTCAGGTCTTACATTACCATTATTTGTTGGAAACTGCACTACGTTAGTTACGGCAGCGACAACACTTACTATGAGTAATACAGCACGAGAAACGATGATTATTATACCAACTGGAACAACAACTAGTTTTACAATTACATTATCAACGTCCAATGTGAGAGATTCAGCAACATTTCATATTTTTAATTTTGGAACTGGAACAATAACAATTTCAGGTGGTTCGACTCGTATGTTTGGAACTGGTTATACGTTAGGGGGAGGTAGTTCTATTCCGTTAGGGTCAGGGGTTGGAAGGAGTTTTAGATGTTGTGCTAAATCAACAGGTATAGGAAATGCGAGTAATAACGCCGCAGGGTGGTATGTTCATACGTAAGCGGAACATGGAACCTAGGTTCCATACCTCCTATTTAGGAAGGTGCGGAAACGTAGTTTCTGCTAGGAAACCTAGTTTCTGATATATTAAGATAAACTTAAGGAATTTTTCTATAGTGATAATATATATGTTCGATTTAAAATCAAGAAATGAATATGCTATTTTATGTGAGGATACATTAGATGCTATGATTTGTCAGCGTTATGGTGTTGTGCGTGACAAATTTAAATTTGCTCGTTTTGATTGGAGACCTGATTCAGAATTAAGACAAATTGAACTTAAAACTAGATTCAATAATAATATCGAGGATTATCCTGAATTAACCGCAAATGATGAAAAAATAAATGATGCATTAAAAAAATATAATGTATTCGAATCTTATTTTCTATATTGGTTTAAGAATGGTGATTTGTATGAGTGGAAATATGATCCTACTATTAAATTACCGAGATTAACTAATGGGGATAAACGTTTAGGAGGAAATTATATTAAGGAAAGACCTCATATACCGACTCATTTATTAATTAAAATTGGTAATTATAAATTGCCAGCACAAATAAATATAAATAAGTGTTTATTATAATATAGAAAAAATCTATGTATATAATATAGAAATGAGAACTGAAGCACTTAAGAAAGCACAGAAGAAATACATGGAAAAAATTAAGGGAACTGAAATAGGTCAGCGGGTTAGAGAATCCATGTTAGAATCATCTAAACGTGCATTCAATCATCGATATGCTAATGACCCTGAATTTAGGAAAAACAAAAATCAATATTCAATAAAACAATATTATTATAAAACCGCTGAAGATTCTGCTCTTAAATGTATCAAACATTTATTTGGTTCTAATGTATTTTATGGCCGTTAATGGTTCTGCTATTTAGGAATAATATTATTAAGGAAAATTTTCAAGATATATATTATTTAATAAAATTGATTTAGAGATTTTTTTTCTAATATATATATATGGAGAACAAACGCCCCGTTGATGTTTCAAAATTCTCAAAAAACTCTGTCAAGAAATTAAGGAAATTCATCGGTGCGAAAACAGATGATGAAGTTATAGATTTTGCTCGTGGTAATAATGTTCGTATTGGTCGTTCTGTAACTGATAAACTCGTTAATTCATATACATTTCTAGCAGATATTTACAACGCACAAATCGAGCAGGATAAGGAAATTAAACGACAACAAAAACTAGAACAGAAGAAGAAGGAACGATTGATTATACGTCAGAAGAAAAATGAAGAAAATGATTTAACTAAAATCATTACTAATTATGTAAATTCAGGAAATGAAACCACTATTGATTTAAATAAATATAAACATCTAAATGGTAAGGATATTCTTAAAAAAATTGGAGAAATTACAAACAACGATAAACTAGGTATTGTTAAAATTGGTAATAAATATTTTAGAGTAGATAGAACATTTAAAACTACATTTGAAAGGGAAGCGGTAAGAGGTCAAAACGGACACGGCGAAAGTGACGCAGAAGAAGCAATAATCGCAATTGAAAGTGTAGATAAAATTACATTAACAAAAATTAAAAAATCAAATAAATATGAGCGTGCTGTTGGTGCATTTTTTCCTTACGTGAATGAAACTAAACTCGATTTAACACGATATGGAATTTTTAATAGTATTTCTAATTTTAACTATGGAAATAATTGTTTAATACATGCTCTTCTACATTTTGGAATTACTAATTTAGATTGTGTTAAACGTGTAATTAAATGTGAGAACGTGCCAAAATCAAAATTAAATGAAATTGCTGACATCATTCAACATCAAATTCATGTAAAACAAAATGGATATGATAGAATCGATAAATACGGAAAACAATATGAAACTATTATTCCTCTAGGTTTGATTGAGGGCCATTATTTTCTAATTGATGATTTTGAAATAACTCATTATGCTATTGAAAATTATGCAACAATTAATCATTTAGAAAATTTTGAAAATATTAAGGCGTTAGAAGGTAAGTATTACAAACGTGATAAGAACAGAACTACTAATTCATTTAACCTCATTAAACGTTGTATTGAATTAAATTATTTTCGTAAAATGAATTCACATGAAATAAGTAATACTCAGTATCATGATTTAATTAATGAAACCTATGATAATTTAGAATATAATGAAGACCTATTAGAACCAATCGAACGAAAGGATATTTTACCTTCTAAAAAACCTATTATTGTATTTGATTTTGAAACGATTACCTGCGGAGATAATCATGAACCTTATTTATGTTGTTCTTACGACGGGGTCGTATTAAGACGTTTTATTGGTGAAGATTGTGCGTTGCAATTTCTAAATTCATTACCTAAAAAATCAATCATAATGGCCCATAATGCAACCTATGATAGATGCTTCTTAATGAAACATTTACGAAATATTAGTGAAATTGCTCGAGGGAATCATATGCTCTCCATTAACGCAACATTCTATGATAAGAAAGTTACTATTAAGGATTCTTATAATTTAATCTCCATGTCATTAGCAAGTTTTGGAAAAACATTTAAATTAGATACTGAGAAGGAAGTCATACCCTACACCATTTACACACATGAAAATATTAAAAAACAATTTGTTCCTATCGATGAAGCGATTAAACTAATTGATGAAAATCAAGTAAGTCAGTTTTTAAATAACATCGAAAAATGGAATTGTAAAAATGATTCCTGTTATGATATTATCGAATACTCTGCTCGTTATTGTGAAATGGATTGTATTGTTTTATATAAGGGTTATTTCAAGTTTCGTGAATGGACTCTAGAACTAGATTTAGATATTAATGACATTCTAACTTCTGCATCATTAGCACATCATTATTTTGTTAATACCGGTTGTTATGATGGTGTTTATAACTTAACTAGCACCCCTCAATCATTTATACAAAAATGTGTTGTCGGGGGCCGTTGTATGGTTGCTAATAATAAAAAATACAAATGTGAAAAAATTGTAAATGATTTTGATGCTACTTCATTATATCCATCTGCTATGAAGCGTATGGGGTTTCTTAAAGGAAAACCTAAAGTTATTACTGACTGGAATACTCAGAAAAATAGTGATGGTTATTTTATTGAAATTGAAATTAAATCTATCGGTATTAACCGAGCATTTCCATTAATGTCTTATGTAAATGATGATGGAGTGCGTATGTTCTCGAATGAAATGATTGGAAAACGAATTAAAGTTGATAAAACTACCCTAGAAGACATGATTGAATTTCAACATCTCGAATATGAATTTATTAAGGGTTATTATTTTAATGATGGTTTCAATTACAAAATTCAAGAAACGATTCAATACTTATTCGATACACGACTTAAATTAAAACGTGAAGAAAATCCTGCAGAACAAATTTACAAACTCATTATGAATTCAGGTTATGGAAAATCTATTATGAAAGCGATTGAAACAGAATCTCATTTCTTCAACTCTAAAGATGATTTTGAAAAATATTGGTCTATCAATCACGCCTTCATTCATAGCGGTGAATCATTTGGTGATTTACATAAAATTAAAAAAATTAAACCTATCTCTCATCATACAAATATAGCACATGTTGGTGCTTCCATTTTATCCATGTCTAAGCGTATTATGAATGAAGTTATGTGTTGTGCTGAAGATAATGGAATTGAACTCATGTATCAAGATACTGATTCTATGCATTTAGCAGATTGTGATATTGCTAAATTGAGTTCATGTTTCGAATCTAAATATGATCGTAAATTAATCGGTAAATCTCTCGGACAATTTCATAGCGATTTTGAAATAGAAGATTGTAAAAATGTAGTTGCTACTAAATCCATATTTTTAGGTAAAAAATGTTACATCGACCAATTACTCGGTGATGGTAAAAAAATTGATTATCATATTCGTCTTAAGGGTATTCCTAATAAGGTTATATTAAATTATTGTAAAAAACAAAAAATTACTCCTATCAAACTATACGAACAATTATATGAAGGAATTCCTATAACATTTGACCTTACTGATGGTTCTTTATGTTTCGAATATAAAAACTATAACGTATTTACAAAAACTCTATTTCAACGTGAAATTGTATTTTTTGAAAATGATGAATCTAAAAAATTATATATGAAAAATAAACAAAAACAAAAATTAAAAAAACAAACAAAAAATAAAAATTAATCAAAATATATATTTTACTCTTCCCCTTACCATAATTTTCATTTTTATATTTTTCTTATTTTTATACAAATCTTTATCAGATTGTCGGATTTTAGTCCCCAACATTTTTTCGATTTTGGGGACTAAAGTCCGACAATCTTCTACTATATC
>Ga0181355_1001070_pt1 | contig 12098 bp, 1 predicted proteins | sample Fa13VDMM15DN_FD_130099 | JGI IMG/M metagenome (GOLD analysis project Ga0181355, IMG submission 130099) | Freshwater viral communities from Lake Michigan, USA - Fa13.VD.MM15.D.N | ecosystem: Environmental > Aquatic > Freshwater > Lake | place: USA: Michigan | collected 2013-09-23 | reverse complement strand
GGAGTACGCAAAGGCAAACAAGGACAACCCCTACATCATGGCGCTGGCCTTGTCGGAGGCCAAACGCCGGGAAAAAATGAAGATCGCTGCTCAGGCCAACGCCCCTGAGCAGCCCAAAGTTGTGGACCAAGCAATCCAAAGCATGGCCGCCCCCATGCCCGAGGATGTCGGCATCGCACAACTCCCAGCAGGCGACATGGAGTTTGCCGACGGCGGCATCGTCGCGTTTGACGAGGGCGGCCCGGTTGAGCGGTATCAAAGTGGCGGGCAGTTGGGTTCTGCGTTTTCTACTTTTTTGAAAAATACTGGCCAAGTTTCGGCGTATGCAAACGGAACGCCAGCACAGAAGGCGGCAATTGAAGCAGCGTTTCGTACAGCAGTGCAAGGACCGTTTGTACCACCCGCCGGGGCAGCGCCTGGGGCGGCTCCTGCTGCGGCGGCTCCTGCTGCGGCGGCTCCTGCTGCGGCGGCTCCTGCTGGGGCAGCGCCTGCTGCATCAAATCCAGAAGGTTGGTACCGGAGATTTTTAGGGGGTAAACCTCTTCCAAGAGTATTGAGTGGAGGGATAGCTTTTGATATTGCGGGCCTTCCTCTACTTGGGGCGGCTGCACTGGTAGATCAAATGCAAGAGATGCGAGATCAGGGGTACACAGCAGACCCAATGGGTGAGTTTGGTACCGGAGAGGCCACGGCTGCACAGCTTACGTTTGATGAAGACCGCCGTCGGAGAGCTATTTCCGCCATGTCGAGGGAAGATCGGTTGCGCAAGTTTGGTACGGCAGACGTAAACTTAGCAATGGCTGGCGGTGCATCTTCGCCCGCAGGAAGGGAAGCCGCGCAACGCGCACAAAGTGCTGCTCCTGCCGGTGCTGCTCCCCCCACGGCTTCTGGTGCGCCTGCCGCCGCCGCTCCCGATGCGAGTGCTGGCGGACCGCGTCAAAACACGGCTGGGCGTCGGAACCCGGGCGCTGGTACACCTCCTGCCGCCGCAGCGGCACCCGCCGCTGTGCGAGACCCTTTGATTGATAGGTTGATGCAGCGGGTCACGGCAGTACCCGTCAACTTTGAGCCCAGCCAAGCGACATTCCCAACGCTTGAGCAAATTCAAAAACTCTACGCCGACAACAGAGTCAGGCCCGAGGATGTTGTTGACCCCTTTGCGGAGCAGCGACAAGAACTGACCAATCTGGCAGTGTTTCAAAACGCACAAGAGCAAGCAGATTTTGAGCGCCGGGTCAAAGAGCGCGGGCAACTTGGCGAGAAACAAGAGGCGCGACTCAAGGCGCGGGAAGAAAAGCTTGGCAAACAAGAGAAAGACCTCGGCCCGCTGGCGATGCTACAAGCAGGCTTTGCCATCATGAGCGGCTCGTCCCGTTCCGCGTTGCAGAACATCGGCGCTGGGGCGCAGGTTGGTCTGCGCGGATACTCCGAAGGACTTGAGAAGCTGCAGGTTGCTCGTGAGCGCATTGAAGACGGCCTTGAGCGCATCGAGACGGCGCGTCGTAGCGAAGGTATTTTGAATGACCAGCAGCGCAGTGCGCTTCGCCGCGAAGGCAACGCTATTGTTCGTGATGGCAAAAAAGAAACCATCAACGCACTGTCCACTGAGCTGGGCGTCAAACGCGCTGAAGCCACTGCACTATCAAATGCAGGCATAAAAATGCTTACGGATAAAGCAGCGGCAGGGTCTGCTGAAAGACTCGGCCTCGCGCAGATTGAAGCGGCCAATATACGCGCAGCCAGGGAGCAGGAGGGAGCGGGCCTGCGCACTGCAGCGCAACTCACGGCGCAAGAGCGGATTGCCAGGATGGAAGCGGCGGCAAAGCAATCAGACGCGGCTGCGCGGTTGGCAGAGCTGCGTGCTCAAGGAGCCGCCAAATCAGACCAAGAGCTGCGCGAAATCTACGCAAAGAGCGTGTTGTTGCAACAACGCTTCCCTGATGTGAACGAATATCTTAGAATAATGAAAGGTACCGCTGGTGGCGGTACCGGGACCGACTACTCCAAGTGGGGGAACCCCACGAAGGTAGGTCAGTAACAATTGAGGTAAATCATGCCGCTGTACAGCATCAAAGGCCCTGACGGAAACACTTATCAGATTGAGGGGCCAGAAGGTGCCACACGCGAGCAGATAATTGACGCCATCCAGTACAAGCTGGGGGCGCGGGCAAAACCTCAAGCACCCAAGCCCGAGACCACGTTTGGCGGCAACGTCCGTGAGTTCTTCAAGGGGTTGGCCCCCGGCGCCATCGGGCTGGTAGAAAGCGCAGCGGTCGGTGCATCTGCACTGCTGCCCAAAGACACCGAAGAGAGTGCCCGCAAGCGGATTGCGGAGATTGCCGGTGCTGCCAAAGCACCGTTTGCTGCTGCCCCCGGTTACGAAGAGACGATCCCCCGCAAATTCGGTGAAGCCGCAGGCTCGATTGGGCCTTTCCTTGCTCTGGGCCCGTTGGGTCTGGCAGGTCGCGCAGGCATGGCCGCGCTCGGTACGGGTGCTGGAGCGGGTGAAGCCCGGACAAGGGCTGAAGAAGACAGCGCCACTGCTGATCAGCGTGGCACAGCCACTGCGCTGGGCGCTGTGGTGGGCGTCTCCGAGATGTTTGCGCCCCTGCGCATCCTGGGACGTTTGAGCGATCCCATCAAAGCGGGCGCAGCCGCCCAGATCAAACGCATTGCGGCAGCAGGCGGGGAGGAGGCGGCGCAGGAAGCCGCAGCACAGATTGCCCAGAACCTGATCGCCAAGGGCATCTACAAACCTGAACAGGCCATCATTGAGCAGGTGGGCGAGTCTGCTGCATACGGTGGTGCTGTGGGCGCTATGGCGCAGGGGTTGCTGGACTTGGCGCTGGGACGACGCGCCTCAAAAGCAGGCACAACCGACGAGATTGCCCAGGCCCGTGCGGAAGCAGAAGCCGCCCGCGCTGCTGAAGAAGCACGCAAAGCCGACCCCGCCTACGCACAGCAGTTTGTTGCGGACTATGAGGCGCGTAAGGCTGCGCTGCTCCAACAACGTGCAGAACTTAAAAAGCCCGGCAAAGGCGACACACCGGACATTTGGCAGGCGTACAAAGACCGGAAGAAAGAACTTGATGCGCTAAATGACACGCTCAAGGACGACGCCAAAGAGTACAACAGGCTGTCGTCCCAGTTACAGCAAGCCCGCGCAACCGCCGATCAACAACGCGCAGCAGAAGTCGAAGCCGCCGCAGCAGGGATGGGCGAGGCCCAGACCGCACCATTCTTTTACGAGCCCCAGCAAACGCTGCCGGGGCTTGGCGGCGCTGTACCGCAGGCCCAGCCGGAGGAGGCTCCCCAAGAAGAGGTGGACTATAATCAGCAGGTTCGGTTGCTACGCGACCGGCTTGATGAATTGCGCATCCAGGCGCAGCAGACGCCAGCCCTTGATGCCAAGATCGAGCTTGGCCGCTTGTACAACCAGACGCAGACCGCTTTGCAGCAAGCGGAGCAACTGCTTGCGCAGCAGAAAGCTGCGGCTCCTACATCACCAGACGCCAAAATCAACCGTCTGCGCAAAGAGATGGCTGCCGCCGAGACGGAGGGGGATGTTGCAAAACAAGCCAAGCTGGCGCTGAAACTTCAGGAGCTTGGCGTCACCGATCTTGCGGCACCGATCTCGGCCCCTGCGCAGGCTGAAATTCCGATGCAGCCTTTCAAGACAAAGGTGTCTACGAAAGCCGAGTACAGCGCCGTCGATTACAAGCCGGGTGCTGCGGACATTGAGTCTCAAGAACAGGCGTATCTGGAAGAGGCGGAGCGGCAGCGCCAAGAAGCCATGCGCGAAGCAGAGCGCGAACAAAAACTCGCTCCGGAAGTGTTGGCGCTTCGGCGGATTCAGGCTGCGGAGCGCCCTGCTTTGGCAGAAGGTGTGCAACGTCAAGGCCAGATTTCTGGGCTTGTGGACCAGCTTGGGGAGGCGCTTCGCGGTGGCAAAGCCCCTGTTGCCGGACGCGTGGTTTCTGGTGGTGTCGAGACCGACCTGTCTGAGATCGAGGAATTGCGAGCACAGCTTGCGTTTGCCAAAGCCACAAACAACCGGCAGAGGGAACAAGAGCTGCGCAAGCAGCTTGAGGATTTGCGCACGCCGGATGAAGTGCTTTCGGTGGACGATTTGGACTTTGGTGAGCGCAGCAGACTGGCAGGTGTTGAAGGGCGGCTGACCCCGGAGGCTATGGCGGCCAACCGCGTAACGCGGATGTCGCAGACACAACTGCGGGCATACGACAAGCTTGCGGCCTTTGTGCAGTCCGTCCGGGAATCTGATCCGCAGATGAAACGCACTGCCGGAGAAGAACGCGCTCTTGCGGACGCTGCTGAGCGGCTCAAAGATGTGGTGGCAGGACAGGCCCTGCTGGAGGTCAATTCACGACGCGCACAAGCCAAGCAAGAGGCGCTGTCTATAGAGAAACAAACTGAGCTTGTTGGGCGTGTGAACAACCTGCTCGATGAACTGGTGTTCCGTGGAGCGCCACTGTTTAACAAAACAGAAACCCCCGCCGTTACTCGCGGCACGCTTACTCTGCGCAGTGCTGAGACGCGCCGTCCGCCCAGAGGGCGGCAAGTCTTTCCCAACTTCACGGCAGCCGCCAGCTCGTTGCGTGCGCAGATGCGCAGCATCATGGACAGTGTGGGCGGCATCAAGGCCCCCGCCGCTGCAGCACCAAAGGCACCGGGCAAAGCACGGATTGTCACGGAAGGACTGCGCCGTGAGCCGGAAGGCCGTGAGCGTTCTATTGAGAAACAGTTTGAAGCCGCGTTTGATCGCGCCAAGACAGACGAGGACTACCGCACGCTTAAAGAGCTGCAGCGCCGCATGAAGAACATGTCGCCGGAGTTGCAGGCAGAAGTGCTTGAGCAGGTGCGTCGTGTGGCCACGGGCCGGGCGCTTGATCTGTCGCCACAGTTGCAGCAGTCGTTGGAGACTTCTCGCCGGGCAGGCGAGAGCGACATGGGGCAAGAGGAGTTGTTTGCAGGTACGTCTGAGCGAGGCACGTTCCGTACCACGCCTGAGAAATTTCAAAAATACCTGGGTAGTGCGGAGGTGCAAAAGAAAATTGCTGCACTGCAAACTCAGCAAGCGCGGGCCAAAAAACAGGCAGACAAAGTCACGGCGCAGTCTCAGGCACTGCAAGTAAAAATTGCTCAGACGGACAAAATCCTGAGCAACATTGAAAAAGCCAAGCCCAAGACTGAGATCGGCAAAGCTGCCCAAAATCTGAAGGCAGCACTGACTCGCGGGCAACCGGCAGTAGAAGCCGCAGATCGCGTTCAAGAAGTTCGCCGCCGTGCGCTGCGCGACATAACCGAGACCATTGACGAGATCAAAGCCGAGGTGAAGGCGTCAGAAAAAGACCTTGACCAGCTTGGAAAAGACTACGCGTTTATCACACAGCAGTTGGCGATAGGCCCACGCTATCAAAGCACACGGGAGGCTGTACGCCGCGTTGAGTCGCAGATTGGTGCCACTGAAACGGCGCTGGCAGACGCCAAGAAGGCGTTGGATGAAGCCGATACCGCATACAAGCAGTTGCTTGAGAAGCACGCCACGGACACGATTGAGAACAGCATCATTCGCAAGGGTGAAGCTGAACGCCAGAAAATTGACAAAGCCTTGAAGGCGTTGCAAGACGCAGAGCAGGCGGCGTCTGATGCGCGGGTTAAGCTGCTGGAGTCTAAGCAAACTACGCCTGCGGCCGGTGCTGTAGATATTGTGCGCGTCTACCGCGACACCGCCGACGCCAAGGTTCAAGCGGACGTTGCCAAAGAGCGCAAGAATATTGCCAAAGCAGAAGAAGCACACACCACTGCCACCACTGCGGCAGAACGTGCGGCGGCCATTAAAGACATTGAGGCTTCGTACGACAAGGTGTACGAGCTACTGAACAACGCACCTCTCAAGCAGGAGCGGATGTCGGACACAAGCGTGGCGGCGCAGAAGAAGTTTGACGAAGCTCAGGCAGCGGAGCTGGACAAGACACTGAAGCTGTTTGAAGAAACAGCAGGCATCGCTCCGCTTAAGATGACAGCACGGCGCACTATTGCGTCTGTGCGCAATGTACAGACCGGGCGTATTGAACCGCAGGTTAAGAAAGAGTCGGTTGCCCAGCAGGAGCGCCGGTTCAAACAGGAGCAAGAGACCGGGGAGTACGCCGCCAGCACCCTGGAGAAGTTGGCCAAAGCCAACGCAGACCTTCAAGAAACTCAGCGCCAGATCAACTACATCGACGCCAACCGCGCCGAGCCACGCACGCCTGCACGCAAGCGCCAAGACGAAGCCCGTGCCACCGCTGTGGCCAAGCGCAAAGAGATCGAGGCGCAGATCAAAACACTGAAAGCCGCGCAGAGAGAAACGATTGCCGAGGCCCGCACGGAGCGGCAGGCAGAGAAAGAGCTGCGCAAAGAAACCGGGCGCATGCTCCGCAGGGGACAGGGGGAAGAGCCCAGTTTGGCTCCGGCATACACGCAGGCAGGCAAAGCGGTTGAGCGGCCTGAAGTCGCACCCACGGAAGACATACAAGCGCGTGACACACGGGTCGAGCGTGTGTTTAATGTCAAGGCAGATTACACAAGCCCGTACCACGGCAAGACATACGCTGAAGCTGCGGAGCTGGCTGCAAAAAATGCAAAAGACCCGCTGACAAAAGAGTTGTTCCAGGCGCTTGCCAAGTCTTTGGCTTCGCATCCAGTGCATGACATGCACGGGCGGGTGTTTATCACAAGCAAAGCCGGATTTAACGAAGAAGCGGGCTGGTCGCGTGTTACGGGTTTGTTTGACCCGACTATGCGTTTTGTCTTGGCTCCCAACGAAGCAGTGTCCGCAGACGCGGAGATGGTTTTGCTGCACGAACTTTCGCACGCCGCTACGTTAGAAGGTTTGAAAACCAACAAGACGCTTAACGACACTGTTACATCTTTGCGTGATCGCGTTGAGGCATGGTTGAAGACACCGGAAGGCTCGGCTTACTACAACGCCAACAAAGAAGAAATTAGCAAAGGTGCGGGCGACGGTTTTGCTGCGTACGGTCTGACAGACAACGCTGAGTTCCTGGCAGAAGTCTTTAGCAATCAGTCGTTTCAAAAGCTGTTGCGGCAGATACCGTCCAGCACACCGCGCAGGTCCGTTTGGCAGTCGCTTGTTGACACGTTTGCAAAGTTTTTTGCGTTGCGTTCCGACGGGCAGAGATCGCTTTTGGAAGACGCGCTGGAAGCAACGGATCGCGCTATGGCAGCAACAAGAGCTGCCGAACGTGGGATTTCATCTCCAGCGTTTAAGAAGTGGTTTGGCAACAGTCAGGTCGTTGACGAAGATGACCGGCCTTTGGTTGTGTATCACGGCACGGACAAATCTTTTGATACGTTTAATGAAAGCGTGAAACCCGCCAGCGGGGCCATGCACGGCAAAGGCTTTTACTTTGCCAACGCTGCGCACGCATCGGGGTACGCCGACCTTGAGAACGGCAACGTGATGCCGGTCTATCTGCGAATGGAAAACCCGTTTTACGGCAGCACGCTATCGCAAACCGATATTAATCGGATGTTGCGGCGCATGCCTGGGTTTGAAAAAGTCTACAAGGCGTGGCTTGAGGAAAACAAAGATTCTCCAGCGGCAAAACCAAGCATTGAGCGTTTGGGCGTGTTGTCAGGAGATCGCAACAACTTTATTCAGACCGCGCTCAAAGCTGCGGGATACGATGGCCGCATCGTAAAAACGTTTAAAGAAGACCCACTCACGCACGACGACACTGAGTTTGTTGTTTTTGACCGCGAGCAAATTAAGTCTGCTATTGGCAACACAGGTGCTTTTGGGCGTAATGTGCCAAGCATTGTTGGCAGCCCTGAGAATTTGAGGCTGTTCCGCCGCCCGGCTGCATACGCTTCTCCCGAGATGGAGGAGGCTGTTGGCAAGCTTGACCCGTTTGTGTCCAAACAGCGCAGCGTCAACGAGCGTGTGCGTGCAGCCTCTGGCGGATTCCTCGGCCTTGAGACTCAACTGGTGGACCGTTTCGCTGGGTATGAGCGGCTGCGCAAGTACATGCCAGAGCTGCAAGGCTCGCAGATGATCTACTACCTGCGCATGTACGACCAGCGCATGAACATGGTGTCCCAAGCCGTGGGCACCGGAGCGCCCGTTATTGCGGAGAAGACGCGCAAGGACGGCAAGGTCGAGCGTGTGATCGAGGCCCAGGAAGGGCCGAGCATCAAGGGTGTGGTGGAGACGCTCAAAGACGCCAACCCAATGGTTGGCAACGGCGAAGCTGTCAACCGCCTGTTCACTGCCTACATGGCTGCGATCCGTGCTGATAACAAAGGGTTTGAGTCACTCAACTTTGGCGAGGGCGTCACCCGCGCTGATCTGGACAGTGCGCTTAGCGTGGTCAACGGCAACCCCGAGCTCAAAGCTATATTCGACAAGGCACGCGGCGAGTACAACGAGTACAACCGCAATCTGATCAACTTCGTTGTGGAGACCGGGGCGCTGTCTAAAAAGACTGCTGCCCGGCTGCTGGCTGAGAACGACTACATCCCGTTCTACCGGGAGCGCAACGGCATGGCCGAGCTTTTGATTGGCAACGAAGCGCCGATCAGGATTGGCTCCATCAAGTCTCAGCCCTACTTGCAAGAGTTAGTTGGCGGCGATCAACCGATTTTGGACTTCATGACCAGCTCGGTGCAGAACACCAACATGCTCATCGACATGGGCATGCGCAACCTTGCCACCAAGAACGCGGTGTTTGAGCTGATCGACCTGAGCGCCGCCAAGTTGGTGCGCAAAGCAGAGGGCCCGGACGTTGTTCAGTTCAAGGTGGACGGTGAGGACCGCTACGCCGTGCTGGCCACGGAGAAGGTCAAAATCGGCAATAAGGAATTTGATACTGGCGTTCCAGCCGATATTCTGGTAAAGGGCATGGAGGGCATCCCGACACAGATGCCTTTCATTTTCCGGGCGCTGGCTATCCCTGCGCAGCTCTTGCGCAAGGGCGTGACACTGTCTCCGATGTACATGGCCAACCAGTTGTTTCGCGACTCCTTGGCCGCGCCCATAGCCGCTGGTGCCAACTTCACGCCTGTGTTGGGTGCGCTCCGGCAGATTGGCAAACCGGCTGCAGAAACCCTGGAGCGCCGGGGCATCACCGGGGGCCAGCAGTTTACTGGCGGCGCAGACGACATGGCCATGATCCTGCGTGGTATTGCGGACGGCAAGCCCGGCTGGATGAACCTGCTGGCCAAAGCAGAAGCGTTTGCAATGTCGGCGGACTCCCTGACTCGCCGGGCCCAGTACAACAGCTACATCGAGCAGGGCATGTCGGAGATGGAGGCCACGCTCCTGGCGCTGGAGTCCATGAACTTCAACAAGCGCGGTGCCAGCCCCAGCATCCACATTGCCAACGCGCTGATCCCGTTCTTCAACGCCCAGATTCAGGGCTTGAACGTGCTGTACAAGGCGATGACGGGGCAGATGATTTTCAACGACAAGCTCAAGATTCGCCAGAAGCTGTTGCAGCGAGGCGGCATGATGGCGGCGGCATCCATCGTCTACGCGATCATGATGCAGGACGACGAGGCGTACAAGAACGCTGAGGCTGACCAGAAGTACGGCAAGTGGTTTGTGCGCATCCCTGGCATTGATGAGCCGATCCGTGTGCCCATCCCGTTTGAGATTGGCTACATCTTCAAGGCGCTGCCCGAGGCGTTGGTCAACTCTATGCTTGACGATCATGGCGGCGAGCAGGCGGTCAAGGCGTTCAAGCAGATTGTTCTGCAGACTATCCCTGGCGGCTCCAGCTACGGCATCCCGCAGGCCATGAAGCCCGCCATCGAGGCGGGGTTGGGCAAGTCGTTCTACACAGGGCGCGACATCCTGTCTGCGCGGGAGAAGGAGTTGTTGCCCGAGGAGCAGTTCCGCAACAACACCGCCGAGATGTCCAAGCTCATTGGCCAAGTGACGGGCACATCACCCATCGTCTTTGAGAACTTGGTGCGCGGCTACACGGGCACGGTGGGGCTGGCGTTCCTGCATGCGCTCAGTGTGGGCGTGCCTCCCGGCGAGTCCCCGGAGAAAGCCGTCAAGCGGCTGTCGGAGTACCCGATTGTGGGCGGGGCGTTCCAGCCCAACGACGCAGGCGGTATCACCAACAGCATGTACGAGCGCATGAACGACGCGCAGAAGGTCGAGCGTACCTACGAGAAGCTTGTGGAAGAAGGCCGCATGGCCGAGGCCAAGGCGCTGCTGCAGCGCCGGGGTAACGAGTTCCTACAAGCAGAGCTGGCCAAGGAGTTCAAGTCCAACATGAACCAGTTGGTTGCGGCTGAGCGGGCCATCCAGGCGTCGGACCTGTCACCAGAAGAAAAGCGCAAGCAGCTCGATCAAATCCGCAAGCTCAAGATCGCGGTGGCCAAAGAGATCAGGGACGTAGCCGACAAGACCGTGCAGCTATCGTTCTCCCTTTGAGGCAGCTCGGTAGAACCACACCCCAAGCCTGCCGTTCCTGATGCGGGTACTGGCTTGGGCGTCGAAGACACGGCAGCGCAGGGCTTCCTTGAGCCCTGCTTGCCGCACTTCTTCTGTGTTCAGGCAGGGCACAAAGAACCCGTGCTTACGGTCAACGGATCGCCACGGGAACAAGCGGCTGTAGGATGACATCGTCTATGTCGTCGGCGCGTCGTGTGATCTTGACGGCGTTGACCCGCATGGGCGGCCCGTCCGTCTTGGCCATCATGTCCTTGCGCTGCATGAAGCTGGTGATGAACTGCTTGGATATCTGCTCGCGGAAGGTGTTGTAGCTAAAGCTCATGGCCGAGCAGTACGCCCGCAGCAGCCTCTCCTCGATGTAGAAGTCCACGCCGCCACCACCGACGCCGTGCTCGACGCGGCCCATGATCTCAGCGCGTGTGGTGTTCTTGCCAACGATGGAGCCGTCGCTGAACGCCGCCAGGACGCCGGTCTTCTCGCCAAACTTGACCACCACAAACTTGCCCTGGTACTCCTGAATGTAGGCGTTGAGCACATCCTCGGCGGTGCGCTTGCCGCTCAAGATGCTCTGGCGCTGGCTGACGAACGTGTCATTGAGCACCTTGATGATCTCTTGCAGCGGGATGTCGGCAAGCCCTGTGTGCTGGCTATTGCACAGGATGCCAGCAGCGACGATGACCCCGGCACCGGCCATCCAGAACCGCTCATCATTGGGGGCGTTGAACTCCTTGTACATCTGCGCCACGGTCTTGGGCACGAGCTTGCTGATGTAGTCCAGATTGTTAACGAAGTAGCGGCTCAGCACATCACCAGCAACGGCGTAGTTGTGCTGCAAGGACTTGATGATCTCGATCTCAGCGGCGTCCCAATGCAGCTTCTCGTCCATCGAAATCTCGATGAGGCGGCGCAACTCGCCCTCAGATGAGTGCTGCCGCACGCTTGTCAGGTAATCCACGGCTGGCCGGTTCGATGACATCAGCGCAAACGCTGCCCAGGTGGACAGGTTCAACCGCTCGCGGTTGGTGCCCGACTCCATCCTCTCTTTGCCGCGTCCCTCGGACATACTAAAGAGGAAGGCTGGGAACCACTCAAAGTCGTTGCGGTTGTTGGTCGTGATCTCGTCGGTGACGAGCGGCAGGCTGCGCAGGTGCCCCAGGCGCTGCTGCATGGCCACGGCTGATGTACCAGAGCCTGTGCGGTAGTGGATCGGGTGGCCCCAGATAGAGGCGGCTGTGTCCAGCGCCAGCGACTTGCCAGTACCCGACTCGGCCGAGGCACAGTGCATGGTGACGCCGAACAGGCCCGTGAAGCGCATCAGGGGTGACGACATGCCAGCCAGGAACGCCGTCAGGTGCTTCCACAGCTTGCGGCGCACCATCATGTTGATGACTTCTTTCCACGCATCGAGCGAGCCGGTGGGCTTGGTGTTGTTGACGATGTTCTCCAGCCCCGGGATAGGCACGGGCACGGGCTCGGCACCGGCCTTGTAGATGGCGCTGTTGAACACGAAGCTGTCGTCATCCTGCCAGCCGTAGGCGCTGGGGATCACTACGGGTAGTTTTTCGGTACTCATTTTCTCCACGCTTGCGCGTACGTATTCGTAAAGGTT
>Ga0181355_1001069_pt1 | contig 12099 bp, 18 predicted proteins | sample Fa13VDMM15DN_FD_130099 | JGI IMG/M metagenome (GOLD analysis project Ga0181355, IMG submission 130099) | Freshwater viral communities from Lake Michigan, USA - Fa13.VD.MM15.D.N | ecosystem: Environmental > Aquatic > Freshwater > Lake | place: USA: Michigan | collected 2013-09-23 | reverse complement strand
TTGCTGTTGTAGTGTCCGTACTCCTCACGCTCCCGCCGAACTGAGTCGGGGAAACGCATGAAAGAAAAGTCTTTCTTCTGGTCATGCTCCGTGTCGGGTATGGACTCTGCTTTAACTTCCGCCTTTGGTTCTGTCGTTGCTTTTGTATTCTTTGGTTTTTTCATTGGTTGCTCCTTTGGTTGATTGTTTCTACTATCGGGTAAATCCAGTTGGCTGATATATCGTGGGAAGGTATTCGGAAAACTAAGATGCCCATTGATGCGGCGAGGTTGTATTTCTCCATATCATTGAGGAACCCGCTTGGCCTTGTATGTCTGCCCCTCGTCCACACCCCGCCTTCGAGTTCAACGCTTACACCAGAGAGATGATAGTAGTCGAATCTAAACCTTCTGCTTTCAGCGAACTTGTATTCCTTCACCAGCCCCCACCCGCCAAGACTCTTAAAAAGAATCTCAAACTTAGCTGATGGGGTCATCTTCATTTAATTACGCCCCGCCCACTCACCCTTGAATAGTGGCGTTGGATATTTTAGTTCGGTCTTTTCTGCCTGTAGTCTGTTCAGCCTATCGAGCGCAAGGAGTAAGCGACCCTGTTGGCGTTCCTTCTCGGCGGCACTCTCAGCAAGATACTTGCCGATAACTCTGATGCCATTTATTGAAAGCAACATAAAGAAAACAAGGAGGAAGATTGTCACCAGCGAATCCTCATCTTGTGCCACTCTGGGGAACAATAGGAGGGGTTGGTGATGAAGGGATATTTCTGATCATCCTTGCTGACGAATCCTTCCCACAATACTTCCCCCGCCTTTTGGTTATGGTAGTCCATCTCTGCCCAACACGCTTTGAGCTTGTCGTGATCGAGGCGAGGCATCCGTAGGAGAGCGTTGGCCTTCACCTCGTAGGATGCGGGTTCAATCTCCTCGATGAGCTTGAGCCGTTCCGATATGGGGAGAGGGTTGGCTGGGTCGAAAGCGTCAATCAAGATGATCGTTCCCTTTGCCGCCCTTGTCCTCATCCCCATAATCTCGCCGTCTATGTATCGTGCCTTGATGTCGATTCCCTTGAGCCGTTCCAGAACTAGCTCGGCGTTCTTGGCCTTCACGCCGTGCCGATTGGTAACTAATCCTGTGGCTTGGTCAAACAGGAACCGCCAGCCATTCGCCTTGGGCTGGTGGATATAGTCGGCGTATTCATCGCCGTAAACATTGTGAGCGCAAGCAACTGGTCGGGCGGGTAGCGGGGATTTCATTGGTGGATTATTAGGTAGGATTTTTAGGATGGCAAGGTTTATTTTAAGACTATTTCAACGATGGCCAGAACTGAGCCAGCCCCGATGATGAGGCCAGCGATATAGCTTAGGAGGAGTTTGTTCATTTGATTTAATTCTTTCTTGGTTATTTGATTATGTTTTCTAGGATTTCTGCCATGTGCCTATGAATCCAAGCTTGGTTTTTGCAGTCTTGAGCATAGGGATTTGGAGCGTGACCAGAGTCTGCCAGTTCTTCGTGGCGAGCCTCCCAATGCTTCTGCGATTTCCTCTGGCTTGCTATTTCGTTTTTGATTCTTAATTTGTAGTTCATTTGGTTTGGTTCTTTCTGGTTGGGGGTTAGACGAACTGCCAGTTGAGCGTTTCAAGTTCTGATACTGATTCTCTCGATGCCTTATTAAATGTCTTGGCATCAATCCAATCGAGGGTGGAATTGAAATAGCAGTTCCGCATATAGTTTTCAATCATCCCCAGCTTTCCAGAATCAAGGATGCCCGTTGCCTCGCTGATTCCCTTTGCATATCCTCTCAAGGTTTCCGTTGTTTGAGTCGTGGTTGTTTCCATATGCGAAATCTATACCACCACGCCCGATCTGTAAAGGATTATTTAACCTTATCTTGACGATTGTTTGCAACTCTTTGATGCTGGGGGCTTTATAGGGGGGGAAATAAGGCGGAAATATGGGGTTCTGCGGAGATATTTTTGACTTGGCCCAGACCTTTGCGATTCGTTGTGCCTCTTTCTTTTAGCGCAAATAGTCCCCTTGAACTTTTTCATTTCTGCTTTTCCCTCTCGAACCATCTGGGAAATGATTCTCGAAGTTGTAGTGGGTGTGCGATTAAAAAGTTTTGCTATTTGTTTTGTTGAGAGCCAACCCGGAGGGATTACTTCTTCGCCCCTAGTTAAAATGTGATTGGCAAGTGCCGCTACCCATTCCCTGCTCATCAGAATGTTTTCATGTTGGTAGGCACGATAAATTTGCGGTTGCGTTCCTTCGCTTGGAAAACATCGTGGCCTCCGTCCTCGTGTATCAATCCGAAAGCCCAGCCATGTTGCCAGCGTAAGCGTCTCATCTGCCCCCTCGTATATGATGGAGTCTTGTTACAGCAACAGCCGATATTGTATGCCTCTCGGCTATCAAGGCTCACGCTTTTGAAGTAGTCGATGGCGTGGGTGTGGCCGAATAGAACCGCCCCTGCTCCGTAAGCATCTGCGTGTTGCTTTGCTCCGTGCATCGAAGCTCCGTAGCCGTGAACGAATGTAAGCGAGCCATTCTTATATACTCCCGCCGTTGAATCGTAAGGATACATCTTCCCCCTCGTCTCCTTCATTATGGTTTCGATGTTGTTGCATCCGTCTAGGGCATAGTCCCTCGCCACCCCGCTTCTTACATTGGTGGACATATCGAAAATCCGTTCATCGTGATTGCCCCTTAGGAATATCCTCTCCTGTCCAAACTTGAAGAACGATCTTATGAACTCTTCCCCCTCATCCCAATCTCTTTGGAGTGAAGAGGCTTGGTCGGTATCGTCTGCCCCTCTGCGTATGGCTCGGAAGTCCCAGTTGTCCCCTATGTTCACCACTAGGTCGGGCTTGTAGTCGGCACAAAAGGCGAGCAGGGCTTTAATGGTAGTTGGGTCTTGCTCATCTCCGTGGACATCGCCGGCGGCCACGAACTTGATTGGCTTCACTTCTTTGTTCCACCCATCGTTTCGAAGATGCGTCTACAAGAATCTCTTGCCGTGGTAGCGCAAAGATCACTATCCTCCATTCCAAGCCTTGCCAGCTCTAAAATTATTTTGATCTGCCCTCGGAGCGTCATAAGATAGGTCACTTGGTCGATTGATTCTTCTATGGCGTTCTCTGTTACTCGAATGGTAGGCATCGTCCAAAGGGGGCCAGCCTCGCCGTGTTGAGCTTGGCCTTTGCGATACTTAATTTCTATTGCTTCAATCGTTGCAAGTTGAATCTGACTAAGGTGGTAGGCGTGTTTCTCCGTGAATTCATTACTCGCCACAACCTTTATCCCTGTCATCTTTTTTATCTACTAGCCCACGGATTCTTTTTCACAATACTTTTCTTTGCAATTAGTGTTGCTTTCTGTGGAGTGACTAGCTCTCGCCATCCAGAAATCAATCCATCTTCTAGGTGGGGTTCTTCCCATTCCAAGTGCCTAAGCTGGTGCTTCTCCCCTATCTTCTGGCAAATGGCATATGTCTCTGAATCGTCCCATGCGACGATAAATGAACCTGTAGAGCTTAGGGATAGGGGAACATAGTCAATGGCGTGACTCCCCTTGCCTTGGTCGATATGGAGCGATTGCGGGGGCACTCCACGGGCGTTGGTGACTTTCGTCCCTGCCTTTGTGCGTCCTCGGCTATATAGTTCCTCTTGCTCCTCGGGTGTTCTGGATGAGCAATAGATCAGAACTGGAATCTTCTTGCTTATCAGTTCCGAATACCACCTTGATACCCTATCCCCGAAACTAGGTTCGAGGTTTTTGATATGCCCCCTCGATCTCTCCGAGGCTTCTTTGATGGTCATTTATTCTCGGCTCTTGCTCTCCATCGTTCTTGTTCTGCGATGGCGTTGCTCAAGGCTTTAAGTGCTTTGGCGTACTGCTCTCTAAATTCTGGCTTAACTAGGCCAAGACTTCTTTCTAGTTTATCCCACTCCATAATGAGTTCGGGAATGTCTTCGGGAGCGGGGGCGGTGTAGGTGTACTTAGTCGAAGCGCAAGAGCTAAGGACGAGACCTCCACCAATTATCAAGGTCAGCATCCCTAACCCTGCGACGATATTCAATTTCTGCATCGTCTCTTTCAGTCCTAGTCTTAGCACGATTTTTAAGCCACCAGAAAACAATCCCAACAACTCCTGCAAGCGAGGCGATGGCGGCCTCAAACATAACCTACTTCTTAACGCTAAATTTCGAGAGCACCGAAACGATCTTGGTTAGCGTGGCCTCCGGCTCGTCACCGGGAATCAAAGAGGCCACGGCGATCACGGCAGAGAGCAAGGCAACCAAAGCGCCCACCCAAGCAAAGACGTCTTGTGACTGAATGAAGGTTAAGATTTGGTTCATAAGAAGAAGGGGGTGTCAAAGGACTATGAGTACGGCCAGTAAGTTTCTGGGTCTAGATCAAAAGACTGACTTCCAGTTATTGCCCAATCATCATATATAACCCAAGCAGGAACCCAATTTATGTATGTGGGAATTGTTATGCCATCAATTCTAAATGTCGAAAGCGGATCAAGTTGTGCTTGAACTTTAGAATCGCCAGCAGAAATAGTGTCGTACCATCCACTAACATTCATTCGTGGGTAAATTGTTGAGCCGTCTAAATAGGCGTGATCCTCAAAAGTAATCGACCACACATTTGTAAACGACTGATTAAAAGTGCCAGAGGAAAATCCATTAAACCCAATTCCCTCTATTGTTTCTTCTAAAACCCTTTTAATAGCCCTTGTGCTTTGGCATACTAAATTTTCTTCAGATGGAATAGAGGAAGTCCAGCTATTGTCTTGAACAAGTCCAGTCGTAGTCCAATTATTAACTAGAGGGTCTACATCTGGGGGATTTGCTGTCTCGATACAAGCAGAGCTTCCAGTTAGTGTCCAAGTTTTTACTTTCCACCACCAAGACATATATTGCTCAAGCGGTAGAGAAATTGGGTAAAAAGTTCCCCTACCAGTTTCGGGCGGTGTTCCCTTGGTAAGACAAAATGGAAAATACCCACTTCCACTAGCGTGAAGAACTTTTGCCATAGGATTTCGTTAGGGCTACTGCCCCGAGTTAATAACCGATGACGGTGACTCTATAAGTTTGCGAGGATTGGGTGATGTTGCCGTTGGTCGCATTGACCGCATCTACCTCTACCACGCTTCCTGTTGTAACATGGCCAAAGAACGACAAGCCTTGGCAAACCACCGATGGTAGGCCGAGAAGAACGATGTCGTTCAGAGCGCATCCTGTGACTGTGACATTGAGCGATGCAGTAGAGTTTGAACCTACTAGCCCAAAGTTTAAGGCGGCAGTCGTTGTGAGGGTGCGAGGAGATGCGGGAAGCACTCCGTAGGTTGCCCCGCTTGCGATTAACCCGACATTGATGAGGCCAGAAACGACATTGATATTTGCGGGTTGAGCCGTGACGGACGCTCCGTAGAATCCCATAGGAGTATTCGAGAAAGCCAATCCAGTTCCATAAGAAACTACTTGCGTTCCAGAGTTATTATTAAGGACTCTCGTGCCATAATTAACAGATATCTGACCAGCGGAATCATGTAGCCTTCGGTTCGTAGCACTAACATTTGTGGCCGAATCTTCCACAAACAACGAGTCAACCTCGGCTGAAGTGTAGTAGCTTTGTTGATTGGCTGGAATTGCGCTCCCATTTGTTATCAAATCTTTGCGTATCGTAACAGACCCTTGATAAAGCGTCTTTGGATTACCGCCATCAGTTATCTCGATCTCTATGGATGGAGAAATCGTATCCGTGCCTTCCTCCGCAAATAGTTCGTCTAGCTCCGCAGTTGCGAATGTAACTACGGACTCACGGAAGGGCGAATAATACAGGCCACTAGAATCTAAAACTAGGGCGGTTGTAAGATTTAATGAACCAAGCTGTCGAACAAATGAAATAGAGTAGCCATTTTCTCCATTCAAAGGAGCAACGGAAATGTTGCCAGCACCGATCCCGGTGACTGCGCTTAATGCTTCTGATGCACAAACCGAGGTTGCCCCAAGAATAATAGCCGTGGTTGAGTTTGCCCCATAGTTGAGAACGAATGACCCGCCAGAGGCATCACTTCCAAATGATAGTTTATAGGTTTCATTCTGAGTAGCAGAGCCGTCTTGAGTTTTAGAGAGTACGGCCACGCCAGCAGTTGAGGATGTAACAAAGTTATTTGAAAATACTGCTGGATTCCTTCGTAGCCTAACAATCTGTTGTGCGGAAATACCCGCTGTTGGTGCTCTCCTTGTGCTTATCAAGACCGAGCTTAATGGGAAAAGCGTGAAGCTATCCCCGCCAAAAGACATCGCCGTGTTGGGCTGGGTTGCGGTTAGAACATAGCTATATGTCTCATTTCCATAGGCCGCTACGGTTGAAACATTGTTAGAAATTGCTGTGAATATTTGAGCCGCCGTTGAGTTAAATGTTATTGCAGAAGAAGTTGTTCCGTTGCAAGTCAGCTTGAACTGACCATCAGAAGGAACATCGTCTATGTTCCCAATCCCCAGCTTTAGCGTTGTGCCAGTTGTATCAATATCTATTGGGAATGAGTCTGTGCCAGACTTTTGAAGCCTAAGCCGAAAGGTATAGACATCGCTCCTAGTGAATACAGGTAGTTGTCCACCCACAGCAGAACCCCCCACTTGAATCCCCCCGCCCTGTGCGTCCAGATAGATGTCAATATTTGATGCCATTACTGATTGCCCTTGTTAAGTTGTGGTTAGTACAGCAAGTTGCGCTGGTGTTCCATTACTGCAAACATTTAGGGTAACAACATTAAAATCACCAGAAATCTTTAGCCCATAGCCTAGTTCTTTTTCTATCTTGATATAAGTTCCAGCGGTCGGCTTTATGGTTTCAACCCTATTCCGCATTTTCTCAAAAAAACTCTTGCCCATCTTAATCTTTCCAGATGGAATTTCATTTAATTCTTGATCATTTCGTGGCATATATTATCTCCCAAATGACGATGGAATCACTCCCTTAACTTGAGCCACGCCCTCTCCACTAGAATATTTACTAGAATCTTGATATGTGTTGGTAACCTTAAAAAACAATCCAATCTTCTCGCTAAAATGAGCAACGCATCGCATCCCATAATACTCAAATGTAGTGTATAGGTTCGGCGGTAATACCGCACCCTCTCTTAAGATCAATAAATCGCTAGTGCGATTGAGATCCCGCTCTTCTTTGTAGGGCGAGGCCAATGATTGATAAAGCGATGTTCCGTTAATAGTTGGTGGTAGTGCCGCACCAGAACCAAAACTTTGAATTAAAATCTGCTCTGGGTTTGGTAGCGGAGAGTAGTATATAAAGTCCACAATCACTTGAACTGGGTTTGGGCTTGATGCTAATGGTTGGAGTCTTTGAATTGCTGGGGGTAGCCAAGAGGTGTTCAGAGGCGTGTTGTAGAGATTTGCGGAGCTTGCTGTTACAAGGATTCCGGTATAATTAACCGATGCGGTTGCTATCCCGCCGAAGCCTTCCGTAATGTCGCTGGACTCGATTGTAACCAAGGGATAAAGAATCGTCGGCGTGGGATAAACAAAAGCCATTACATCCTTGTGGATAGACATATTTTTGAGCCTTGCTCGGAATGTTGCTATCTCGCTCGTTGCAAAGGCATAGCTTTCGGTCAGCCGAACTAAGCCCAAATTATCAGCCGCCTCGCTACTTGAGGTGCGAATCATTTTACCTGCGGGTATTCCTATAATGGTTGGCATAAATTAGGTTGCGTGTGCATACGCTTTCAGTTCGTCAAAATTCTTTTTCAATAGCGTTTCTATTGAGGCAAGCGACCCGCCCTTGCCAGCCCCTCCTGTCCCAGCCCCGCCACCTGCTCCGCCCGTCTTCTTTAGTCTATCCGAAAGGTCACTAGCAGACTCCCCTAAATCATAAAATCCTTCCCCAAGGTCAGTCGCCTCTCCTCCTGTGCTTAGGAAGTCATCAACCATATTCCCGCCATTTTCTGTCATACTATCGGCAAGGTTGTTTGCACCATTCATTGCCTTATCGAAAGATGGGGTGAGACCATACATATGAGAGCCAAAGTCACCCGTGCTTAACTCTGCTTTTGTACTGGCTATTGCAAAATCTGCCATTGCTCGTTCTGCTTCTGCTACTGATTGAGCCATTTGCTCTGTCCCAGAAGAGGCGGCTCCTTCAGCCCTAGAGGATTTCTTTGCTTCTTCTTTCATGCGATTCATGGCATCAGTTCTGCCAGTAAATCTTGTGTCTCCAGCTGCGGCTCGTTCTTTTTTTATTTCATCTATCGTTCTTTGTATTTCTCTGTCAGCCGATTCGGTCTTGCCCTCTTGATATGCTCGCTCTTGCGCTTTTCTCAATCCAGTTTCAAAGCTCGTCTCTCTTTGCCCCGACCCTTTTGACTGCGAACCCCCGGACATAAATGCCGCAGTTTCTGATGCGGCTAACCCGCTTTGACTTTTCTGTTGTGCCTTGGCTGTTTCTAAGTCCTGTTGTAGCGATTGTCTCTTCTCTGCTAAATCTTGTTCTGCTTTAAGGTTTGCATCTATGCGTGTTTGCATGGCCTCTTGAGCCTTTACCTCTGCATTATATAGGTCGTTGAATCTCTTCTGTTGTGTTGCCGCTAGTTCTTTTTCTCCCTTGATTTGTTGTTGTGATAAATCTTGATTTAGCTTAATTTGCTCGTGAGTATTTTTTTGCTTTTCTTGCGCGGCCTTTTGAGCCATGCCATCTATAATTGCATTTGTTTCTCTTATTCTTAGGGCGTGACTCGCTTCTTGGTATATTCGATATGCCTCTTCGTCCGTAAATGTTTGAGCAATTTTGTATCGTTTTTCATATTCTGCATTTACTTTTGCGATTTGAGTCTCTTGTTCATTTAGCCCAGCAGCAATTTCTGCATTTGCATTTTCTGTGGCCAACCCCTCCGCTAATTTCAGGTCTCGAAGTTTTTGGGATGTTCCCACTAATTCTTCCATTGCAACCCTTGCCCCAGTTGCGCCAGCAATAAAGTTTTGGAATGGGCTTCGATCTAGTTCACTTAATTTTTTCCCAGTATCGGCTAATAGCGCATCTAACTGGGCAACTTGGCTTATTGCCTCGGACAAGCTTATGGCTTGCCCAGCTTTTTCTATGTCATCAAATGCTTTTTGAGCTGAGGTTGCGACAGATTTAACATCTTCGCCCATTCGATTGATTTGATCTGTAAAGAGCTTAACCCCGCCAACTGCAAATGCTCCCATAAGGGATTTGCTGACAATGTTGGAAAGGCTATTAGCCGCTGATGCCGCAACATCTGATGCATTTCTGGATTCTGCTAGGCTACGACTAAAGTCCTTAAACGCCCCCGCCGCCTTTTCCCCGCTAACTTTTAACCCCTCAACGGCAGTTTTTGTGTTTGCTATCGCCTTGTCCGCACCAGAGGTGTCCCCTCTGACTCGAAGCATTAGCTCTTGTGTTGCGTCTGCCATATTACAACCCTAGCTTGTCACTTTCCTCTTTATTCTTTCTGGCAAGAAATACATTCATATCTTTCATAACTTTATCAATAGCCATTTGCAAACCCGGCATACCAACCTTAGCCGCACCAGAAATTGCTCTTTTCCTTACTGGGTAATATCTTGTGTCAAGGCTGCCAGCCCGATTAAATATGATTCCTTCCATTCGAGCCTTTTGGCTATCTGCTTTTGTTCCCCCACCCAATCTTTTAATTGATTCTACACTATAATCACCCCGAGTTAGATTTCCTCGCTTTCCAAATACAGCCGCCGCCGCCGCCCATCCGTTCCTTATATAGTTCACAGACCGCTTGCGACCAGCTACAAGCCTTCTTGCTAATCGCCCAATCGTTGTCGGCTTCCCGCCCATTCCAAGGCCACCAACACCAATCTTGGTTTTTCCAAGGGTAGGTAGTCCTCGATTTTTAAGCAACCAATTTACTAGCTTGTATGTTCCGACATAGCTTTCATTTCTTGCAAAGAATTTCTTGGTTTCTCCAATTTTGCGTTTTATGATTTTACCATTCTTTCCAATTCCAACAGGTTTATACACACCCTTGGTTTTTACGGAAGAAACAATACGCTCTAACTCAGAAGCTATTTGTGCTGAACTGGTTCGATATGTTGTGCCAATAGCCGTAACCGCAACATCTCCAAGCTTACTGTTAATCACATCAGCCATATTCTTTTTAGAGGCTTTCTGGTATTGTTCGAGCTTGTGCATAAACTTTGTTTGGTTTAGAAGATCAATTTGCAACATATAAAACGCCCTATGTTAAACATCAATCCCCATCAGTTTTGCCATCTCTAACTTGTCTGATGAGGTGGCAGAGGATTCCCGCATTAACCGATAGCCCTCTTCATAAAGGTAGGTGTGGGTGGCTTGGTTAAGGAGTCGGATTGGAATGTTCCAAAGCATATAGTCTAAGTTCCATCCAGTTTTCTCGGCCAGAGTGAAGAGGGTGTAAGCCGTCCACGCTGGCGTTAGTCGTTTCCCAATGTAATATTCCCAGATAATACAACGGAAACTTTAGCCCTAGACGCTTCTTCGATCATTTCTGAAACTATGTTTGTGGCTAGGGTTCTGTCATCCTCTGTCTTGTCCTCTATCCATCCAAGCAACTGATCTCTAAACTCATCCCTATTCCACGCCAGTTTGATTGCTTCTTTGCGGTTCTTTGCGATCAGAATATGGATGTAAAGAAAAGCCCATATAAAATATACAGAGGAGTCTTGCGGTTCTTTACATTGAAGCATCAAAAGGCGGGAGCCTTCTGTGTAGTCGGCTATTGCTTCCCCCTTGTAATCCCTGCCGGGTCTTACAAAGCTACCATTTAGTTCGTCATCTAGGATGTCATTCATTTTACATTGCCCTTAATATAGCCCTTTTTAGTTCTGGTTTTGCATTTACTGGAACAAGGAGCGTCTGCCCTCCCCTTGATATGATCTGGATTGGCTCGGCTCTTTTAACCAATCCAAGAAGGGTTTCACGATTCTCTAGGGCGGCTCGAACATAAAGCACGGGTGATTCTGAGTCAGCCGTCACCTCAGACCACTTACATTCCATTTGCTTCTTTGCCTCTGCGCTACCAGTTCCAGCGTTAAACCAGAAAGTTACCTGCCGACTTCCATCATCTCGGACTATGTTCGTTACTGGGTCGGATTGGCGAAGGGTTGCCCCGAAAGCGGCCACACAAGCGGCCACCTTGAGATTCGTTGTTCCCCAATAAGATGTGCCTTCCATAAGATTAGGATTTCATTTAAGAAGCGAGGGCTTCTTAGGTTACGCTTGGATAACCAGTTGCGGAAATGTCGAGCATCACGAACGCACTATTCGATTTGTTGAGGGTCAACGAATCAATCCTGCAAGTTCCAACCGTAGTGGCGTTGGCAAGGGCGGCAAAAGAACCGCCAACTGTGAGCGATGTTGAGCCAGTAATCGCAACTGAGAGCGAGTAGGCAGTTGTGGGATTGAAGAATCCGACCGCAGTAATCTCGCCCTGTGCATTGCGAACTTCGTTCTTCTCGATGTTGCGTGTCTCGGAGAATGATTGAACAAGTCCGATTGTCTCTGCCGTTAGCCCGAACACAAGCCCCGGAGTTCCGATAGTTGCGGCTGGCATTAGATTAGAACCTCAAGAAGTTTATAGTTAGTCATAATGTAGTTTGGGAGTGTCAAATATGCCTACCGAGGAAGCGAGCCTTGATCAATTCCCACAGGGTAGAGAAGACTGCACCGGAGATCAAAGCGACTAGCCATAGCTTAGTTTTGATGGTGTGGGCTTCGCTCTCTAGCTTTTGTAGTCTCTGGTGGTATTCGACAATCCCTAGCTGACTTTTCTCTAAGAGGCCAATCACAAGTCCCTGTCTCTCCTCGATTCTTGCCACAGAAATTCTCACCTCGGATAGACGCTCCGAAAGTTCAGCTACTTGATCTGCGCTCACTTCCACCAATCTGCCGAGTCCTTGGCGTGTCCTAGAATCGCTTTCTGTGCGTCTGCAAGGCTCGTGGTGAGGAATACGGAGGGCTGGCCGTCAATGTAGCCTAGCGAGATAAACCCTTCGTCCAAGAGGTATTGGAGGGCTTTGATGGCTTGTTCGTCTCGGCTCATGGCTTTA
>Ga0181355_1001068_pt1 | contig 12101 bp, 4 predicted proteins | sample Fa13VDMM15DN_FD_130099 | JGI IMG/M metagenome (GOLD analysis project Ga0181355, IMG submission 130099) | Freshwater viral communities from Lake Michigan, USA - Fa13.VD.MM15.D.N | ecosystem: Environmental > Aquatic > Freshwater > Lake | place: USA: Michigan | collected 2013-09-23 | reverse complement strand
TAGCGTGTCTCTTAACAGCATTACTAACGCCATTGATAAGTTTAGTGAAACCAATTTTATTCATTACATCAGAAGCACTCATTACACCTCCAAACATTTTCTCAAACATTAAAGGAATAGAAAAGAATTGCTCACCGTAAAGTCTTCCTAATGCTCTACTTGCTACTGGAATACCAGTCATTTCTTTAGCAGCTCTAAATTTAGGTACAACTTTTTCTACTAACTTACCTTTAGGAATGAGATTCATTTCTCTAGCTTTCTTACCTCTAGCAACAAGTGACTTCACATTTGTATCACCTTCGTATGTACTTACAGCTGCTTCAAGACCACTTGTGATATTATTCTCAAGAAAATTCTCTACCCCTTCAACAATTGTAATGGCATCTCTAACTGATATTTCATTAAGATCCATCTTAATTACTCTTCTCATCAATTCTTTTTGCTTTTCGTCAAACTCGATTTGCTCACCAGTCATAGGATCAATGCCTTTGTCAAACATTGTTTGTACTATTGCACTCATGCTATCAAATCTATTTATCAAGAATTTTTTGATTTTTTCTTCTTTATCCGCTATAGCTTCAGGATCTTCTTTTAAGATGTTAATTATATCTTGAATATCTTTTAAAGACATATCATCAGATATTTCTTTAAGATAATCATGCGTAGCCAATAGCTCTTTCTTTTTTATTTTCTCTTGTCTATCTATTTCGTCTTTTGTATATTCAGTTATTGTCTCAATATTTGTAGCTTCTTTTAGTGCCACATCAAAGCCTTTAATTCTTGATGGTTTAACAGCATTCTTAACTTTATCAGCCATCTCCATGTAAGCATCAATATCCTCAACCATTGATGGATCAATCTTAGAGAAAGCTTTAGCCATCCCCACTACTTGTGCTTGATTTTTAGTTTTTAATAGCTTTCTAATATCAGATCTAACCTTAAATGCTTTTGATAAAATATCTTGATATTCAGCACGATCGAATACTCGTCCAGCGTAATCAACAAATCTATCAACCATTACTGGATTGTCTAAATTCAAGTAGCTAATTCTTTTTATCAAAAAGTCAGCTTGCTGTGCTTTAATTTTGCCAGCCTTAGACATCGCTCTAACAACATCAGCTAAGCTTTTTCTCTTTGCGTTAAGATCAGCTTTAGCCTGACGTGCCGCTCTAGCTTCCAATCTGATTTGGTCTTTCAATGCCGCCATTTCATTAATAGTAACCTTAGTGACTCTCTGTTTCTTAATGCCTTTATTATCAAAGAATATAAGTTGATCTTCTCTTGATACATCTTCAGTTTCTTGTAATGTAGTTTCTCTCCTTTGCGCTGGAGTCATTTTCATTCTTGACTGAACATTGCGTGCCTCTACTTCGCCTGGAGACAACCAGTACATCTTATCAAGTTCTTCATCAGATAGATTATTTTTCTTATCTTCTAAACTTTTTAACTGGTCTTCTAATGGTTTTATTCTTTCTTTATAGCTAGGATTCCATTCACTTATGCTTTTTGCACTTTTTAACTCTTCTTTAGCATCTTCTATTTCTCTTTCTATTTTAAACTCGTATCCTTCTGGAGAAAATGATTCAGCAAATCCTTCTTCATTTTGAATGTGATGTTGAATCTCGTGAGAAATTACTGATTTAAAATTATCAAAAGCTCCTTCTTTTGAATAATCTTCATTAAAAAGTGCAGTATATGGATTTATATTTATTCCTCCAGTTTGATAAAAACCTTGTCCTATAGGCACAGAAGAATCAAAATATAAACTTATATTACTTATTTTATTTAAGTAGCTATCACCATATTCTAAACCATCAGCTAAGTCGGATAACAACATACGACTAAAACCGCCCATAGTTTTTTCACTCTTATCAGAAATGAGTTTATTTAATTCTTCAAAGCTATTTACTTTTAGTTTAGGATCTTCTATCTCATATCTCCACAAACCGTCAGCACCTCTTTCCCATCCAGTAGCTATTCTAATGGTCTTTGTATCTTTATTTGCATTCTCCATTTTTCTAGCAACCTCAAGGTTGTCTCTTACATCTTGAGATAGATTGGCATTCTTGCCGATCATTTGTTTTTTAATAGTTCTTCTTTTCTCAACTGGAGCACTAACTACTGCTTGATATTCATCCTTAATCTCCTGAGATAAATCAGAGTTCACAATCATATCTGTGATCTGATCTTCAGTTAGTTTAGTTGCTTCTTCTTGAAGTCTATATAAATTGTCATACCTACCTTCAGAATTTCTTGCCTTATAAATTTTAGCGTAAACTGCATCTAGTTTTTTCTGTTTATCTTCTGGTATAACTGACTTAAATCCTTTGTCTGTGTTACTCTCGTAAAACTCATTAAACTTCTTAACTACTTGATTACCTTTCGTTACTTGAACATCATCTGGCTTTAATTCTACTACAGACTGAGCTCTTGTTCTACCATCCCATTCACCTACAGTCATATCGTAACCTTTCTCGTTTGCTATTTTTGTTACATAGGCAAACTGAACGTTAGGATTGAATGCTTGTCCAGGATATTCTTTATTAAATCTCTCACGAGCTTCATTAATGATGTTAAGTGGATCAGAATTAAAGTCATAAACTTTATCATTTTTAACTTTAACGGCATACTGAGATGTTCCTTGAACCATTGTCTCAGCGTCAGTTGGTTTGGTATAATACATTGCTACACCACCAACCTTACTGATAGCAGATGCTTCATCTCTTGATGTTGCAGTTGTTCCACTTGAGCTCTTTTTTATAACCTCGTAATCATTTCCTCCTCTGTGGAAAAACACAAAATTACCTTTATCATCTTCAGTTAGATTGGCATAGTTAGATGAATTCTCAGGTGAGATCATTTGTTTCTTGATAACACTTTTTTGTTCTCCTTCTATATCTTCGTCAGCGTCTTCAACAGCTTGACCTTCTTCTTCAGCCTTAATTTCGTAATTAAATTTTTTACCAGATTCTTTCCATTTATCATATGTATAATTTGCAGCATCTTCATAACTAATGCCTTCAATTTTTGCTTGAACACCTAATGTCTTGTAAAGATTCTTTTCAAAATACCAAAGAATTGCCTGAACGTCAGCTATACTTAAATCAAAACCATCTTTATTTAATTTATTAACAGCGTTAGATATAGTATCATACATGAATTGACGATCCCTACTATTAAATGGAACATCGTTAATATTTTCAAAAGCAGTTTTATATATTGTATTCGCTGCTTTTTCTACTTCTGTTCCATTTTTATACCCTTTAGTAGCATAAGAATCACGATAAGATCTAGAAGCTAGTAAAGCCTCCTCGTTACTCATCTCTGGATTTCCAAGTAAACTCTTAAATCTATCAAGACCTATAGCTTCACCCTTTGTATTAAAACCTTTATTAACTGTTGGTATTAGTGTGCCTCTATATCTATTAAAAGTTCTAGACCACCATCTATCTAGTGTTGGATATGCTTCGTTACCAGATAAATTTGAATAAAACATACCTAGTTTTGGTCCAAATACTGAAGCAGCAAACGGAGCTTTAAAACTAACAGACCAACTAGTTTTTAATGGATCAAGACCCTCTTTTTTTCTTTCTTTATTTATATCTTGAATAGACCTAACATCCATTAAGTCTTTTTTAATAGCAGCTATATCTCCATTATATTCAGCAAGTAATTCGTTTATTTTCTTTAAGTTAGCCTTAAAAGAGGCAACTCTAAGTCCAGAAAGAGTAGTTGGCATTACACCGTTCTTTTTGTAATAGTCATAAGCCTCAGAAGCTAATTTAAAATTAGTCATAACTTTCTGACCGTCAGATGTAATTGTTACAAGCATAGTGAACAAATCTCTTGCGTTTTGATCTGTTTTCATTTCAGGGAAAATCTTAGACATTCTATCTAATGACTTTTGATATAGTTCACCATACCATCCTTTTCCACTTTTATCACCCATAATACCGACAAAGTATTTTACTTCATCAACCATCCAGTTAGATATTTTTTTTCTAGCCTCTGGTGAGTTGTCTTTTTGATCTATAGTACCATATTTAGATCTTTGCCTAGACTCAAGAGCTTCTCCAATTTTTCTAGTAATATTTTTTCCTTTAGATAATCCATATTTTTCCATGGATTCTTTACCTTCCATAATTGTTACAGCTTGCTTTTTAAAGGTGTTATTTACAATTGCATTATCTCCTTTAATCTCTCTACCAGTACGAATGTCTTTAGTAAGGTTATTAATAAAGTCAGCAGCATCTTTAGCTTGCATAGCTTTACCAAATGCTGGTACACCAAGCTTACTAGCTATTCTACCAAGCAAAGCCTTAAACTGTACAAGCTTAGATGTAGTAAGCTCCATCTTTTCTTCAGCCATTATAGCTCCAAGCTCAGCTATATATTCTTCAGCCTTACCATCCGCTTTATAATCTTTGATAAAATTATCTAAATATTTTTTAAGGTTTTTATCAGATATAATAGCCTTTAATCCTTTTGCTAAATCAAGTATCGCACCTGACCTCATCCCCTTGACCTCTAACGCATAATGAATAGCTTCGTGATATAATGTCGCTAAGTCACCACCGTACTCTAGGTTAATATGAATTGCTCCATTAATATAACCACCTTTGTCAAAGTATTCTTTTTTATTAATTATATCTTTAGCTTTCTGTCCAGTCGCAGCTTCATACTCAGCCGCTGTTTGATGAACATAAATCTTAACACCAGGCAATGCTTTCATGACCAACTTAGCAGCAGTAACGACCCTCTGACCTACAGCTGTGGTTTGTTTAGATCTCTGTGCTTCAAAGTTATCTTGCGTAATTAAGTTATCTTGATCGGATATTTTCCGATTATCTGGTGATATTTTATTCTCAAAATCATATCCAACTGAAACAGTTCTTAATCCTTCAGGAGTTTTAACGACAGATACATAGTCAGACTCTGGGGTGTACTCTCCAAACGAGAAATCATCATTCTCTTTTACTCGTGGATTCATAGATCCATCTTGATAAACCAGTCCGTCAGAATGGGCTACTGAATCTTGATTGAACTCTTTAGCGAATGCAATAGCGTCTGCTCTTTTTAATTTAGGAACAAAGAAAGAATTCTCCGCCTGACCATACTTACCAATAATTCTTTTGGGATTGTATCCTTTATTTTGCAACCAAGCTACAGCTTTATTATTAAGCTGTACATTCTCTTCTTCAGTTAATGCTTTAGCCATAGGGTTTTCTCCTGATAGCATTCCGAACTCACCATTGAGTTCTTCTTTCATTTCTTCAACACTAATTTCAGGAAGGTCTTTTGCTGCATTATCCACGTATTCACTGGTAGAACGAGCAGCCTTTCTTTCTTCTGCTTGTTGTTCAGTTGGCATAACAATCTCAATACCTGATACTACTTCTTTTTTACCTTTAGATTCTAACAAAGGGCTAATTAACTTGTCGTACTTAGCATAAATCTTATCAAATGCTTTTCTGTCTTTAGCTGATAATTTATCTACATCTATTTTACCATCAGCTTTATACTCAGCATCAGGAAACTTTGCTTTTATTTCTTCTTGTTCTTTAGCTCTTAATACCTCTACTTCTTCGGCTTGACTTTCTTCGGTATTAACCTCTGTTTCTCGTTTTGTTTTGTATTTATTCTCAATCCACTGAGCAGCCTCTGTATATGAGCCAAAAACACCAGATTCATTTGTTGGACTATAAACAGCAGTAAATTTGTTATCTTTTAATTCAATGTTTTCTATGTCAGACTTTTCAGCTTCTAGTTCTATTTTACCTTCTTCGGTAACGCTTTTAGGTTCTGCTTTGGATTCTCCTTGGACCACTTCTTCGCCAACTCTGGCTTCTGGCTGTACAGGAACTTCACTTGTTGTTTCGACTTGAACGGCATTTTTACTTATTGTTTTTAGTTCTTCATTAATCTCGTTAATTCGCTCAGTTTGAGCGGTAACAAGAGCTGGATCTTTTCCTTGTACTTGTTTCTGAATTTCATTTCTTTCGTTTATAAGCTTGAAAGATTTATATTTATTCTCACTTGAAATATTATCAGGGATTTGAGTCAATACACCTTCAGACTCTCTTAAAGAATTTAATTCAGCTTCACCTTGTTTTTTAGTGATCTCACCAGATAGAATTCTATCTTTGATATTCAACACAAATAAATCCTTGATCTCTTTATTATTTATAGTGTTCTCAATATTATTTACCTGGTATTTACTAAGCTGATCCTTAGCAGTCATGGTGGCTTGAGTAAGCGATTGCATCCCAGCACCACCTATCAAACCAAGCATCCCAGCTTTATTTGCTAATTCAAATACCTCTCCAAAAGTTTTAGGATTTTTAAAATACTCTTTATCTTTTACTTGGTTTAGTAATTCTTTAGCTCCAATTTCAGTTAACTCTTGAGATGCTTCTGTTGAGTATTCAATAACACCAGCACCAGTTATTTTCAATACCTTGTTAGCGACCAATCCTTTTATCTCTTTTTCGATAGCTGTATCAATCATTTCGGCAGTAGCATCACTAGGTAATCCTTTTAGTGATTTAGAAAATATATAGTTAGTTATTTTTTTATTTACTGGAGATTTACTAAATGCTTTAGTTAATCCAAACTTCTCTAACTGAGATGTAACAGCTCCAACAGATCCAGCCAATAATATCTTCTCAAGCTCAGAAACATCAGCAAATTCAGGACCACTCATTTGATCCATAAAATTTGTGTAACTAGATGCATATAAACCAAGAGTAGACCCTACTGGTCCACCAGTCATAGCACCAGCTAAGGCTGATCCACCTGAGTTAGCTAAACCATTAACTATTGTTTCAAAAGTACTTAAATCACCAGAGCTAAGATATTCTTCACTAAATGACTGAGGTGCAAATTGAGAAGTTAAAACTCCTTTATCAGATCCTCTACTACCTTCTTCTTCAGTTAAAATTCTAGTTGCTTGTTCCATTCCTTGAACAAATGAGAAAGCAGCTCCAGACAGAACATTACCTCTTTTAGATTCAACATTAAACGCATTACCAGCAATATCTTGAATTGCTGATTGTTCATTTACTGATTGTTTATAATCGTCTTTAAGTAATTTAATTTGACCGTCTATTTCTTTTCTCTGTTCATCTATTTTAGGTAGATAATCAGTATTATATTCTTCTTCTGTAATAAGTCCTTTTCTATAAGACTCCTTTACTTGTTTATCCCATTCGTTGAGTTCAGATATATTTTTCTTAATATCTTCTTTCTTTAAAACAGTTTTAGTGATATTATTATTTATTCTTTCAATCTCATATTTGTCAAATGAAGCAGCTGATCTATACTGATCTTTAGACATAAAGTCTAGTTTTTTAGCACGTTCTTTATCTAATTGAGGTACTAATTCGTTCAACTGTTTCTGTAAGAATATAACATTGTATGGGTTGGTTTTCTTTTCAGCTTCTATCTTTTCTCTTAAGTCATCTACTTGTTTTTGTTTCTTAATGTATTCATCATTAACAATATTTACTTCTAAAAAACCTTTAAGTATTTTTGACTCCTCGCTATCTCTGTCAGTTGTCCAGTTGTCAAGATTAATGAACTTACTTTCTTTTGTAATTTTATTTTTAATCTCAATACCATCATAGCCAAATCCAGCTGGAGTTACTTCCAGATAGTCATAATTCTTTAGCTTGTCTTGTAATTTAGACACGACCTCATCTTGATTTGATCCAATTAAATCAGTAGTAACTGAATTTAATACATTCTCAAGATCTTTCTCTTTTTTAGCAACATCTAAATCTTTTTGTTGTTTTCCGCTTTTTACATAATCAAAGTGAGCTTTTTCAAAATCAACTTTTTCTTGTTCGTTAGAAACATCAAAAACTCTACCATCAGCTATAGCTGGTGTAAACGGCTTTTCTTCAATTGGTTTTTTAGATAGCTCTTTAGTTCTTAATACTTCCTCTTTTTTAATTTTCTCTGGAGTAATATTATATTGCTTATCTACTTCTGTGTCAACTTTATAAGTTGGTTCTATCTTGTTTCCATTCAAGTCAGCAATTCTAACTGCATTTTTATTCAAGAATTCAGATCTAGCTTTCATATCACCAGACTTCATTTCTCTATATTCACCAGTACCAGTTACATCTTTATACCAAGTTTTATCTAACTTCTTGTAATTCTGATTGTTGTCTGGGTTTAAGTATATACCGTTATCTGAATCGGAAGATACCGAAGGCTGATCTTGAGCCATCTTTGACATAGCCGATGAAAAACCTCCTTGATCGAATATTGATTGTGAAACCTCTTTTTTTTTTACTGGTTCATCTCCAAAAGTAACCTCGTTTTTATATTCAGGATATTTCTCAACCATTTTTCTAGCTAATGTCAAATCATCAACATCACTATATTCAGGATATTTTGTTTTAATTTTTTTCGAAAACTCTATGTAATCTAAAGGCATATTTATGTATTTATTAAAGTCCTAATCCTAATGGATCTTTTTTTGTTGTTTTATTTGTTGCTGGCTTACTCTTTCCGTTATTGAATAATGATTGTCCTTTATTCCATTTATCCAAAGCTTCAGCTGGTTCACCATTAAAAATGTATTGAGCTAATCCTTGAGCTTCTTTAATAAACTTCTTAGTTCTTCCGTCAGCACTTGTAACTGTAACTCCTCCGTTCTCAGCTTTGTATGTATAAGCCTTATTGAGCCCACTAAAATCCCCCCCAAAAGCTCTTTTTGAAGCCTTAAATCCAGCTAACATATTAGCATTGTCCTCAGCTTGTTTAGCTTGATCTTTTTCATCTGATCCACCTCCTCTTGATCCTCCATAATTAGGTTCGTCTAGTTCTACTTTTCTAACAAGTCTTGAATCAATTGCATCAAGTACAGTTTTTTTAGCTGATTCATATTGATCCTTTGTTAAGTCTGGTTGATAAACACCTTGATCGTCTTGTTTAAGTAAAATAAATTTATTCTTTTCAGATTCAATAAACTTATCCAATGCTTCACCAGAAAGACTTGCTTTACCTAATTGCTTATTCAGTTCGTTCTCTTTAGCAATTCTGTCGCTAAGTTTATCTCTTAAATCTTTATCACTATAATAAAAACCATAATCCCCACTAGAGTTATCCTTTAAAACACTTGTTATTGATCTAGGGTTGCTTAATATACCATTAGCTAAATCTAAACGTGCTCGTTGAATAGCTGGATTTTGTAATGGGTCTGTTGTAGTTTTAGTCCCAGTCTCTATAGTCCATTCTTCCCAACCTTTAGTTCCACTATCTACAATTGCAGTTAAATCAATTCTATTGTCTAACATATTACCTGGTTTAGCTAAAGCTCTTACGTCTATTATGCTTGATGGGTCAAAAATACCTTCGTTATTTAATTGACCTATTACAAAATTACCAGTAACTGGATCGACTTGCATTTTTTTATTTCTAAGATCTCCTAATTGAGCTTTTCTTAAATTTAATTCTTCTTCTAATCCAGATCCTTCAATTTTGCCGTTTTCATTAGCTTGTTGACGTTTCATTGATTCTTGTAATTGTTGATCGAATGTCTTTGCTGTGTTAGCAAATGTAGACCAGCTATCCATAAGATTGTTTATTCTATTTCGATATTCAACTGGTTTAATCTGACCGCTTTTAAGTTGCTTATTCCATTCTTGCATCATAGACCTACCATCGTTAGATCCAGTCAAAATTAATTGATTTAAGTTCTGACTTTTGCCAAGTTCAGCATTTTGAAGAATTTTTGTATTGTCTGTTTTTAACTTGTCTAAGTCTTGTCTTTGTTTCTCACGATCAGCACCAATACCTTGAATGGTATCAATTAATCCTCCAGTTAGCTTCGACCAATCTATTGGTGTACTTGCTTGGTATCCAGCGTATTCCATTTATTGTTTTGCGTTTTTCTTTCTGTGTAACTCAATTAATTTGCTACCACTTGTTAAAGCTTTTCCAGCAGAACCAAATATACCAGTAATACCAGTGTCTCTTTTTTCTTGAGCAGCAGCACGAGCTGCTTGAGCACCTTCAAGTTGATAAGCACCTATAGAAAAATCTCTCTCTTGTTTTCTTGCTTGAATACCACTCTCAGCTTCAGCTTGCATTGCATCTCTTTTGAATTGTGCCTCTTGTGCTTGAGCAGCCAACTGTAAGTCTTGTTCGTTGCCAGCTTGAACTACATTTCCAACTCCTCCAATAACTCCTTCAGCACCAGCACCTTGTAAAGACTGTAATGCTTGAGCAGTTCCCTGGGCTTTTGACTGTTGTGCCAAATTAAAACCAAGTGTTGGAACTTGAACTTGTTTAAAAGGATTTATTTCTTTGATTGCTTTAAGTTCATTAGCAGCTTGTGCGGCAGCTTTTGAAGCTTGTTGCATTTGCTGTTGTCCTTTAATCGCTTGAGCAGCACTAAGACCTAATCCTCCTAGAGCTACTATTGTTGATGTTACTGCTGGCATACTATAATATTTTAACCATTTCTTGACAATTCGAATCTCCTAGTTGAAATCCGCAATTACTATATCTATCAATTAGACTTTTACTTTTAAGTGAAGTATAAACATACTTACAATCGCTAATTTCTTTAGCTAATTCAGTTAATACATCTATAAGATACTCAAGAGCTTCATATCTATCGTTCTCTCTATAATGAAAGTTTGATACTATAAACTCTACCCAAGCTGTCTTTGAGTTAGTTGTGTAAACGAATCCAGCACAAATCTCAACGTCACCTTTATACACCATTAAACCAGTATCTGGTAGCATATCTACTGGAGGAGGTGTCCATCTCCAGTCCTTCCACCAAGCCGATAATGTATTGTAATCTTCACTCTTTAAAAGCCTAACTTCCATATACAAATTTACAGAAAACTTTTGAATACTGACGTACCTATTGAAAATAATTTTACTTGTTCTGTAAGGTCGTTAGATAGATACACATTCATGTAGTATCCCCTAGCACCAAATGACTCTGTTTGGCTATTTTTAACACATATCAAGAAGTCTGAAGTAGTAGGCATTCCACCAACCGATATGTCTATTCTAATTTTATTAGTTGTTAATTCAGTAATAGTTCCAATCAATATTAAATTACCTCCTGAATTTTTATACACTTGATCTCCGACACTAATTGATGAGTCTAATTTGAAAGAAAAAACAACATCAACTAATGACGCACTAACTACTGCTACAACAAGTGGGCTACCTATACCTTGAGTAGATAGAGCTTTAACATCAATCGTATCGTTAAATCTTCTTATGTAAGAGAACCACTGCCCTTCCTTCTCAACAAAATACGTGTAACTTATAGCTCCAGCATTTATATTGGTATATACATCTGCCGACCAAGGGTGATTACTATTTAACGATAGGGTATTAAACATCTTTACCGTTAAAGGATCATTATTGAATATCCCTCTTATAGTCGATGAGTATTGTTCACCATAGAAGTTATTTCTAGTGGTATTAATATTATGTCTCCACAATTCACCATTCTTGAACGTATAGAAGATACTATTCATCTCTGTCATCCAATCGGGTTGATAAGACCAGAATGAATTCCACCCATCGGCAACCTTTGAATAAGTAATTGTTTTCCTAGGGTTACACTCTTCTATACTAAATCCTGAGAAGTTTGTAGTATCGGAAACATTGGTCCATGTGCCAATCGGACAATCGGTATCTTCACTAAGCTCCCACAAAGTATTTTCATCATCTAGTAAATTCCAGCTTACACCATCCCAAGATACAGTAAATAGCTGCGGAGCACTAAACTCATAGTAATTCTTACCGACTTCAACACCATTAGATATTACTTCAATAGTGACAGGTTCTTCACCTATCGGAATATAGCTTATTTTTATACAATCACACATTTATAGGTCCATTTTGAGTTAAAATAAAATCAACTGTTTCTCCGTCACAGTAAGTGACTCTAAAAATAACAGATCTATCTACACTAAGGTTTTCATCTACAGAAGCGGTTATGTCTTGACTTCCATATCCAGAATCAATATCTATACTTAACCAGCCAGTCCCAAAACCATCGTCAACTAAAGATACCACCCAGAAATCATTAGATGAGATACTGAACATAAATAAGTTAT
>Ga0181355_1001066_pt1 | contig 12108 bp, 26 predicted proteins | sample Fa13VDMM15DN_FD_130099 | JGI IMG/M metagenome (GOLD analysis project Ga0181355, IMG submission 130099) | Freshwater viral communities from Lake Michigan, USA - Fa13.VD.MM15.D.N | ecosystem: Environmental > Aquatic > Freshwater > Lake | place: USA: Michigan | collected 2013-09-23 | reverse complement strand
TCATCTGTTCTCCGAGGGCACGAATTTAAACGCCTTGTTTGCGTTGATCAGTCCATAAGGACTGGCGGTAAAGTTATGACCCTTGTAGCAGTCATAGCAGTATTGTGTGGGCGACTTGATGTCGCACTTGCACTTGCGGCAGAATTTCCACGGCTTGCGCTTGATGGCCTTCTCGCGTTCTTCGGGGGTCATGTGTTTTTCGCTTTCAAAATAGCTTCGGTCATTTCAAAGATGCTGCTCTCTGATCTTAAAATTGTGTCGCGTTCATCTTCCGTCAGACCCCGCCATTCACGCTTGGGCTGAATAAGTTCTTCTTTTGCAAACGTCATGGCTTGCCCCAGCTTCTTGACCAGCACATCTTCGATTAACGGCACGACAGCCTCACGCAAATATTCTCGCAACGCTTCTTCTTGTTTTGGTGTCATGTGTTCTTCTCCTTGAGTTTGGCTTCAACCGCATCCATAAGTGGAAGTGTTCGTGCGTAATGTTCTCGCCTGATTTCTGTGCGCTCCTCCTCCGTCAGCCCAACCCATTGCCGCTGTGCTGCGGGTGGGGTAAACATAGCCTCGACCTTGGCGGTCTGGTCGCGCTCACAGTAAATAGACACCGTGTGATCTCTGTCGATGGCAAGAGCAGCCACAACCATCTCATCCCCCCACTGAGTTTTAATTGGGGCTTGCTGCCACATCCACACCACAGGCTCCTGCACAGGTGCTGGCTTCAACAAATGCTGCAAGGCATCCAGAACATCCTGCGCCGCTTTAGTGACCTCAACGTCTTCATTCACCTCAATTCGGCGATCTGCGGTAATACGCATCACCCATGTGCTGTCTGTGCCGCTGAATTGGATTGTGTTCGGTGTCATAAACAACTTCTCAAAGTTAAAAGCCCCAGCATCAGCGTGATAAACGCCACCACCACCCACACCAGTTGGCCATCAGCCGGGGTTGGCTTTTCGTCTTCGGTCATGCTTGCCTCGCTTTCAGCATGGCATCTGCAATTTCGTAAGCCTGTGTCGGTGTCTCTGAAAATAAACTATCATTGTCAATTAACGCTTGCATCGCCTTGGCTGCAAAGTAGTCGCGCAGGGTCATGCCTTGCATAGCGTCAATCACTTCTTGGTCATACATAGCCAGATCGCAAGGAAATGCTGGCCCACCTGTTTCTTTGTTCATTTGATAATCCTTAAGAATGCGCCGCATCGGGCGCAGCGGTAGATAGGGGAGCCCTCAACAGGCTCCCAACGATGTTTGCAGTCAGTCATATTAGCTCACCAAGATGTTACGCAATGCTCTGAACAGTGCGATGGCTTGGTGCACCGTCAGCGTGTCAATCACATCGCTGGGCTGCCACTCTTTAACCTCCGGGGTAGGCTCCGGCGCAGGCACGCCCTTGCGGACGATGATGACCTTCTTGCGCTGTTGTTCTTGAGGCTTCTCGGACAGCCCCTTGAGGGTCTTGCTTGATTTGATGGGGGCGTACTCGTTGGTTGTGACGTAGAGCAGATGTGCGCTTTCGCGCATCATTCCTTGCTTGAGCATCTGTCCGAGCAGTGAGGTCACAGAGCTTACCTTAAAGCCTTGCACACCCAACGCAAGAGCGACCTCTTTACGGGTCTTGCCGGGGTTGTTTCGCACGTAGTTGAACGTGACGCGGGTCACGTTGTTGGTCACTGAGAAGGGAGGCGGGGTCGTGGGCGCTGCGGGTTGCGTCATAGTTGTCTCCGAAGGGTTCCATTCGCTGAGCACTTTGCTCAGTTCAGATTTGAGATCAGGCATAAACTTTTAACCTTAAAACAATTTGAGTTGGCGGTCATCCTCGACCGGGGTGGATTTGCTTTGATCTTCGATGTCGCGCAAGCGCATCTCCAATCGTTCGGCAAGGGCTTTGATAAGCCCTGCTTGGCCGTCAGCTACTCGTAGCAGCTCTTCGTCCGTTAGGTTGTCATAGTTCATGTAAGCTCCAAGAAGGTCAAGAGGTTGTTGTCGAGATCGGTGGTGAACCAGACGATGGCGTCTGGTGGCGGTTGAGAGACACGCTTGAGGTGCCCCCCAACCTTTGCTGTATTGAGGATGCACTCAAGCCATTCAGGCCGGCTGTCCAACTCGCCTCGCCATGAGGTCTCAACGCCGTCATGCCAGCGTTTGAGCATGAACTCGCCATCGCGTTCTTCGTATCTGTATTCGCGTTCATTTGTTGGTTGCATTGGTTTGCGTCGTGTGTTTAGGTATTGGCGTGTTGCATCCTTATCCCTCCAGTCCGGCATCATCACTCCCCACCCCCCAATCGAAGGCGTCGAGGATGGCGTCAACTTGCTGCTTGGTTTGGATACGCGTGCTGTGCTCATCTCTCAATTCCTTTGGTGTTACACCAGACAATACTCCCTCAACCTTACGCCGCGCTGACTCAAGCTGAGGGTCTTTGGTGACGTTCATCACGGTCAGCAGCTCGCACAACTCCAGCGCGCCCGTGACCATCGTGTCGTGGAACTTGCGCTTGGTGCCATCTTCCTCGACCACCAACCGATCAGACAGGCGCAGCAGGGCCTCATGCAAGCGACTCCACGAGTCTTGGTTAGCCTGTGCCAGCTTGGCCTCCATGCGGCGCTCGTACTGCTCAACCAGATCACGCTGCACTGAGCTCTCCACGTCAAGGCGGAAGTCACCCGAGGTAGGCAGTGGCGTGAAGCTCGACTCCATGCGAAAGCGCAGCGCCACCTGAGCGCGGGACAGGTACTCTTGGCGGTCGAACAGCGTGCCAAGCTGGAACGCAGCGGCCGCAACCAGCGTGTCGTACTTGTCGAGGAACGCGTCCACCAGTCGCTCAAACTCAGTGCGATACCGGCCCATGGTCTGCTGATACTCCAGCAGTGACGCAGTGGGTAGCAGTCGTGCGCCTTGGTCGTTCCACGGCAGCGTCAGGCGGTAATGTTCGGCGCGGGCCCGGGCTTGGAACTTGGTCAGGTCGTCGAGTTCTTTGCACTCAGCAAACAGGTTCTTGTACACGGACGCAGCCTTCTTCGAGCCGGAGCCCTTGGCCGTGGTGACCTCGCCTTGCGTGGTCTTGTCCTGCTTGCGCCCCGAGTACACAGAGATGTGCAGGTCCACCATCATGGCGGAGCGAGCAACACCGGCTACGGTGTTGGGTTTGGTATCAGTGATGTAGTTCATGGTGTGTCTTTCTTGTGCATTGATAGCATGATGTTCATAAAGTTGATGGGGAAAACATCGTCACCGATGTACAGCTTTTCGGTGTCAGGTGTGCCGTTGAGCTCGCTGATTCGTACGAACCAGCCTTCCTTCTTAGCGCGTTTGGCATAAGCCACTAGCTTGCCGTCTTCAAACATGTCCCACGCGGGGCCGCGTTTGTAATTCATTGAAAATTTCCATGTGCGTTCCATTTCTTTTAACCTTAAAAGTTTTTGTCCGGCGGGGTCAACTTCATGGAGAGCTTGACGGTATCCACGAAGTCATCCTGCATGACCTGTACCTGTAGCCAATCGTGCATCAGCTTGCGCTCGATCACCGGAATGTAGTTGTTGTTGGACCCTTGAGACCCTCCTCCGCTGCCCACGTATTTCTCGCTGAGCTGTTCGGCGTCTTGCACTGCCGTTATCAGAAGCTCCAGTTGGGCCTCCGTCAAAATGATCTGTCTACCGCTCATGGAAAGTTGGTATTTCATGCTTCACACTCCTCAGTTTCAAAAGTTATTTCATTGCATTCACACGACTCGATAAACGATTCCTCGCTCGTCAAGTGCTCTTGCTCGGTTTGCAGGTCACGGTACAACTGGCGGCACAGTGCCTCTACATCTGACTGCATCTCATCTTCAAGCCCTGCAGAGCTGTACTGCTCCTCGATCAGCTCGTCCCATGTCTCGGTATCAAGCCCAGCAAAAACCCCTGCGGGGGGTGTGTTGCCCACGACGTTACCGTCTAGGTTCACTCGCGGCCAGCTCCCTCGGCTACTGCTGGTCACTGAAGCAAACTCGCAGTAATCTTTCGCGGCCAGATACAAGGCCGGGTATGTCGCGTCGTAGCCCTTGTACGCCATCCATTCGTCTACGCTGATACCTCCCTCGAACGATGCGTAGTCGCTTTGGCAGTACCCCACGCTGAAGTAGACGTGCGAGACAGAGATACCCTTGAGGGACATGTCGCTCTTGAAGCCCTCCTCAATGTATTCCCACCAGTCGTGGTCACAGGCGTACTCCCTCCACTTTGAATACTCCCTTTGGAATCTTTTGGGGTCCTGCTCTGAGAGCTCTTTTGCGGTAAGTGTTGGCATGTCATGCTCCTCATACGTTGCATTCAATAGTCCTGCGAACCTGCAGGTAGTAGTGGTTGTTGTCCCCGGTGTGCACCTCCTCTACGTCGTTGGTGTCCTCGCCAATACGAACAAACTCTGTGCAGTAACCTTTGATGTCCTCGGCGTCATCGCCGCTACCCTTGAACGTACTCAGCATGTCCTCGAACATCTTCACGTCGCCGTAACTCGGATACCACTTCACATCTTCAAACGCAAACTTCAGCACATGGTCTGCATCCATCCACGTCAGGCACTCGTCAAACTCCTCGAACACATCTTTGAACGTCGTGCCCATCAACAGCTTGAGCTGCTCGTACTTGGCACTCTGCTCTTCCTCACTCGAACACGCGTCGGGGTATATGAGCACCATTAAATTTGATCTGTATCCCATTTCATTTCTCCGTTAAGACCAGCACGGTGCTGATCGCATCAACCAATGTCTCGTCCGGATGCACGATATAAATTTCTTGGCGGTAGTCGTCAGGCCCGTTGTGGTTGTACTTACGCCGAGTGAATGTGATGTACGAACCGTTCATGGCTTCGCTGATTGCGAACGTCCGAACCATGGTTGTTGGGGGTCGATCCTCTAACCCCACACTCAGGCCCCGCATCTTCTCGGGCTGGCTGTCCAGCAACCAACGGCGTATCATGGTTTTTATCGTGATCATTTGTTTTAACCTTAAAAGTTTCAGACCTCAACACGAATCGTCGTGCCGAACGGAGCAACCAGATCAGATGTCACAGCCCACAGCGTGGGCACATCACTGCGGCCCCAGCTCCCGACATAGCCATCGGTGAACTGCACAATGGCTTGAGGGTTGATGTGCTTGTCTCGCAGGTAATCGAACAGCACCGAGCCGTCTGTGCCCCCGCCGCCTTTGATGCGTAGGTCTTGCACAGCGAACTGGCCGTCATCAAACGTCTGGTGTCCTGCAACTTCGGTGTCCCAATAGATCACATGCACCTTGCTTGGCTTGACGTCCTCTACGATGGTCTTGATCTCAGACACGAAGCGCGTCATCTCATCGCCACCAAAGATCGAGCCCGATGTGTCGAAGCCGATTACCAGCTCCGTCATCGTTGTGCCGAGCATGGTCGGCATGTAAATGTCCTGTGCAAGGAAACGGCGGTTGGGCTTGCGCCATGAGGACTCGTCACGACCCGCGCATGTCTCGGTGATGAACTCACGCAGCACTTTCTTCCAGTCGATCTTGGGTGTCATGAGATCACCGAACACACCATCGGACTGCCCAGCACCCTTACCTGCCAGCTTCTTGCGCAAGATTTCGCCTTGGCGAATGGCGCGTTGAATCTCGTTGGCTTGCTCTTGCTCTTTGGCAGGGTCACCATTGGCCGGGTTGCCGTCCCAATCATGCTCGTCAAACCCACCTCCATCGCCACCATCGCCGTCTTGCTCTTGCTCTTGCTCTTGCTGTTTCTTGAGGTCGGCATAGATCATCTGCACAGACCAGCCGCGATACTTGGCTTCGGGCGGTACGCCGATCTGAAGCATCTTGATGAAGCCCTCACCATCGTCCGTGTCTTGCAGGGTAAGGTTGACGAAGTAGTCGGCCGCGATGTTGGCAAGGCGTGGGTTTTCTTCGTGAAGTGCCTTCCATGTGACCATGTGCCGATAGGCTTTGTGCGTTGCCTCGTGCAGCACAAGGAAGCGCAGCTCGGGGTCAGTCTTGGCGTGCTCCTCGACGAACTTGGGGTTGTAGATGACGTTCCAGCCGTCAGTCGCCGCCGTGGGTACAGCGTCACCCACATTGACCTTGCCACAGGCCAGCACGCCTGAGTAAGCACAGAACTTCTTGTGCTGCATGATGCTGATGTGCGCTCGCTTGATGCGATCTTGTACGTTCATGATTCTCTCCAAAAGATTTAAGGTTAAAAGTTACTTACCTGCCCACCACGGGGTGAGCAAGGCTAAGGGTTTTTTGAGCAGCGCACGTTGCACGTACTCGGCACTGTCCCCACTCACGAAGTTACGCAAGGGTGGTGTGTAGTAAGAACCCATACGGCTGGGGTGCCAGTCTTTCTTGACAGTGACCATCGTGCGGCCGTTGCTGGTTGTTTCGATGATTAGCATGATTCGTTGTCCTCTTCGCAGGTTATTTCGGTTACGTTGTTCTCGCCGTAGTCGGCACTGTAGTGGGGGAACAAGCGCCACGCTTTCTCCTCTGCGTCCTCCTTGTCCTTGGCCTCCACGTTGATGGTGTAGTGCTCGATTGTTTGTATTTGCACGGTGTAGGTTGCCATTCTTTTAACCTTAAAAGTATTTGCCCAGCACGGCGGCGTGTGCCGTGAACTTGCGGTTCTTGCAAGCCATGCCAACCTTGCCCTTGTTGGAGCACAGCGCGGTGATGAACAGGGCGTGTGCCTCGAACGATGCGTTTGACAAGCGTTCGGCGTAGTCCATCACAGGGTCGAGGGTGTCAGCATCGACACGACCCGCCAGCATAAACGCAAGGATGAACAGTGCACCAGCACCATCAGGCACTTTGGCCTTGAGTGGTTGCTTCACGATGGTCTCGAACAGCGGCAGTTGATCGGCCAGATTCACAAGGGCTTCCATGTCACGGGCCGCAGCTTCACCGACAGTACCCGCGAGGGCTGGCAGCAGGGCAGAGCCGAGCACGTCGCGATGCTTGATAAGGTTCGATGCCTTGGCCAGCGAACGAGGTGAGCAGAAGGCCCGAATGTTACCCGTCATGGGGTTGAAGATGTAGGGGTTCTTGTCTTTCTTGTCGAGGTCTGCATAGCAGTCAAACACCTGCGGATACTGCTTGGCGAAGGCCATGACCTCGGGCGCTACGCTGTGCGATGAGGCCCAATCAATCCACTCGTCGGCCGTAGGGTTAGCCACAGTCACGACAGTCATGCGGTTGAACGCATGGGCAGGGATGTTGTCACCTACGCCGTCAGTGTCGAGGTTGGTTGTGCCAAAAACAATAGAGCCAGTAGGCAACTGCACATCACCGATGCGGTGTTCGAGGATGACAGGCAGCAGCATGTTGAGCACAGGGCGGGACGCTTTGCCCAGCTCGTCGAGCATGAGCACCACAGGGCGTGTCTGACCACGGCCCACACCGAAGCGCACGTTGGGTGCGTAGCTGGTTGTCATGGTGTCCTTGTCGATGACTGGCATACCCAAGTCACCGAGGTCGAGGTTGGCTACGTCGATGTAGCACACCTGATAGTCAGGCAGGTCACGTTCGAGTGTCTGCAGGATAGAGGACTTGCCGATGCCGGGCTGACCCCGCAGGAGGAGCGTGTTGGAGGAGCCCACGTTACGGATGAGGTTGGCGGCTTGCTTGAGATTGACGTTCATGATGATTTCCTAGATTGAAGTGAAAGAGTTGAGAGAAGTTTTAAGGTTAAAACAATAGGCTTGCGCCCGGCTTACAGGACGGTCACGTCGGTGTCGACGAACTTAGTCATGTTCTTGGTGATGCTTGCGACGAGTGCTCGCAAGGCGTCTTTGTGGTTGCGGTGTCTGGGTTCATTCTTTGCTCGGTAGTAGTAGCTGGGGTACTTGACGAGAGCCACAACGCCGGGCCAGTCGTTGGCGTGATAGTCACAGCTCATGACCTTTTTGGTGGGGTGGCCGTACCAAGTCTGCGTAGGTACCTCGGCAGCGTGATAGAGAATAGGGAACATGCCAACGAACCCTGATGCTTTGATGTCAGCGCGGAACTCAGAGGTTTCTTCGCGGTCGGTGATCTTGGCCGTGAACACTTTGGCTTCGCTGAGCAGCGCGCCCTCGGCGTTGAACTCCATCCCGTCATAGTAGCGGTACGTCTTACCGTTCATGCGGATGCCCGTCTGCGAGTAGCCGCGATAGCGCGTGGTGCAGAGATACCCCCACCCAAAGAAGTTTGCCAGTGCCTCACCCATGCAGTCACGGGTTGTGCGTGATGTGTGCCATCCGTTGGTGTGGAGCTTGATGCGCCCATCCTCGTAGGCAGTGATGAGGTCAGCGTTGTGCATACGCACGATCATCTGGCCGCCGTTGCCCTTGACAACACGGAAGTGAGTCTTGGCCCTGCGCCCGCAGTCGGCAGGTGCGTCGCCTTTGAATTGGCCACGCTTGTACATGTGGCGTGACAGGTGCATTGTGAGTTTGGTGTGTGCGTTCATGATGTGCTTTCTTTTAAGGTTAAAGGTTTCCAGACCTGCGGGCCCGTAGGTCTGCTTGATGTTGTGCGCGGCATGCCCGGCAGTACTTAGCCAGTCGTGTGCCGCCCTGTTTCCGCTTGACCTCGGTCCAATACGTGTTGGCCTCAGTCCATTCGTGCCCTGCCTTGCATGTGTTTCGCTCAACGATATTGGGTTCGTCAAGTGGTAAGCCTTGCCGTCGTCGGTAGTCCACAGCGGTGCGGCTTACACCCGCCCGTCGCGCTATGTCGCCCTTGAGTTCGCCGTCGATCCACACGTTTGATGCGAGGTTGCGGTTCTGTTCTTTGTACGTGGCCCATCGACAGTTGTCGGGGCTGTACCCCTTGGTGCCGTCCTTTCGATCAAGCGTGTGCCGTGGTGGCGGGTCGCCCATGTCGGCGTAGAAGTTCTCGAAGCTGTGAAGCCAGCGGTCGCAGACGGTGATGCCCTTGGCGATATACCTTGGGTCTGTGTTGCATCGCGCTTTCATGTAAATCCAACGCTTGTATGCGGGATGTTTGTGCATGCCGTGAGTGGTGCGGGTCATAATTAGTTCCTTTCTGTATGGTGAACAGTCAAAGTATAACTACAAACCAACGCGCTTGGGGTTTAGCTGGCGCAATAAACTTGGGTCGCTGATGTACGTGGGCGTGGACTTGTTGATCGGTATGCACATGCTGGCCTTCTGGCGGCGCTCAGTCTTGGCTTGCTTCTCACCGCATGTGAGGCATGTGCGATACCCGAGCGCGTAACGCTGCAGGGGTATGTCCTCGATGTAGCACGAGGGGCAGATGGGTTCGGTCATTTCTTTTAACCTTAAAAGTTAGTTGTCGAAGTAAACAACCCCGCCGTTGGCCAGCAGGAGTTTGAGGATGGACACGGCCTCGGCCAGTGTCTTGTGTGTGCTGATGACAACATCGTCGTCGTCATCTGCGTCGTCGCCGGGGTAGTGCACGAGGTGGTAACCCGGCACGAATGGGTATCGGTGCACGCTGTACCGCCAGTGTTGAACATCATCTCGGCTTACCAACCAGCTTGGCACCCACTGGATGTGGTCGTCGAACTCCCGGCGCGCTAGGTCACACCAGATCACGGTGTCGGCTATGTTCATGGCTCACTCCACCAACAGGTACACGGCCAAAAAGATGGCAAACAGCAGGAAGATCACACGCTCGGCTTTGTCGGTGATGATCTCGCGGGTCGTGGGTATGGGCTTGGCTGGCCCTTGATACTTCTTCATGATGTCTCTCCCATGCGGCTGTTGATTAGGGTGAGGAGCAGGTCTTTAGCCTCTTCGAGTGTGGACATCTGCGCCATGAACTCGCGGTGGTATGGGTTGACAGTCGTTGTGGCGCGCAGGTCTCTGTACACGGTGAACGCAGTGGGGTTGACCTCGTAGATCATCCCGAAGATACGGGATGCTCCGATTGATGAGCCCTTGTACAGCCAGTGCTGCTTGCTGCCCGGTGAGTGTTGCCATGTGTGTTTCATGAGTTTTAACCTTAAAAGATATGGCGGAATTGCCACATCACAAAGGACACGGGGGTCAGTCCCCATGTCCTTCAGGATGCCACCTCGTGAGAGGTGTCCTTGGACTACGATAGAGGTTGTCGGTGTGGCTTAGCCCAGCGTGCCGGTTCCACATCCCCGAGTCTGGTTGTCATGTCACAGGTTTCCAGTCTCTCAGCGCTCGTCACGGTTTCTCGGAGAGGAGCGCCCTCATTTAAGTAGTATGCATATGCATTGCATGTAACTATCGCCCGCTTGACTCTTGCCTACGGGGCTACACCATTACATGACCCGACTACACGGGACGCCTATTCATCGAGGGAAGTGATCTCATGTCTGCTTATGGGTGTGCTGGGCGTTGCGGGCTGTGTGGGTTGGCATAAGATGCAGTCGTTTAATTGACTGTCAATCTACCTACACGACGCTCGTCCCATGTCCTTCTTGTTGTCAGCGCAATTCCTACTAAACGATTTCTGCATTGTTGCAGCGGCGGCTTGATCGGATTGGAAAGTTTTAACCTTAAAGGTTTGAACATCTCCATTTATCCTAACGGTATGTAAGTTGTTAAGGAACATGGCCGCAGATATGTAAGGCTGGCCGCGAGTTGGGCACGATATCCCACTCAGACTTACAGTATACCATATAATAGGTATTATGTCAAGTCATTTCTGCACAGCGGAGGGGGGCGTTTTGGCCCCCCTGATTGGCTATTCCACGATGCTTTGCACAGCTTTTACGGTCAGGCCGAAGGTGGCAGCGACATGCTCGATGGGTTTGCCATTCCCCACGATACGTTTGATCGTGGCATCCCGTATGGCCTTGTGCGTAGGCTCCGACTGCAGATAGTCCTGCAAAGCTTGGACCACGGCAGCGTCAAGACTGCCAGCCTTGGCAGCGAGTTCATCGGCCACGTCGAGGGGTAGTTCGAGCTCAAGGGTGTGCATGGGTGTCATAGTAGGTCGTCGTCCAGTTGGAAGCTGTTCATCAAGTCCGTTGCAGACTGGCCCGGTGTGGTGTCCGCAGGGAGGGGCGGCAGTGTTGGAGCTGTGGAGGCTCGCATGGACGGTGGGATGACTGCCAGTCTACGTGGTTCTTTTAAGGTTAAAACTTCCTCGCCTTGTGGCGTGTCTGGTTGGTTCTCCGCTGCATGGATGCCTGCATAGGCGGCAGATACTTTGTCCCCCTTGGTCGGGCTGAGTGGTAGGTCTGCTTTGTATGCGGCATAGGCCCGTTCGATCTGTTCGACGGTCAGGTTGTATGTGGTGGCTGCAGTGGCGCGGGTCATGCCGGAGTCCAGCGCGTCAAAGAGGGTGCCGATGTCCGGGGGTTGTGGTTGGCCGTGGTTGGTTGTTCGGGGCTTGCGTTTGGAGCTGAGTCCGCGCAGGGCGCGTTGCTGGGCCACGATCTGCCCAATTCGCACAAGGGAGACGCCGAACGCGTGTGCCACCTCGGCTTGAGTTGCCCCTTCGTTGATACGCAGGAAGATGGCAGTGTCGCGCTCTTGGTTGGTGACGGGCCGGCCCTTGGGGTTAGGAATGGTCTTGATCTTGTTGGTCTGCTCAAGGAGCAGCTCGATGGCGGTGCGCATGGCTTTGACTTGGCCGATGCCCAGATTTTGGGCAGCCTGCATGAGCCCGATGTGCGCGGCGGGGCCGATGCCGTGGTAGAGCCGCAAGGCGGTGAGTGTTGCATCTTCGAGAGTGCCGTTGTGCCACTCGGTTAGTTTTTGGGCTACGGCATGGGGGATGCCGATCGTGACAGGCCGCAGGGGGTTGATGTTTGGAGTCAGGTCTGGAGTCATAGTAGTCCTCTGGTGTGGATGGGTTGGTGTGGATGATAGCACATATCTATTGGTAGTGTGCTGCACAGCCGCACAGGAAGTGCGTTTTATGTTACAAAGGCTCAGGGGGGCTGCAGTAATCTCTGGGAAGCCCCTAGAATCACCATTCGCGGACATACGTGGTTTTAGCGCTTATTATAGGGGCACTTTGTAACAAAGTCTGGAAAACCTACCAGCCTGCCCGGGCCCCCTAAAACTTTTAAGATTAAAACTTCGTCCACATGCCAAGAGCAAACGACCATAGCTTCCCAAGGATTGGTATGATTGAAAGCCTGTGCGCCTGTACAACAT
>Ga0181355_1001064_pt1 | contig 12117 bp, 12 predicted proteins | sample Fa13VDMM15DN_FD_130099 | JGI IMG/M metagenome (GOLD analysis project Ga0181355, IMG submission 130099) | Freshwater viral communities from Lake Michigan, USA - Fa13.VD.MM15.D.N | ecosystem: Environmental > Aquatic > Freshwater > Lake | place: USA: Michigan | collected 2013-09-23 | reverse complement strand
GTTTTTATCGCTTGTTGTCGTAAGAAATATTCTTCCAGTTTTTTCTTTTCTTCTTGCTTTTTTTTTTCTTGCTCCATAACAAGTCTTGTTCGTTCTTCTTCTTCAAACATTCTTTGTTGTTCCATTCTCAATATATTATCTTCTTTTATCTTTAATTGTTTTTTCAATTCGTTTTCAACCTGAATATCGTGCTGTATTTTTTTTTTAATTTCTTCTTCTTCATGTCTTATTATTAAAATTTTATTATGTTCTTCTAATTTATCAAGTATTTCTTTTATAAATTTCATGTGAGTTGAAAGAGGATTATCAATTGTATCTTCTTTATTTAAAGTGTAATTATAACAATTCATTAATTTTGTATGAAATCTTGTAAGAAATCCATTAGTTGTAAATTCATAATAATGACTATTGGTATGTAAATTAACACAATTCAAAGGCATATCATATTTAGAAACTTCTTTTGCTACCTTTTTAATAGCAGTTATAATTTTATCAATTTCTTGAAATGTGATTTGATTGATTTCCTCCATTTGTCTTTTTGTGTATTATTATAATTGTTATTTTCTAAATCAATTTTATTTATTAAATATATTAAGATTATGAAAGGGGATAAGTTGAAAGAAGAATTCGTTAAAAGAATTTCTAAAAAATATAAAGAATTATATGAGTGGTTCTTTTCAATTTAGTTTAGACAACTTTCATAAATACTCGCAACAATTAAGAGTAATCATTATGTCAAGACAAAATCATGATCCTATGACCCAATTTAAAAGTTTAGAACCAAAACAACAAAGATTGTTTAATGAGGAGTTGAACCGATATATTAGAGCATTAACGGGAGACTTTGAAGAAGTAATTATAAAAGATTTTAACTATATATGTCAAGAAGAAATATTTCCATTCTTGAATACCAAATATAAAAATTTAGCAGTAGTAAGACCTTCTAATGAAGAGGAATTACAAAAAGAAACCAAAGCATACACAGAATTACTTTTTAAGGAAAGCATGTTGAATAATGAATTGACTGAAACCCAACTGAATAAAGTTCCTATAATTGATATTTGATAATTAAAAATACATTAGATTATTTTATATTAACAAAAATAATCTAACAATAGTTATATGAACCCCAAATTTGCGAAATCGGTGGCAGATAGGAATGGTATTAGGAATGAATATCTTAAAAATCTTCAAATGGAAACCAGTAATAATCTTACTAATTATAATGCTAATCAAGTCTTTAAGCAGACAGGTGTTTTACCTCCTTCTATTACTGCTCTTGTGGATACAAGATCAATCACCGAAAAATATGCTGATAAACAAAAGGCAAGAGTTGCTGTTTTGTCAGGACTACGAGAAATTACCGACGGAGCAAATGCTAACCAAATTATTGATCAAATACAAGGAAACGATATTGTTGATTTACTTAATAATCTTCCTCAAATTATTGCTGAAATCAAACCCAAGTGGAGTTTAGGAATTACTGCTCCTGCTTTCATGGCATATTGGAATAGATATAAACAAGCGTTATCATTAAACGCAGGTGTTTCTACTCTTGCTGTTTTACAATCTAATCAACTTCTTACAAATATTCAAGGATTATTACAAAATATACAAGCAACATTAGCAACTAAACAAGATTATACTTTATTAAAAAGTGTATTTTCTTTACTTCCTCAAACAGAAGAAGTTCAAAGAGCAACTCAAATGATACAAGACGCAGAAAATGACACACAAACTATATATAGTTTAGCAACTGAAATGTCCATAAGAGGAACAAAAGATCCATTAACATTTGAACAACAAATACAAGATCTTAATTCAGCAGTAGAAAATTTACCTCCAAGAAGTGCGATTGTAGATTTAACACAACAGGCACAAATAATAACTCAATTAGGTAATAGTCCCCAAGAAGCAAATGAATTAGCAAGTCAAGCAAGAGGTCAATTATCATTAACCCAAGATTTCAAAAGTTTAGAAGAAGAATTTGAAACTTTGGTTTCCACCCCAATAAGTCCTAACACACCTTCAACTCTTACAGCAAGTATGGTGGGAAAATCCCCAGTTTCAAAAGAAAGTGGTAAAAGACAATATTTTGAAGGAGACCCTAAAACATTTTCTCAATGGGAAAGTATGAAATGGGACGAAAAAAGAAAATTTATAAAAACTATATTTACAAATAGCGACCCAAGAATTGATTATGGTAAAGATTGGGATAAAGATAAAAGTATTATTCATATCGCAAAAGACGAATATAATCCAATTAATACAAATAATACAACAAAAGGAAATAAAAGTAAATATTGGATAGGACTAACTAATATTCCTCAATTAATGGAAGCATATTTTAAAGGAGAGATTGAACCAAGTCCTAGCAAAATAAAACCAAAAGGTGGAGCAGAAGAAAGTAAAAAATCAAGTAGTGGAAAAAAAGCAAGACCAGTTCTTATAACCAAAGGAATAATTGAAGAAGATAGTAGTGAAGAAGAACCATTAGAACCAACCGCAAAACAAATAGCAGAAGGAGGAAAAGAAACAGGAACAGGAATAAAAAGACGCTACGCCTCCACAGGAGGCATAGCAGACACCAAAGGTGTCAAACATAGAATACAGGGACGAGGTGTAAACGCACATAGAACACATGCGGAAACAACTACTCTTACAAGTGGTGGAAATTATCGTCGTATTCCAAAAGTAGATACTTCTCATAAAGTAGAAAAAGTTCCTTCTTATATTCAATTTGGAAAACACCTATTACACCAACATAATCTTCTTGGTGGTATTCTTCAAATCCGTCGGCATTCAGGTAATATAATTAATGAACTACCAAGACAAGCAATTGGTGGAAAGTTGAGAAATGTTTTGATTAAATTGACAGGCACAGGTTCTCCTTCTTTTGAAGATATAAATGAACTATCAACTCATGAAAAAGAAATATTGAATAAAGTTGTTAAACATTGTAAAATAGATCAAAGATTACTTGTTCCCACACCTGATAAAACAAAAGAAGAACAAGATATGAATAGATTACAAATCTTGTCAGGAGAAATAACTGCTGGTAATAACAACCCAACAATTGTTAAAGAATTGAAAACTTTGTTATTGAGATTAAAAAATAGTGGAAGAATACCAAAACGAGAAGCACATGAAATTATGGAAGATTTACTCACACTTGGATATTAATTTTATTTATAAAATATTCTCTTCTATCTTATAAACTTTAATAATTTACCTATCTTTCTTCTTTATATTATTTTTTAATATAAATATCCTTTATCATGTGAGAACTCGTTCCCATATTTGTAGCAGTATTATCCATTTTCTTACTTTCTTCTATATGGTGTCCATATAATTTAGTAAGATAAGAATGACGAAGTAGATTAACACTTGCCTTCTTACCAAATATTTTTTCAAATCTTTGATTGAGTTTAACGGAGGTAAGAGGATTAGAATTATTATCAAATAACAAGAAATCAGTATGAGGTGATTGTTTCGCCCACTTATTTAATATTCTTTTCAATTCACTTGGAATAGTAAGTTCTTGCTTCCCATAATATTTCGCCGTTTTGAAAATATTAAATATCATTTCATTCTTCTTCCAATCAATATAGTTATCTTTATCTTTTATAATTTGTCCCCCTTTTTTTATATTCACATAATCAAGACTTCTTCTTACGGGAATATATTTTCCACCCAGTAAGCAAAGAATAATATAATCTTGAATAATTTGTAAATCTCCCATAGTAAGAGTAGGTTTTTTATACAAATAATCTGCTTCTTTTTTCAACCTATCATACGTCGCATTTATTTCTTCTTCACTCAACCAATTTTCTTTTTGAGTTTCACTTTTTTCTTGGTGGGACATATCTTTGTTGTAAGAAGAAATATCTTCCAACATGAGTTCTCTATATTTCTTGTTGTCTGTCAAAACAACCAAAGCAGATAAGATTGTTTTTCTTTTGTTTGGACTTATATCTTTCAAGAAATCAATAATCTTATCTGTTTCTTCAAAATTATTCAAATGTATTTCACCTTCTCCAAATATTTTTTTATATAAATTGGTAAGAATAGAGTTGTAAGTGGTAATGGAAGATTTTGAAAGGGAAGACCTTCGTTCAGCAAGTATTTCTTTGAGGGACATATATTAATCGTATAATTAATATATTCCTAAACAACGAATTCAATTTTATTTATGTAATTGCCTGTTTCTATCAAATCTTGATTGTCTTTGTTGTTGTCTTGTTCTTTGTGGAGATAATATTCTTGGTGGTAATTCTATTGGTTCTTGTCTTAATCTTACTAATGAATTGTTTGAATTAAAAGGTAAAGGTCTGAAAGTTCTTGTAGGTAAATGATTTCTTCTTAAAAAAGTTAGAAAAGGGTTTTCTTCTTCTTTTTCTTCTACATTTATATAATAATTACTACATTTTAACAAATCAACAGGTCTATGAGACCACATGTAAGGATTAATTGCTTGATCTTGATTATGAAGTGCTTCTACTGGTATTTGTTCTCTGAATTGTTGATAATACAATTCTCTTGTTTGTCTTGCTACTTCTAATGGTTCACCAGTAAGATAATCAGTTTCAATAATTGGATTATCGTCTAACGGATTTATTCTACTCATATATTAATAAAGTAAATAAATTATTAAAGTATATAAGTTCTAACAAAAAGTTTCAGGACTTAAAATTTCTAAAAAAGATTTTCTAAATCTTTTATCTTTGTCTTCCTCTTTGTCAATAATTAAAGGTGAGAACTTTTCTTTTGTAGCATATTCATATATAGCAATTAATTGTTCTTTGGTAAGACCTAATCCACTTTCTTTCAATATCATATTAACTTCTCTATCTCCTGAAAGTTTAAGCAAAATTAAATAACTACAATTGTTCCTTATAATTTTAGGAATAGCAAAATATGACTGCGAGATAAATATTACAGACACAGATAGTTTTCTTGCTCGTATGTAATAGTTTTCTACTGGTGATAAATCTTTTGACAGCACAAGATCATCCAAGACGACCAAATGTTGTTCTTTTTTATCAAATTTATCAAGCGGTGGAAGGTTGGAAAGTCCTTCTTTGATCTGTATTTGATCACTTTTAGTAGTCAGGTAATTATATAATGGTTCGTCTTTATTACGAGTTATGATTGTAATATCGGCAAATGTTCCGTCGCACCCTTGACAACACAAATGTATAAAATTTATTAACCAGTTTGTCTTTCCACTTCCTGACGGAGCAACAACACACGCTCTAAAAGGCAGTTTAAATCTATGTAAATGATAATTAGGATTTTTTGGTTCTATAAGTAAATCTTTTGGCATGACCTTATAGAAGTTAATCATTCCACTTTCTGTAATTGCGTCCTTTGGTATTTTCTGTTTCTTTGGGGGCATATTATATTAAGATAATAAAAAATTGATTACATTTTAACACATATCTTCTAAATAAGAAGAATGGAAGAATGGAAAGTAATCAACGATTTCCCAAATTATTCAGTATCAAATATGGGTAATGTTAAAAATAATAATACTGAATTAATATTAAAACCAAATAAAAAAAAATTAGGGTATTTAGAAATTAAATTATATTCCAATAATAGTAAAAGAAATTATTTTCTTATTCATAGATTAGTGGCAATTCATTTTCTTCCAAATTGTAATAATTATAAAGAAATAGACCACATAAATCATATTAAAAATGATAATAGATTAATTAACCTTCGTTGGTGTGATAGAAGTATTAATAGTAGTAATAGAAGAAAATTTACAAATGCTGTTTCAAAATATAAAGGAGTATTTTGGAAAAAAAATAGACAAAAATGGATAGTTGTTTTAGTAAAATATATTGATAATAAAAGAGTTGAAAAATGTTTTGGAAGTTTTGATAATGAAGAAGACGCTGGTTTAGCATATAATAAATATATTTTAGACAACGAATTAGAAAATATTTATGTGTTAAATGATTTGAAATAATATATCTTCATTATATAAAATGAGTTCAGGTGTCGCATATCCTATGCCAGTATACATTCCTCCCCTACCAGTTTTTAATTCTCTTTTCTTTCCTCAATCTTTTGATACAACCACTACAAGTGGAGGAGGTGGAGGAGGTTTTACAAATATTTTTCCAAATGGTTTAACAAGCGGAAATGTAATTACCATGGACGGCGGAACAGGAGGAGGAGGAGGAACAGGTGTAGAAAGAACAATTACAGGACTTTCTCAAATAGAATGGGTAGATATTACTGATACTAATCCAACAGCAATAACTGGATACATGGTATTAAATGGAAATACTTTGGAAATAGGTTCAAATACAGCGTCAAGTGGAATAAATGTAAATCTTTTAGGTTCTGTCGTTTCAGCAAATGGAACACCAATAGGAGGAGGTGGGGACGTATTTCTTGCTGGTAATAATACTTTTACTGGAACAAATGATTTTCAATCAACTTTTACAGTAGATAATGCTTTAACAAATATAGGACAATTAGGTAATAATAATACTGCTATTGGTGATAGTGCTTTGATAACTTTAAACACAGGTAATAATAATACTGCTTTTGGTAATGTTGCTTTGACAAGTTTAACAACAGGAGCAAATAATACTGCTATTGGTAATATTGCTTTGACAAGTTTAACAACTGGTGTAAATAATACTGCTATCGGTCATAATACTTTAAATAGTGAAACAACAGGAAGTCAAAATATTGCTGTGGGAGTTTTATCATTAAATTCATTAACACAAGGAAATATTAATACTGCGGTTGGTTATGCTTCTTTAAATACTTCAACTTTGGATAATGGTAATACGGCAATAGGAATAAACGCAGGATTTAGTTTAAATGGAAATGGTTCAAATAGTAATTATAATACATTTATTGGAATAGGAGCAGGAAAAAATCAATTAACAGGAAGTAATAATATTGCGATAGGACAAGAAGCAGGAGCAAGTTCTGCTATACCAAATTTAAGCAATACAATAGCAATTGGATATTTAGTAAGTCCAACAAATAATAATGATATAATTTTAGCACCAAACGGCAACACTAGTTATGTAAAATTTTCAAATGTATCAAATGCTGGTTGGTGTTTGGAAAGTCAAAGTGCTTCTTACGCAACACTAAAAATATTAGGAACAGGAGGAGTATCAGCAGGATTAGCAGGAAGATTACAAATTGGAGCAGGAACAGACGGTGGAGGTTCTTTACAAGTTGAAGATAATGGAACTAATCCTCCTACAAATACTGGATTTGGTAATTTTGCTTCTGTTAATGGTCTTCCTTTTTATTATAGTCCTTCAACTTCTACTTGGTCTGAATTAATAACAACAACAAATGTCATTTCATTAACTTCTGTTGCTGTAATAGCAGGTGGTCTTGGAACACAGTGGAGATTTACTCCATTAGTAATTCAACCTATTTCTACATTTCCTACTCCCCCTTATGGAAATACATTTAATTTTACAGTATATACAAATATTACTTCTTCTCCACAATCAATACCTGTTGTAAATACACAATTAAATATTCAAGGTCTTTTTACTTCTATAACAGGAACTGGTGTAGCACAACAATATACATATAGTGGAACTACTTATTGGGGATATGTTTTATCTTCTACTATTATTAGTATAGGAGCATTAACAGATTTACAATTTGAAAAAAATCTTGTTAGTAATAATAATAACTTTTATTTTACTTGTTCTTCAACTGACCCTTCTTTATTAACTACTACACTTGAATTAATTATTAATCCTAATCCATAAAAATATATTGATATATTATATGTCTATTTCTTCATTAAATACTTCCGCTCAAACTGGATTAATACCTCAAAATCTTTTAGGATATTCAAGCAACGGACAATCTGCTATTGAAATAAATCCAACTTCTATTACGATTGCTGGTGATTTGAATACAGCAACTCCTATTTATGTAGGAATATCAGCACAAACTGGTTTAACAACTACTTTGGCAACTGGATTGGACGTAAATTGCGATTTCAATATGAACGGAAATGATATTACAAATTTAGATACTATTTCTTCTACGATTGGGACTGCTATGAATATAAATGGGGACGATAATCTTATTTTGACTGCTGGGGGTGATTTAAGTCTAACTGGGGACGCTAATGTTTATATAACTGCTTCTAATAACGATATTAATCTAAATTCTCCAAATGGAAAAACATATATCAATCTTAATAATCCATTAATTGGGGACGGAGAACTTGTTTGCTCTACTTTTAGTAGTGGAGGAGATTTAAGCATTTCGGCATTAAGTGGAGGTGTAGTAAGTTTAAACTCTGGAGACAATATCCAATTAACTTGCGGTGAAAACTTTTTTATTACGACCAATAACACTACTGGAACAATTCAATTTAATTCTCCTACTCCAACTTATTTTAATACTGTTAGTGCTAATACAGCAGACGGAGTTATTTCTGTAGGAGAGATAAATCGTAATAATGGAGATATAACAATAAATAGTCAAAGTGATAATCTATTTCTTCAATCAACTACTGGAATGAGTTTAAATGTATCAAATGGTGCTTTAGACCTCACTTCAAGTGGTGCTGGAATTGGATTAACAACAGATTTAGATATTACTTTATCAGCAAACGCTAATATAAATATTAGTAATGCTACTGGATTTACTAATTCTATCAGTTTAAATACTACAACTGGGGATACAACAATAGCGTCTGCTTTTGGTTCAGTAAATATAACTTCTGGAAACGGCGACGCTGGTGCTTCAAGTATTTCTTTGTTTGCTCCAGAAGGAAATATTAGTTTGAATACAACTCTATCTAATTTCGTTACTTGCGATAGTTTCATTTACGCTCAATTAGGTGGTTTTAATGGTCCTATGTATCATAGTGATAATCCAACTTCTTCAGGGAATTATTATTTGACATTCGTCCAAAGTGGTGGTGTTAGTGGATATTATATTCCTAATTTTGATAGTGCTACTTTAACATATAATCCTTCAACAAATCTGTTATCAGTTGCTGGATTACAATTAAGCGGTGCGACAAATACTGGAACTTTTTCCGCTGGAGTTTTAAGTTTAGGTTGTAATGAAGCAAGTAGTCGTCAGTTTCAAATTGGAATGACAGCAAATATCACTGGATTAACTTTAAGCAACAGAAGAACAAATGGTGTATATACTTGTTCTCTTTATAATGTAAGTGGTTCAACTTGGACTATTTCAAATGTATTAACTGGTTCTGCCTCTAATAAAACAGATTATGCTTCTCCTATTTCAGTTGCGAATGGTGAGTTTGCTATATTAACGGCAAGAACATTATTATCAAATGGAACAGCATACAATTATGTTTCAGTAGTCAAATATTTATAGAGAAATAATATATGGATACAAATGTATTTGACGCTGTATTTTGGTCTTTTTTTATAACTTCAAGTATAGGATTTCTTCTTGCTTTTACAAAAATGATTTACAAATCAAAATGTAAAGAAATTAGTTGTTGCGGATTTAAAATAACACGAGATACAGAAGCAGAAGAAAAGATAGACGAATTAGAAATAGAAAGACATGCGGAAACAAAAGAAGAAAATAAATCTCATGTATAATATGATTATTACCGAAATAAAAGAAAGTTCAAAACCAACCAAAAGATTTAGAGTGAAGTTGTCAAATGGACAAGAAATAGATTTTGGATTAAAAGGTGGTTCAACATATATAGATCACCATGACGAAGTCAAACGAAGAAATTATTGGGCACGTCATTTTGCTTCAAGACATGAACGACATTTGATTTATAATCTTATTCCAAGTCCTGCTCTAATGAGTGCGTGGATCTTATGGGGTCATTCAACTGATATTAGTGAAAACATAAAAGAACTTAACAAAATGCTTGAAGCAAAATTTGGAGGTTTATAAACTTTTAGATTTTAGAATTTACTTTATAATTTTCTTTGTTTGACTTATAAACTTTAATAATATTACTTACTTTATAATATTAAGAAATATACATTATCTAATTTTTTTATAATTATAATATAATATGGAAGAAATACCTATACAACCTTTATCTGCTTCTCATAAAAGAAAAATGGTTAAAGGACAACCATTTCGTATTAAGCATGGTGGAGCAGTTATGCTCGTTAAACCTCACAGAGTTCCAAAAATAATGAAAGCGTTTAAGAATGGTAAATCGCACACAATCAGCATGACTGACGAAGAAGTTCATGCGAATGGTGGTTCTATCTTTGGTAATAAATTTGACAGATTTTTAGATAAACATGGTGTGAAAAAGGCAGTATATGCTATTGGAGATCAACTTAAACCAGTTGCGAAAGCAGGGATTACTGCTGGTATTCTCGGTGGTGCGTCAGCATTGACTGGATTAGAAACGTTCGCAACAGGCGGAGCAGGTGCTTCACTTGCTCCTGCTATTGGCGTTGGAGCGTTGGGATTAACTGCTCTCGCAAATGATTATCTTGATAATCCAAAAAAGTATCAAGGAAGTAAAGGACAAACACAATTGAATGATTTGAAATCAGCAGGTATGACAAAAGTAGGAGCGTATGGAAATCAAATTGGTGGTCAATATGGTATGAGTGAATTAGGAACAAATCCTTATGGAACTTTGAATGCTATGACTGGAACAAACGCAGGAGCATTAGGAACAGCAAATGGACAAGTCGCTATTGCTAATAGTATTAATCAACAATTATCAAACGCACAAGTATTCGCACGAGATAGTTTATATACTGCTCCTGTCATGAGTGGCGGATTAAACGCTCCGTCTGTTCTCCAATCAGCACAATTACAAAATCCTTTGAGAGTTAATCCTTTGATAGGAACACCTACACCAGTTTCAATTCAAGCACCCAATTCTCAATTAACTCCTGAACAAATTGCTTTTCATAATGCGATTGGAAAAGGTATTAAACCACACAACGATCATATTGTAAATGGAAATGGTATTCACCATATAGTAAAAAGACATTCTCAAAGTCATATATTAAGAGGAACTGGTGTTAAAGAAAGACATGGTAAGCATGTTGAAATGGGATCTATCGGCATTCATGGAAATCTTACAAGAACGCCACAGGCATTAACTCCTGCTCCTTATGCGTCTAATTTTGTTTGGAGTTCAACTCTTCCACCTGCTTATAGAAGGTTTAATACTACTCCTGCTTCACCTGCTCCATTATTTTAATAAGATATTAAGATTATTAAAGTATATAAGAGAAAATAAAAAATATATAAAGTAAATTCTAAAATTCAAAATTAATCAATAAATTTTATATCTTTTCGGCAAATAGGACAAGGAAGATCTCCTTCTTCGTCCCTATTAATTTGTTCCCAACATTTAAAACAAAGAGTATGATTACATTTTGTCTTATTGTAAGTTTCAATATGACAAACACAACATTTATCAATTCTCATTTTTACATTTGGATTTTCAAATATTCTTACAATTAAATCTGTTTTATTTTGAGGACTTAAATTCAAATCATTTTCACTATAACAATATTTCAAATTTGATAATAAATATTTTGATATGATAAATGCTTTCATGAAGTCCATATAATTGAATGTTTCTTGTTCTTTCATTATTCTTTCAAGATAATAAGAATGAACACAACCGTTTTCTTCGTCGCATTCCAAATTCCTACTTCTTACTTCAAAGAATACTCTATATAGTCTAACTTTTGTTTGATAATGTAAATAACTGTCAATAAGAATATAAGGAATACATTTTAATCCGTCAATTTCTTCAACACCAAATTTAATCTTTAATTTTAGTTCGTTATCATTTTTTTGTGTAGGAGGTATATTAATATAATATTCTGCTAATTCTTTAATCATGTGAAATTCTTCATTTTCACATTCAATTGAAGTATTATTGAATTCAACAATCATTTTAGTTTCTTCCATAGTTGTTTGAGAGTAATAGATTTCAAGGCAGAATTTTACTTTCAATTTTAATTTTAAAGTTTATAATCTAACTCAATCTACTTATAAACTGAAATGTAATAAATAATTTAATGTTTTTAATAAGAAAGACAACCGAAGGGAAGTAAGTGTAAAGTGTGTAGTGTTGTAGGTGTTAAATGAGAGTTAAGTGGTTGCTTAATT
>Ga0181355_1001063_pt1 | contig 12120 bp, 14 predicted proteins | sample Fa13VDMM15DN_FD_130099 | JGI IMG/M metagenome (GOLD analysis project Ga0181355, IMG submission 130099) | Freshwater viral communities from Lake Michigan, USA - Fa13.VD.MM15.D.N | ecosystem: Environmental > Aquatic > Freshwater > Lake | place: USA: Michigan | collected 2013-09-23 | reverse complement strand
TCAAGCGCACGAGGCGTATCACGAACGCTCAGACAACGGCGGGGATATGCCTAAAGTTTATGTTAAGAAGTGGGGTAAAGCTCCAACGCTCGTTGACCCAAATTCCATAGATAATCCACACAGAGGTGCGTTGGCACAATTGATGGAAAGGTTTCAACCCAACGATCAGTATATCCTCTGGGGAATGAACCCAAATAAAAATGCAAATGAACAAATCGCCAATCTTGCGGGGTATGAAGGTGCGCAACCAAAAGGCACTTCAATTGTAGATACGCCTGTCGGAAAGGCTATGACACCGGATCAACGTGATTATTATTTCACACAGTCGTCAGTACCATACGGTGGCATTTGGGAAGGGCAGATTAAAGATTCAATGTTGGACAAGTTGAAAAAGTGGCTGCGATGACACCCGAAGAACAAAGTGATTTCATCACGCGTTTGCGCGAAATGTTGCGTATGTCGGGGAGTGGTGGGGTAGGACAAGGGATTTTGTCGGGAGGAGGGCGTGTGGCGTTGGAAATGCCTGTTGATAAACAATCAACGATTACACCCTACGTTCGTGGAGGTGGGGCGATTGGATCAGTAAATACCCCAGAGGGGAAAATGCGCGTTAAAGAATTTAACCCCGAGTTTGGAATTAATTACATGCGTAGGTGGTAACTAATAATGGCTAAATACTCCGACGAAGAATTCAGACGGGTAATTGCTGCAGTGCGGCAAGCCGAGAGTGGGGGGAATCGCCACGCGTACAATCCTAATTCTGGCGCGATGGGTTCTATGCAGACCATGCCGGAAACATTGCGTAAACCGGGGTTTGGTGTAAAGCCTGCAGCCGATAACAGTCCTAATGAACAGGAACGTGTTGGTGTGGACTACTTGAAGGCGATGCTAAATAAATATGCCACATTGCCCGAAGCCTTGGCTGCGTATAACTACGGGCCGGGTAACGTTGACAAACGCGGTATGGGAGCCTTACCAGCCGAAACTCGGGCGTACATCCCCAAGGTAATGAAAATGGCAGGGATGACTCCCAGCTTTCAGGCTGATGTCAGGAAAAGCGAACCGACCGCCCTGTCCGTAGCGGCTGCAACTCCAAACCCGTCGATGCCGCCAGCGCAGCTACCCGTGGCAAGCGCCGAGCCTGTGGGGGGTACTCAGGTATCAACCGCGCCCGAAATCGCTCCTACGCCCCTTACAACCGCTTCTGTGGCGACTGCCCCGGCACAAGTTATAACTCCCCCTGCTGCACAGGTGCCTGACTTTACCGCGCAGATTGCCAAAATGCGGGAAATGTACGAGCAAGAAATGTACGAGCCTGACCGGACAAAGCGTACAATGGAGTTAATGGCAAACGCTGCCCCAAAGTCCCAAACCGAACAGCTTTTTGAAGCCATGCGGAAAAAGCAATTTCAGATGTAGTGGTTTGACCCCTGCGCACATTCTCCTCCCCCCCGTGACGCAGGGTCTTTGCCCCCGGTGCTGAATCTGCCGCGCCGGGGGCTTTTTTTATTTATGCAGCTTCAGCACGTTGGTGCGGGTGTCCGTGGTTGTGGCTGTGCTGCTGACGGGGGCCAGCATACCGCGCAGTTTCTCGTGGGTTAGATCGAACCCAATGACCCTGACCTGACCCAACTTCATGTTTGAATCCTTACCCATGTAAATCTTGCCCCATTTGTTCGGGCGGAACTCGGCACCGTCGCGGCACACTGTCTCCACGATGCGCTTCATATCGTACCCGGTCTGGATAAGCCATTTCTGGAAGTGGAACTTGTCGAAGAACATGCTGCCCCGTTCTGGCTGACCCGCAGTATTGATGTAGATTTCCTTGCGAATACGCACTTCGCCACGCGGCGCAGGGTCTTGCGTTACTGGGTAGCCCCTGCCGTAGGACACGGTTAGGCAGGCACCGTTGAATTCGTTCTGGTACTCCGCTATCAGGTCGTAGGTGTCGAGTGCACCGCTTGCAATATGCACCCGCTGGATTGGTAGTTGGTCAAGCGCCCACCGGGTAGCAGCGTCCGCATCGAACAGGATCAATCCCATCTCGTTTGCCAGTGTGATACCCAGATGGTGCAACACAATCGCCATCTTCCAGTACCGTTCAATGGCACCGAATATAGCGCCGTAGTGTTCAGCGATGTACAACTCGGTTGCCTTAATACGCCGATTGATTTCCGGCGCTCCCATCTTCAACAAGCCAACTATAAATTCGTGACCGGCGTATCCGTAGTTATTCCAGATGATTTCGCGCACCTTGGCACCCATGTTCTTGGGGCCGTTGAACATGATGTTTTCTTCAAAAGTAAATTCCAGCACACGCATCGACACCGCTTCGCTTTGACTACCGTGCATACTCTTTTCACGAAACGGCTTGTTGGTGGACACGTACACGGGCAGTGCCCAGATGCGTGGGATCGCTTCGGTTTTCCTGTTCTTGTCTCGCCCCTCCGTTGCCCAGTACGCCAAGTCACTTGCTTGGTCAGGGGGCATATCAGTGACTTCATCAATGGTGATCGGCATATGCGCCATCATGCCCATGCGGTCGGCGTAACCCATCTGCGTACCCCTGCCGATGCCGAGGATGTGCTGGTTGCCGTACACCGAGTTGATCCATTCCAGCATGGCTGACTTACCCAGACCAGTCTCGCCCAACAGGGACACCATGATGCCCTTCAGCCCAGTAAGCTGCACCAGCGGCGCGGCAAACGCCCCACCAAGGGCAAACGCGTGTCCTGCCAGTGTGGGGTGGTTCAGTCCCTTAGTCAGTGCCTTCCATAGTTTGGCATCGCCCTTGGGTACAAACGCCTTATCAAATCCTTTGTTTGAAATCACCTTGGACATACCAACTTCTATCGAATCCACTCCACCCTTGTCGTTCCTCCGGTATTCAATGTTACCAATGACAAACGATTTATGATCGTTCTTCCAACCAAATGAATCGTACAGTTCGGATGAGGCTTGGTGTTTTTGAAGTTGCTGCAAATATGCACGCATATACCGTCCTATATTGCCAGTCTGTTTGGCATCCATGAGCAGAAAGCTGTTTTCTGCAAGGCTTTTTATTAGTTCGTCTGGCTTGGTAGCGAACATGGCCGAGTTACGTATCCGCATCTTGACGTACCCGGCGTGCGGCTTATCCCACACCCATACACTTTCATCGAACCCGTTGGCGGGGTCGCGGACAATCTGGATTGGAAACAAATCGTAGTTGCTTATCTGTACCGACACGCCAGCGACTTGGGCGTAGATGCCATCAACTGCCCGTATAAAATCATTTGACGGTTCTGCAAAGGGGGTTGGTTGCGATTCGTCTACTTCGGCATCGGGTGTAGGGGAAGGCATTTTCTCCGGTGTCGGTGCGCCTAGCTGCGCGGGACTTGCCACCAACTTATGGAATTGGCACTTACTGCATACGCCGGGTTTCAGTTCATCGAATCTAGTGCATGTAGCGGGGCCAGTCGTCTTGTTAGTCCACTGCCTGAGTTTCGCTATCGTCCCTTCTGGTGTGAATGTCTCGTGCCCCTTACTCCAATTGATCGCTACCGTCTCGGGGTCGATACAGGCTGACGCTACGCCCATCAACGCATACCACTCGGGTTCTGGTATACCCGCACCCCCTGCCGATGTCAGGCGCTTTACGTGGGCGCAGTTGGCTACAATTTTGTCGGGGTCGGAGGGTGGGTACGTTGTACCTTCTAGCAGTGCGTCAACCAGTGCGCTACGTGCGATTGGAACCGGTTGTGCTGGCGGGAGAGCGGCATCCGTGGTTCGTTCACCAGTGCCGATGATGGTCAGGAGTGTGTCAAAATCAAACGGCCCCGCATCACGAAGTAGTTCGACCGCCCCGCCGCCTTTAAAATTCGTAGTACCTATAGGGCGCAGCACCATTGACGAGTCGTGAATCTTAGACCAATCGACTTCAAATCCGTGTTGCTTACACAGAGCACGCAGCCCCAAGCCAGCAGCAACCCACTGCGGTTTCAGAATCGCGGCGTTAAGCGTCCAGTAGCAGTGCAGCCCGTTGCCACTGGATACAATCATAGGTAGAGGAAGTCGGGTCGCTTTCAGGAATTTGACTAACTCCTGTAGCCCAGTGTTCTGGTCGATGTACGGCTTGGTTTCGCCGCAATCAACGTCGAGGGCCAGCGTCTTGAATGCTACTGCTTGTTCACCTCTGCGTTGCCAGATGTCCTTGCCGTTTTCGTTAGGCCCGTAGTTGTTGGTAAACGTGCCTAGTGCGTAGTATGCGGTCAGACCTCTCGCACTTGCTTTCAGGCTGGCTTGAGCCAGTTCTCCTATCGTATTGAATCCTTCGTTCCACAATCCTTTCTTTTTGTATGTTCCTACAAAACCACCATACGTTTGATCTGGCAGCACCCGTGTTAAAAATTCAAAGCAATCCATAAGCGGACTCCATGCAGATAAGGGAAGGCGGGGGAGCCTGACAATACTCGTTCCCCCGCCTCGGATCAACCTAGCTAATTACAAACTTACTTAAGCAGGCTATCCAGTTCCGCTTCTAAATCGGCCATAGAATTGGCACCCGAGACAGCACCAGATGTTACTGGAGTTTGCTGGATAGGTTGTGCGGGTGCAGCATTACCAAATCCACTGGGCATCCCCTGTTGTATTTGTGCATCAGCTTTCGGGGGACGACCACGCCGCTTGGGTGCTTCGGATGGCGCTTCAGCTTCTACTGCCGGTGCTGTCGTAGTACCCCCAAAACCGTTGGGTTTGGCTTGTTGAACTGGCGCAGGAGCAGGTGCGGGATTCATTTCAGCGGGATTAGTCAACGGAGGGCCGAGCACTTCTACCTTCTTCGCCCCCACCGCCCGTGGTGCTCCAGAACGACCCAACATACCCAGTACATCCTGAACATCCACCGAATCCTTCTTTTCCTGAATCTTCGGGTAGATTTGCTCCGCTACAAATCCAGCAAACGCAAACTGCAGCAACGGGTAGGACGCAGCAGCATCGAACGTCAGGCGGGTACGCACCATATCCGGCTCGTAACCACGCATGGTGAGGTCTTTCACGTACTTGGTCAGATTGCGCATGGACGCAGCCGGAACCACCATCAGGTACGTTTTGGTCGGATCATCCGCCGGAACCACGGCAATGCGGCGGGAGTCGCTGCAAGCCTTGATTTCAGTACCCTGCGGGGTCAGCTTCGACCCCCACTGGTTCTTCGGACACGTTGCACAAATGTCATTCTGCGGGGCAACCGAATCCGCTTCGGGTTTCACACCCAACACGGAGTGGCAGTCAGGTGCGGTCGGCTCGTCGCCGGGATTCCACGGTTTGATGTAGAACATCTTCGACACGCCCGGTACGGCACCAACAATTACCGTATCAAGAAACAACTGATCCAGAACGAATTCGTCCTGACCTTCACGGATGCGGAACCGCCCTTGCTTCAGGGAAATACGCGGCACACTGGTCGGTGCGCCAACTAACAGCGATGCTACGAGGCTGGACGAAGCATCCTCCCTTCCTTGCATGTAAGCGGGGAGTTGCGCGGTATTCAATGCGGGTAGAGTTTCCATTCTGTTTTACCTTCCTATTTTGCAGTTGGCTTGCGAACATTCAGTACACGTTTGGTGCCGTAGTTAACCCCCGGCGGCACCTCCTTGGTATCATTAATAATTGCTCGTACTGCTGTTTTGGATACACGTTTCTCCAATAAGTCCCATGCCTCCTTTCCAATAATGTATTCGAGGGTGACAGTCCAATCTGCTACTTGCGCAAAATCGACTGTCGTAAAGTACGCTGTACCTGCGGCGGTTTTAAATGACTCGACACCATCTTGGTCTGCTTTCAGCCGCAGCCACGCATCCAGCTTCGACATGCTCTGCTCTACGGCATTCACACGTTCCTTCGCTTCAGCTTCAATCCGCGCTACTTCATCTCGCATTTCAATGTACTTTGCTACAACAACATCAACCGTAATGGTCATAGAAACTCCTCTTGGTTTTCAATTAATTCCAGCAATAATCCCTGCATTGACTGCCGATCCCGCAGGCGTTTAAAAGCGCGTCGTTCTACTTCCGTTGCTTCAATGTGGATAATCTGTGTTTTAAGTAATTGCCTCGGCCCTTTAATACGGTCGTTAGCTTGTTCATACGTTTCGTTGCTGTTCGTCGGCCCCGCCCAGATAATCGTAGTCGCGGGAGTCATGTCCAAACCGTGTTGCATACACCGAGCGTCCGCCACCAAGACACGCAGGTTCTTGTCGTCAACGAATGACTTGAAGATCAGGTTGCGTTGGTTTCTGGATACTGCGCCGTTGACAACTGCGACCTTGAAGTACTTGCCCAACGCTTCCGCAATGTTGTGGAGCGCCGCAGTGAACGGCACAAAGATCAGTACCTTCTCGCTGCACTCCTCAATCACTTCGCGGATCACGTCGATGCGTGGTGAGCAGTCAACCGGTACCGTACCCCCATCATCTGTATACACCCCGCCAAGCAGAATCTGAAGAAGTTTCTGCACCTTTGATGCTTCATTCACTGCCGTGATCTGCTGACCCTTAACCTCAGTAACAAGCTGGCGCATCATCGACAGGAACATCTTCTTCTGCATTGGTGTCAGGTCGCACTGCCGCGTTTCGTACATCGTGTCCGGCAGGTCGAAACAGTCTTCCCGTGTATAGCGGATACTCGGTTGCAGGTACTGGCTGACAATCTGTTCAGCGCCCGGTCGTGGCTTCCACGTCCACATGGCAATCTTCATCATTACCTGCTCACGAAACAGCGTGTGACGTGGTAGGCCGGGTGACTTCAACAACTTGCACAGCGTCCAAGCATCTGTCGGTTCGTTCGGTGTTGGTGTACCAGTCAACAACCACAGGCGGATGTCGGGGTTGCTGTCCATGAAGTTATGGAAGTGTCTGAACCGAATCGTGGACGGGTTACGCAACACCGCCGCCTCATCGTATATAACCAAGTCAAGGTCGTCAGGCAGCGAATCCTTGATGATGGAAAACCCATCGTGGTTCACAATGTAAAAGTCAGCGGGTTGCTGCAGCAGTTTCAACCGACGAGCACGATCCCCGTACAACACTACGCCCTTACGCCACCAGAAACTGGTGAATATCTCCGCAGCCCACACCATATCCATCGTGGACATTGGACATACGATCAACACTTTGCGAACTAACTTCTGGTGCATTAGGTAGTCTGCCGTCCATAGGCAGCTATTGGTTTTCCCAGTACGGGGGGCATTCAGGATCGCCGCACGCTGGTGGTAGGTCAGGAACTCGGATGTAACGCGCTGGTGGGCGAACGGATTGTACTTGCCTTGCGCTTTGGGCCAGTTGTACTGATATCCCATCGGACTTGGAACGGAGATACCGAGGTTACGCAGCACTTTCGTTTCGTCAAGGTTGTGGGGAATGTACAGCAACCCCTGTCCCTTGTATTGGAAAGGTCTGGCAGTCGGGATGCAACTGGTAATCTGCGCCGCGTTGTCCGGTTTAAGGACAATTGCCTTGCGACTTTCAACAATTAGCATTAAGCCACTGCTCCAGAATTGTGTAATCAGAACCGTCGATTACCATGACGGTGCCACCTGCTTCTTTAATACTGTGCATGGTGATGACCTGTCGCGGCGTTGGTTTGCCACCGGGTGCTTTCGTTTCTATTGCCAAATACAACCCGTTTGCACAGCAGATAAAATCCAGTGAAGGCGAACCCATTCCGTTTTGTACGGGCATGTGCCAGTACACGTTGTGCTTTTTAAGTAGCGCCTTAACCTTATCTTTAACTTTTCCTTCCGGCGTCATTTTTATTTTCCCATGTGAACGTGACCGTGTATCCACGTGCTTGTAAATACGCTATGGCTTGTGTAATTTTTGGCGTGGTGAATTTATTTTCTGTTACAAACACACCGCCATTTTTTATTATCCAATCCCGTATATGCATTGCTCCAGAGAATCCAACACCGGGTATTTGCTTTGCCAGACCACTAACTGTTATAGGCCACGGTTTAGTAGGGTCAATGGTAGGTAAGAATTCGTTGGTATACGCCTGAAATAATGCAGTAATCACGTTTGTACTTAGTAGTTCCTCTCCTTTGGTTACTTGTGGCAAAATCGTGCGCAGCGAGGCTAGACGTTGTTTGCGCACGACTGCATACTTTTTTGCTTTATTCTCTGTCATTTTTTATTCCTCGGTAGTCGCGGTGTTTTGGGCCTTTTAATATAATGTACCCTCTGTTTTCAAGCACTTTCATATGGTTTTGTTCTGTATGAACCCCAATACTGTTGTCATCACACCCCAGTTTTCCACCGCTTTTTTCTATCCACTCCCTTATTCGACGTGCGCCGGTAAGTGATATACCGGGCAAGCGTCTGGAAAGGTATTCGAAGCTAACACCCCAATCTTCTGTTGGGTTAACTGTGTGCAACAGTCCTCTGTTCTTTGCATCCAACAGCCACATTTTCATGTTTGCAGTTAACTTACCCCACGACTCTTCTGGCGTCATTTTAACAACTCCGTTAGTGTCGTTCTTATATGTATTAAATCTTCGCGTTGGCGATTGCGGATACGTACCAACTTAATGATCTGAGTCAGTAAATCTGCGTACATATATTTTGTGTTTCTGTCGCTTTTTCCATATCGTTTGCGTAAATAAACAAGACGTTGTTGTGTATACCAACCAAACTCTTTTTCTGATATCAATTTATCCAAATCATCGCAAAAAGCATCGCCATCGTCGTCATTTTCCAAATCTACTACCACTTCATCAACCAATATCGGTGTTTTGATTTGACGACGCCGAACTTCCTTTCTAAAAATCTGCGCTACACGACTCCCGCTGATATCAAATGTTTTACCTATTTGTACAAATTGTTCACCTTGATTACGACGAGTGTATATTTGTTGTATTCTTTCCTCTTTTAAACTTTCGGGTGTCATCATTTCCTCGCATAAGGACATTGTGGTTTAAAGCCGCACCAGTTGCACAACCCCGAAGGTTTGGCAGGCCAGTTGTCTGATTCCGATGCACGGTACACGCGGCGTATTTTCGATATGACTTCCTCCCATAGTTTGTTGGCATCCTTCCGGTAGTAAATCTCCGTATCAACCATCTTGCTTTGCGTCCAAATAAAGCCACTGCGTACTTCATTCACCTCTGGTTCGTGTGCAAACACCATCAACGCGCACAGTTTCAACTGGTCGAAGTCGTCCTTGTGTTTACCCGTCTTGTAGTCGAGCACCGCTGCAACCGTGGGGGATATGCGGATAAATAAGTCCAGTATCCCGCGCAGCCACGAATCCGCTGCCATCCACTCCGTGGGTTTCAGTTCGTCGTTCAGGCATACTTTCCATTCGCACTTGAACTCGTACCCAAGGAATTTATTCATCGTGGGTTCAAAGTGCGTCAGGTAGTCGGGCAGCGGACGCCCCTCAGTCATGCGTAGTTCAAAGTCCTTGTGTACCCGCTCCCCCCATGTGGCGGCTTCGCCCTTAACGTCAGGAATGTCCTTCAGGATTCTTTTGTGGTAATACTGGAGCGCACAGTTGTCGAAGTCTTTCAGTGACGAATGACTAAAGGTTATTTTTTTCATTGCATCGTGGGTTTATGTGCTTCGGCGGCTGCAACGCTAGCCAAGTGCACTGCTTGTAGAATTTGAGCGCGGTATGCAGCGTGTTTAATTTTCCATTGCCGATACTTTGCTTTCCATAGCCTGCGTTTTTCAGTCTGGTTCATAGCGCCCCTTTTTTACCTTTTCGCCATGCGGCGTTGGTTGATTCGGATACGACACGCAGGTTCGACGGGGCGTTGGTGCCACCATCCTTCAGCATTTTGATGTGGTCAACCTCCAAGTTATCCCCCTTGTGGGCGGTACCGTGCTTCAATGCGGCGTAACGCGCCCGGTTATTCGCTTCCCGTTTGTTTACCTGTTCCGGTTGGGCGTTGTATTTCTTCTGACTGGCGAGTCTGGCTGGCGTTGATTTCAGCATTTTGTTTCTCCACATTAAAAATGTTCATGAATACCTGTCACCCATCTCGCCTTCTGCAGCGACAGGGATGTCGGGCCACCAGTCAGGACTCGTACTCATTACCTTCACCCCGAAGGCAAGCGCGTCCTGTGCTTCATCGTCACGAGCAAGGTACACCACCTCATCGTGAACCGCAAGGCATACGGGAAATTCTTTTGAAATGGTCAGCAGTTGGCCCATGACAACGTTCCGAGCAAATGCTTCGCCCAAATGCTGGACGACCTTGGAACCGTACAGGTAGACCTTCTTGCCGTGGGATGTGGTGCAATACCAGTCGCCCTTCTCGGAGCGCCGCAAATCCCGGTACTTGAGTTCTAGGTGCGGTGCAACATAGATCGTTTCAAACCCCGTCCGTGCCAGTCCATGCACGTCGATAGCAAAACTACGACCGGACGCAATCGCTTGCAGCATGTCATCACAGCGATACCACAGCTTCGGCACGCTACGGTAGGTGGATCGGTACAGGGCGACGATGCGTTGTGCCTCTGCGTCAATTTCAACGGGTGTGTCGCCCAAATGAGCACCCCAGATGCGGCAGGTTTCCTTGAATTTCTCCCACCCCGAGCCGTATCCCAAACTCAGGTGGGCAATTTTCCCGACGAACCTTTCAGCGGCGTCAGCTTTAGTAATTGTCCTGCCGTACAACTGGCTGGCAAACTCGCAGTACAGGTCGCGTTTATCGCGTAGTGCCTGAATTACGTCTACTTGCCCCGCCAGCATGTGTGTCACCCGCAGTTCAATATTGCTGGAGTCCACCGCTATGACCTTGAACCCCTTGGGTGCCTTGATCGACTTGCGTAGCTTGCCTCCGCGCTTCATGTTCTGGAGGTTCTGCTTATCCGACCCCCCCATCCGGCTCGTCATGGCGGCAAAATAGGACAGGGCTACCGGCAACGGGCCTCGTCTGGACATACCTAGGAAGCGTGCAGAGCGGGTTTCTTCGATGGTGGACTTCACCCCTAGCCGCGCCGCCACGATGCCTGCCACAAGGGGGTCTGAGTCTTCCAACAGGGCCGTGAACCCCTTGTCCGTCTTACCGAAGGCGTAGGTCAACACTTCGGCCCCGGCGGTTTCAGACTTGGCGACCGACACTTTCATCGGTACTTCCACACCCATCGACTCAAGCAGCAACGCCAGCTTGTCGTTGGACATAAGTACGTCCTTGGGGGCGATCATCGCCACTTCGTTCAGGATGCGTTCCTTGTCTGCGACGACCTCGGCGTGATACTCCTCCAACATCTGCGTATCCAGTTCGAGCAGTGGGGTGCAGAACATACGGATCACCCGGTCGATCAGCAGCACTTCAAATTTCGGCGTGACTCCTGTTAGTTTGTTGTACAGCATCCATGTCAAATCGCTGTCGTTACAACAGTACCTGCCGTACTGCGCAAGCGTTTCCACTGCGAAGTCGGCGTAGCGCATCCCTCGCGCCATCACAACCTCCGTACCCTTTACACCTATCTCGTATGCTGCGGCAAGTTTGGCAAGGCTGACACCCTTGGGGTTCCACGGTCGCGCCATCGACAGGGTATCCAAATACAGTGCGGGGATAATGCCGTAGTGGTGCGACAGGATAAATCCGTCGAACATCGTGTTGTGGCAAAGCAGGGCAAACTTCTGCGTCCTGAGCCAGTCCATCAGTTTGGGTATCAGTGGTTGGGGAAACCACCGCGCAGTGCCGTCATTAACCTTCACACTTACACCAATAGCTTCAAACCGCGAGTCACGGACATATTCTTCCGTGGTCATCTTCGACAAACTGTATTCGGTATCGTAATACGTTTCAAAATCCAACGTAATGATGTTCATGTGCGTAAATCCTTCTGTATATTCTTCAGCACCCGATGGTCGCTGGGGGATACGCTGATGGTAGTGGTCTTGCCTGTTGAGTGCTTGCCCTTGATGTGGCTGCCTCGACCCCTAGTGAACGCCCATCCCTGCTCCTCGGCATCCTTCAGAATCTTCTTCAGTTCTTTGTTGTTGGTTAGCATCATTTTCCTGTGATCCAGCTAGGTTTGTTTTTGTTTAAACATCCTTGGCAGCGCCACGATTTGATGCGCCCACCTCGGCCCTTGGCTACCAGCTTCACGCCTTCGTTAAGCTGACACGACCC
>Ga0181355_1001061_pt1 | contig 12131 bp, 19 predicted proteins | sample Fa13VDMM15DN_FD_130099 | JGI IMG/M metagenome (GOLD analysis project Ga0181355, IMG submission 130099) | Freshwater viral communities from Lake Michigan, USA - Fa13.VD.MM15.D.N | ecosystem: Environmental > Aquatic > Freshwater > Lake | place: USA: Michigan | collected 2013-09-23 | reverse complement strand
AGCCCTTTATCTCAGGTATCATATCATCTGAAGCGAGTAAAATAATATCGAATTCTTTACCTGATATATTTGCATTACATGCTTCAACTTTTGATTTATTATTATCAAAGAAAAATGACAGGTTCTTATACGTCTTCATTTTACTTATAACGTCAGGATTATTCATTGAATAATCATCACTATCACAAGACACAACAAACTCTACAGAGTCTGTAGTTAACAGGCTGTAGTACTTGTTAAGTGTGTTGAAGAATTTTTCCGGTCTAGATTTAGTCGGAAATTTTATTAGTAATTTTAAATTGTTCATAGCCCCTATGTGATGAAAAAATATTCTGTGTATGATGGCTGTCGTAACCTCTATGTTGCATATTATTGCATTCAATTATATCAAAATCAACCGATTGCAAGAAACAAAATACACTGAGATATCTTTCTAAGAAGTGTCCAGACATTTTATCGTTATTAAAATATACTAGTATCTCCTTCGTCATATCGTTATTAAAATATGCATGTAAAAAATCTGTACTGAAGACGGCGTTATTAGTTGTTATCCACCTATTCTGTGTTGGTTTTATTTCTGTGATTTTATTCTTTATTAAAAAATCAATTAGCTTATCAGAAAAGTGATTACGTATAAACAACTCTTTAATATTATCTATAAATGTTATACCGTAGCATTTTTTATTTTTTGTTACAACTTCGTTACAAAATTCTGTGAGAGAGAAGTTTTCGTTGATATCTGTATCATACTCTAAGAGGCATACATAATCATAACCATTTGTTATTTCTTTATTATGTGCAGCTGCATACCAACCAGTATATGCTAAATAATTAGCATTGTGTTCGATATTATTCTTAAGTTTATTACATTGTATAATAATGTCATTAGAGTAATCAGTACCGTGATTACCTACTAACAAGTATTTATAGTTTGTTAATTTGTGGTACTTTTTAGCAGATTCGAATAAATCTATTATGCTTTTATTATGCACAACGATTAAAAATAAGATTTTATTTTTCATATAAACTTGTTTCCTATATTGATGTTTTCAAATTTTTTAACATATGGTTGATACATTAGTTCCTTTTGATTTGCTATTTCTACATACATACCATTATTATGTGTGCCTCCAAAATCTATACCCGTATCCTCTTTAAAAGGATCGTATTTATTTTTGTACCAGCTCATACCTTCAAAATGTATATAATAGTTGTTCTCTACATCTATATGACCTAACCCGAGTTTTGCATTTTTAATATCTTCAAAAAATGTAGAACCTATATCGTATATTTTATCTGCACTAAAGCTGTCCTTCATTTTTTGCATATTAAAGAATGTAATATTATGTTTTTTTACGTTTTCGACATCTATAAAACAATGACATGGTGCTATTCTATCGTATATATTTTTACCACCTCTATCACCTTCTAATCTACCCATTAATGTTAGCTTAGATTGTATAAACTCGTTAAGTAATTTTTCGTGGCTTTTTAGAAATATTATATCTGTATCTACTAGTAAAGCGTATTTTGTTGTACATAACTCTAAAGCTCGATTTACACCATTACCATGAGTATCACCAAAAACACGAATTACCGGTATATTATTTTCTGTTAGTATTTTATATGTTAGTTCGTCTGTGGAGTTATCTATCAATATAATTTTCGTTTGTATATCATGATAAAATACCCACGATTTCAATAAGGTTGTTGTAATTATAGGTGTATTATAAGAACACGCTAGTATTGTAAAATCTTTATGCATTTTTTACTTTAATTTTTTTAAGGAAATCTACTACTTCTTCTGTACTTGCGTCTGGTACTTGTAGAGGTGAGGTCTTGTGTTTTTCTAGAAAATAATTCATAGAATTATTCATTGTTTTTTCCCAGTCTGTTCTATGTCTTATAGATGAGTTAACATCAGGTGAACACTGTTCATCAATTAAATCTAAGCTATTTGCTATATCAGCCCACCACCAATATGGTGTACTGTAACCTTTTTTAGCTAACCTAAAGGAGTGATCTACATGTTCAAATGCATTATAGAATTTATCATCGTTTAAACCAACATCTTTTAAAGAAGAACTAGTATAAAAACAAAGAGCGCCAACACAGTGTCTATTTAATGATATCTTTACATTATCATAATCTATGATAACTCTAGGTTTTGCTGATTTAGTATAGTAGTCTTTATTTGCATAACCATGATATGCGAACATAAAGTGATGTAATCCTGTAACTTTATGTGCATGTATATATTTTTGAAATATATCTTTATCTTTTATAACCATATCATCCTCAATTATAAATAAGAAGTCGCAGTTTCTTGATAAGAGAATTGACATTGCTTTATTTTTAGATAAACCAACGCCTAAATTTTTTTCGTTATTTATGATCTCACAATCGAAATTACCGTTAATAGGTGCACCATCATTGATTACGATTAATTCATCGTATGAACATTGCTTTATAGAATCTAAACAAACACTAAATAATGATTGCCTATTACAGGTTATTACTGCTACCCCTATTTTATTCATATAGTATTATATTAAATAATTTTATATGTCAACCACAAACATAGGTATCAATCAGTTACCTGTAGCTAATGAAATTGTTAATGGAGATTACTTGATTATAGATAATGGTACTGAGACTAGACGCTTAGATTTTAAAGATTTTATAGTAGGATTAGAGAATGTAACTTTTGCATCAACAATTAGCTCAAATAGTAGCGATATCAGTGCACTTTCAGCTACAGTAAATACAAATACTACTAACCTCAATGCACTTTCAGCTACATCTACTAACATCAGTGCACTTTCAGCTACAGTAAATACAAATACTATTAATATCAGTGCACTTTCAGCTACAGCTAATGTCAACGTAAGTAATATTAATATACTTTCAGCGACTGCAACTACAAATACTACCAACATTAGTGCACTTTCAAGTACACTATTTGTACAAGTACCTGTAGCAGCTTCTATAGCAGCTAGTACACACTACATTAAATTAAGAATAAATAACTCTAATTATGCGTTATTGTTGAGTTCAATTAATTAACGCTTATTCTTATTCTTCTTTACGAAATCTTTGATTTGCTTTATCTCATTCTTGTAGGCTTTTTCCTTCTTATCAATAGATTTCTGCTCTTTAAGTATTGAACCCATTTGATCCACTAAGAGATTATTAGGATTTAGAATGTTATTAGGATCATTTATATCACCACCTATACATTCACCGTTTTTGCTTAGATATAGCTTAATCATTTGTATGCGTTCTTGACGATTGCCAAATATTTCTATAATTGCTGGGCAATCGTCTATAGGAAAGAATGGTGTTTTACCAAGACCTAGTCTATATTGCATATTAAGAGCTTTAAAAATATTATCAATCTCTTTAATATAAACACCATCAGTCTCTCTTAACCCGTCACTCTCAATCTTAACAGGTGCCACTCTGGTAATAGGCAAGAAAAAGATAATATCTAAGTGTCTTAAACTCTCTCTTATAATAGGTATACATTTATCAATAAATTCTTTATCTATATCACCTACGTTATTTTCAAAGCACCATAATGAATATACTAGGTTATCTAATGGGCATCTATCAAATATCACATTATCAGTAATTGTGTATTTTTGAAGTTCATCTAACATGAAGTTCAATATTTTCCACTGACTATCTTTAGTAGCATTTTTACTGTGAGGTAAATTTGCATTTTTTATTAAGTCTCTATAAGTAGAGCTCTCAGATTTAAAAATAGGCCACTCTGTTAGAAAGTCTTTAATAAGAGTACTTTTACCTTGTGAAGCTGTTCCAGAAATCGCGATACGCATATCATGATATTATATGCTATAGACATAAAAAATCCACGAACTAAAAATTCGTGGATTTAATTTAAAATTAATTACGGTGTACGGGTACGTACGGCTGCTCTTGGCTTTGGTTTAGCTGTAGCTGCTGCTGCTCTTGGCTTTGGTTTAGCTGTACCAGCTACACCTTTGATGTTATTAACTACTTCATCAAATGCTTTGTTTAGATTATTCTTAAAATTATTAAGACTTTGTGGAGACATTTTGTCTAGGTTAATGCCTAACTTTTGTAAGTCTGTGAATACTTCGTTTGAAACTTTATCAAACTTTTTTACAGCTGTATTTCTATAAGATTCTACTTTAGCTACAGGACCTGCAGTCTTTCCTTGCTGAACTTGTTGTGCAGCTTGCTTTACACCAGCTACATTACCTTTTGCACCTGCAACTGCACCTTTAACGGTACCGGATACCTGTTGACCCATTCCTCTTACAGCACCAACAGCACCTGCTGCTTTTGACTTAATACGATCAATGAGACCTTCATTCAGATTCTGAACTTGATTACCATTGTTTAAATACTTTTCAAAGATGAGTTGATTTTCTTTATTATTCATAATATTATTTATTGCTTTACTTTTTTATCAAAGCCGAACCAATCTCTTTTCTTATACAAGAAAAATATTATACCAGCTATAAATGCAATATTTACTATGGTACCTAACACTTTTTTCCATAGAGGAGGTGTGTTAGAAATGACTGGCTCTACTTTAGATATTTGATATGGTGTAGGTTCTACAGGTTGAACAGTTAATATATTTGCATCTTTATCCTGTTTAGCAACGGCTTCTTTTATAACGGTAATAGAAGGTTGTTTACCTTCTGTAGCAGGAACAAAAACAGGTTGAACATCTGTTTTGTTGTTATTAAGCATATTTTCTACGGTTTTATTTATTGGTATAAGAACAACACCTTGAGGTTTATCAGTTATAATAGGTACATATGTATTACCTTCTTTTAATATTGCTGGTTGGTTTTTATTTTTAGTAAAAGTACTACACCCAGCTAATAATAAACATAATAATATTAATGTTATATTCTTCATGATTTGTTGCTTGCGGTTGCAGAACCGAAGTAGAATCCAGTGATTGCTATTAAGGTTTGTCTAACCTCTGCTGTTATTAAATTACCTGTAATTTGAACAAATGATGTACGTGTAATATCACTTGTAAGACCTAAGAATCCCTTTTCAATAAAAGGTACTTCAATATATGTAGGTATACCTAGTATAGCCATTATAAATGGTGATGCAACTAGAGAAAACATTACTGTCACTACTATAAATCTTCTTACTACCTTACCTGTATCGCCATCTCTTGCTGCTGCCTTATCTGCAGATTCATCTTTTTTATCGATAGTCTGCATCATTCTATCGAACCTATTTTTTTCAGCTTCTGCCCTCACAGCCATAAACCTGAAAACGAAACCAGTTAATGCTCCTCCAAATAAGCTTATGATTTCTGTAGGTATCATCTAATTATTTAATCAAAATCACTTTAAACGTAAAAGATAGATAAGCTGATTAAATTGACCTTCCAATTCATCTACTAAATTTAGAAGATCTTTATCTCCTTCAGGATTAAGTATACCTCTAATATAGGTTATTAAAGAATTACGCATATTTTCATAATATTTATCAAGTGGTTCTGTTGCACTCCAACCAGTTATAGAAATATCATAGTTTGAAACAATATTTTCATCCTTTCCGTTTTTTCCTAAATATACTTCGACTAATTTATCAAAAATATCATCTAAATTATTATAAGCCTTCTGCAAGGCTTTGTGTTCAGCGTAAGAGTCTGTAAACCAATGATGTATCTTTATTTGATTTAAACATCCTAAGATATATGATATTTTCATAATGTTATTTAATAAAAATACCCTGTATTCGAATACAGGGTATTTATCATAAACGGTATTTAATTTGTTGTTAAACCTTAAGAGCGAGATCCCACAACACTAAATGCAATCTTGGACTAAAATTAAACCCATGTTCTTTACATAATTCTGCAACCATCGGTGCTTTTAACTCGTGTTCTTTTCTAGAACCACAACAAGGCATTAACCAAATAAGATTTTTAGGTAATAAGACATCTGTAGAGTTTATATAGTTTGCATATAGTTCATCTAAATCAGATTGATTGTTAATTACGAATTTAAAGCATGCATTTTCTGAAATAAGATACTTTAGTACTTCTGGTTTATATCTTAGCTTTTCTGCATCACCATTATTTGACATTTTAGGTGAAGTAGTAAATGTAGCATTCAATACACACACCCATTTATCATCTGGTAAAATAGTACCATTTGTTTCAAAGTCTATTTTTAGAATAGGTCCATCTCCAAGAAAAGTCTCTCTAAAACCAAATGTACTCTTAAACTGTACTACCCATTCATATAATCTCTTCTGTTGTAAGAGAGGTTCTCCACCAGTCAGTTTTAAAATTGCACCTCTTTTTAATTTATCTACCAATCCATTATCTTCAAAATATTTATTTAATTCTTCATATGAAAAACGATTCTTAATTGACCAAGAAACATAAGAATCACACCCGTGTGGAGAGTCTGCAGATGCAAAACCTTTACACGTTAAATTACACATTGCTAATCTTAAGAAGACTGATGGTTGACCTACAAAGCGACCCTCTCCTTCAAGAGTATAGAATGCTTTATCGTCGGATATTGAAAGTATATCGTTCATATTTTATATTATATAGTTAAGTTCCTTAAATCCACAAATATGTGTTGGTGGTTATTAAATATAGTTGATGTCCAACCGTCCTAAAAAACTAAAGCCAAAGACAGATTCATTAGCAATAAGAAAAGACACAACACCAAAAGTTCATCAAAATAGTAAAATTGATTTTGAACTCCAAATTATCGAAAGAACTGATTTTACTGATAAACAAAAGCAACTTATAGAATTAATTGAAGATAAGTCTACAAGAGTTGTTTTTATTCAAGGACCTGCAGGTACAAGTAAAAGCTTTACTTCTATATATGCTGGTCTTAAGTTAATGAATAAAAAAACTGTAAGTGATATAGTTTATGTCAGAAGTATAGCAGAAAGTGCATCTAAATCTTTAGGTTCATTACCTGGTGAAGCAAATGATAAAATGGAGCCATTTTTAATGCCTCTATATGATAAACTTGAGGAGTTATTATCATCTAGTCAAGTTAAACAACTAATAAAAGAGGAGAGAATTCAAGGTATACCTATTAATTATCTTAGAGGTGCATCTATAAACGCTAAGTTTGTTGTTATTGATGAAGCACAAAATTTAGATTATAGAGAGTTAACTACCGCATTAACAAGAATTGGAAAATTTAGTAAATTTATAGTACTCGGAGATCCATTACAATCAGATATAGGTAGAAAATCTGGATTTATGGATATGTTTGATCTATTTAACGATGAACATAGTAGATCTCAAGGGATACACTGTTTTTCATTTACAAGAGATGATATTGTAAGATCAGGTATATTAAAATATATTGTAGAGCGAATTGAATCAAACCCTAAGCATCAATTACATACTAATAATGAGCCTATGTTTGTTAAATAGCTCCTGAATCTCTAAGCTCTTTAAGCTCTTTAAGAGCTTGCTCGACAGAAACAATCCCCATACCTTTTGAAGATAATGGGGATTTTTCTTGTATTCCGTTTTCTTTTTGAATTTGATTTATTTTAGCAAAAACGTCGTTTGTTATTTTATGCTGTACTTGATCGTGTTCTTTTTGAACACCAGAAGAAAAAACCGGATACAGCGGTAACATCTAATTATTTATTACCCCAAGAAGTACCTTTGAATGGATCAGACCATCCTTTACTTTTTTGAGCATATAATGGATTTGCTGCAGATTGTGGAGTAGCTGGTGGATTAGCTAATAGAGTGGCTTGAAGTCTAGCTTGCGGAGTAGATTTTAGTGCAGCTTGTGTTGTAGCTTGTAATATAGATTGTGCAGTTGGTTGTTGTATAGTCTGTTCAGTAAATTGTTTTGTAGTGTTTACATTTATAACCTCAATATTAGGTTCAACCTCTTTTTTAATTAAAGGTTCGTCTTTTAATTCACTATGCAGTTCTTTATTTACCTGAATAACTTGAAGTGTAAAATTATTAGTAACCTTTGCTGAATTTTGTTCATGCTCCCATACTTCTACCTCTGATACCCAACAACGTTTATTAGTTTGATCTTGTATATATGCATTAGCTACATTAAGTACATACTCAGCAAATTTCTCTATACCTACACCATCCATAACTCGTAGATCAATTATACCTTTAGTTGAAAGATCTTTAAATGTTTCGATATGTGGATCATCGATAGAAATTACAGTTGTATGATCGAATTGATTTTCTAGTAAATTTTTAATACCCTTAAAACCTCCGAAATCATAAACCCAGTTTTTATTATCTAATTCGGCACAACTTACCCAAATTTTTGCTTGTAATCTATAGCCGTGTAAGAATTTACAATGCGACTCTGCAAAGGGTTGTCTAAATGCACAAGAACCTAACGGTATTATTTTACTTGATTGATATATCATCTACCTATAATATACCTTTTTCCAACATATTCAACTCTCTAAATTATTTATTTAAAGTTAAGTTGAAAATCAATTAAAGTAATTTATTATTGTTGAAAATATATGAAATCTACACAGATGTCTAAGAAGCTTTTTGATAAAAAAATGCATCAAATTTATGAGCTGATATTAGATAATGTAGTTCCGAGCTATTTAACTAGATCTAACCAATTAAGATCAGTAATTTTAAATGATAACTTAGGAATATATAAGCACGATATTGTAAAAACTTTACAAAAAGATGGATATAACATTATTTGCGGTGAAGATGCACTGCTTGTAGAATTTAATCCTTAAGGTGTAGTTGTTCTAGGTGCAGCAGTAGGTTTAGGAACTGTAGGTTTAGGAACTGTAGGTTTAGGAACTGTAGGTTTAGGTGTAGCAGTAGGTTTAGGTGTAGCAGTAGGTCTAGGTGTAGCAGTAGGTTTAGGTGTAGCTGGCTTTTTAGATGCAGCTGGCTTTTTAGATGCAGCAACAACAGGAGCAGTAACTGTAGTTTTAATAGGTCCTGGTTTAATATTACTCATAATGATAAAATTTGTCTTTTTATCTGGAGTTTGATGAGTATTTGGTATACCGTGAAACACCTCTTTTGTCTGTGTGTTTTTAAAATTAACTAATTTACCTTCCTGTGTAGGTCCTTCTATTGTAAACAATTTCTCTCTTGGATGTATTACTAATGTACCTTTCTTTAGTAATTCTTTAGTTTGATCTATATCTTCAAAAGAGTGATCTGATAATGATGAACCTATTTTATATACCTTTTCTTGCGGTGAGTATTCAAATTTTACTTCTGTTTCTAATGATTGCATAAATTGATTATCCAAATCATAAAACTGTAACTTACCTGAGTTATCATCAAATTTAACATTACCTACTATGTTTTCAGGTGAGTTATTTGGATCACGTAGAAATGTTACAAACTTAATACCTTTATCATTAAGATATTGTTGTACTTCAGGTGTTTTTGGTGTTAATGTATATTGTTTACCGTTAGTACCTAAATTTCTTTCTTTTGTTAAAGTAAATAAGAATGATGGAGCAGTCGTTATTTTTGGTTGTGTATTAGCAAGCGGTTTTGCTTTTGTAGATGGTTTTGCTTTTGTAGATGGTTTTGCTTCTTTTAGAATTTGTAAAAATTTATTAACATTCAATAAACCACTTTGTAATATAATATCTACACTTTCTGTTTTAGCCTTTGTTGCTGGTGTTTGTAATCCAATTTTTGATATTAACTCTTCATCAACAAGCAATACATCTGAATAACCTTTTTTACCAAAAGCGGATATTTTATAGGTATCTAAATCGAGTGCTCTATTAATTAACTGCTGACCAAGCTGTTGTAGTACGCTAAGATCACCTGTAGCAGTAAAATCCTTTACAGCAGAAACTGCTCCTCTTACTTTTGAAAAACCAGAACCAATTTTTCTTAAAGCACCACCTATTTGACCTAATGAACTTTTGTTTTGAAAGGTTTGAGGTTTAGCAGGTGTAGGTTGTTGTGGCTTTATACCTGGACCAACAGGTATACTACCAGTTGGCATTTTACCTGTAGGTGCTTGCTCGTTTATTGTTTGTAAAAACTTACTCATTTGTTAGAAAGTATTTTTTAAATATATTGTACATATCTTCCATAGTGCATCCACTTGAAAGTAATGTTGCTTCAATATCAGATAAGTTATTTAAATCTTTAACTTGACATGCAATACCTTTATCTACACATCCTGCTATTATTAACTTAATTTTATCTAAAGGAGATAAAGATTGCTGAACGTCAATCATATCAGGTGTAATTTGCATATATGGGTTTTCGGCACCTATTGCATATATCTCCATGGTTCCATCTTCACCTTCTTCTAATACATAACCTTCATATGGAACTATATTATTATTTGGATCACTTTTAAGTCTGATTCTCTTTAAATTTAAGCTGTTAAAAGTATTTTCTATTACTTTGTTAATGCGCATAATAATATTTATTGATTTTCAATCTTAATAAACTATAATAACATTATGCCAGAAGAACGAGTAAAAATAACGAAGTTACCAACTGCTAACGGAAACCTCCCTCTTACTGAAGATGAAAAGCTTCATGTAATAGATAATGCAACAAAAGCGTATGAAGCTTTCCTAGACGCTCTAAGAATAGATTGGAGAAACGATCCTAACAGCGAAGGCACACCAAAACGTGTTGCAAAAGCATATGTTAGAGATTTGATTGTAGGTTGTTATGAAGAACTACCTAAGATTACTTCATTTCCATCAGATGGTTATACAGGTATGGTTGCTCAGACTTTTATACCCTTAAAATCTATGTGTTCACATCATCATCTCGCTTTTACAGGTGTTGCGCATGTTGCATATATACCTTCTCTTGAGGGTAGGGTAATAGGTTTAAGTAAGTTAAATCGTATAGTTGATCATTATGCAAGAAGACCTCAAATTCAAGAGGGTTTAACGATGCAAATACATAAGGCTATAGATCAAATATGTGAAAAAAATGAAGGTGTCGCGGTAGTAATATCTGCTACTCATACTTGTGCATGTATGAGAGGTATTAAACATGACGGATGTGTAATGTCTACAAGTAAGTTGTCTGGGGATTTTATGAACGAACCAGAAACACGTAAAGAGTTTTATGATTTTATATCATTAAACGCTAATAATCGTAAGTAACTTACTTATTTACGTCTATCAACCCACCAAGTGCTGCTATAAAGTCTTTACCTAGCAGCACTTTTTCTTCGTTCTGAGTTCTGTCTGCAATGGAAAAGCGTATATTCTTATGTTTTTCCCCGTGTATAGATACATTAAACTCTATAGTAGGGCGTTGTTCAATATTACCAGAACCAATATTGATATCTATATAACCTTTAAACGGTTTACTTATTTTTTTACCATCTATTGTAGTAAAGATTACTTCTTTATTATTAACAGACACATTTACACCATGTAGAACATTATAGGCCCCGTTACCGCTATCTACTTTTGCATCAATAGAACCAATGCCCTCGATATTAATCGTTTCGATTAAACCGAGGGATTTTTGTTCAAAAAATGTCTTAAATGTTATCACTAAATTACTTACCAGTGGTTTTAAGTTCTTTTTTTCTTTCTTGAATCTGCTTTCTTAGAACTTTTATAGCTTTACCCATTATAAGCAACGATTTACGTGCTCTACCAGCAGCAACAACAGTACCTTTTTCGGTAAATTTGCTGATATCTTCTATAAATGCTGAATATTCTTGTTTAATTGTTTCAATGTTTTCGTTCATATTATTGTATATCACCTTTACTTATTAATTGTACTATGCGACCCACTTCACGTCTTACGTCTTTAAGTAGTAGTTTAACGTCAGTTGTTTTAAAAGCAGGTTTTTCAGTTCGTATAACATCAAGTTCTGAAACAATATTATCTATAATCTCATCTACGCTGCCAGCATATTGTCTAGTCTCTTCATTTTCACATGCAGGTGTTAAATTGCTTTTAGCAATATCCATATGAGATGTACCTGGTTTACCGGTACTACCTATTGATGTTACATTCATAATATCAGTACCCTTTTGTTTAGGTCCAAGACCTAAATCTTCGTTTATTATTCTTATATAACTCTCAAATAATTTTTGCTGATCATTGTTGCTTGATGCCATAAATATATTTATGAGTT
>Ga0181355_1001058_pt1 | contig 12149 bp, 15 predicted proteins | sample Fa13VDMM15DN_FD_130099 | JGI IMG/M metagenome (GOLD analysis project Ga0181355, IMG submission 130099) | Freshwater viral communities from Lake Michigan, USA - Fa13.VD.MM15.D.N | ecosystem: Environmental > Aquatic > Freshwater > Lake | place: USA: Michigan | collected 2013-09-23 | reverse complement strand
TTTACAATAATTGTATAAATCCTCCAATGTACCTGTACATTTGTCTACAGCTTCATCATAATCCATATCGCCCATAATAAATTCATTTATAAATGCTTGTTTAATAGCATTAAGGCGAGCGGTTTCGTCTTTTACAAAATCATCCCTTAAACGTTTTCTTCTTTCTACGTGTATTGTAGCATCGTCTCCTTTTTTATAAATTTCATTCAGTTCCATTTCACAATGCTGCAACTGCCAGAAATAATGAGAAAAATCAAAGTCACCGTTTCGAATTTTATCCCACAGTGGATCGTCTTTATGAAGTGGTTTATTAATTAAATCCCATTTCCTCCACCAAAAAAACTGATTGTATTTTAGTGGTTTGAGCTTCAACATGTTCTGCTCTATAATTTCTTTTGGATGTGTTTTTATCATAACCTTTATTTACTATAAATGTACGAAAAAGAGTTTTGAACTCAAAACTCCTTTCCATTCTTTGCTATAGCATGTAAAAATTCTTCTCTAATCATGTTGTTAGGTTCCATAAACACACCACTAAATTTATTAGTAGTCATAGTTGATGTAGGGTGTTTAATACCACGATTTGAACAACACATATGTTTAGATGCAATACTAACCGCTACTGAGCCACATTCTAATTTTCTTGCTAGAAAATCATGTATTTGTTGTGTAAGTGATTCTTGCATCTGAGGACGACGAGCAAACCAATCTACAACACGATTTAATTTAGATAATCCTACTACTTTATCTTTAGGTACGTATGCTACTGAAGCATAACCTGTAAATGGTAAGTTGTGGTGAGCACAAAGTGATACCACAGGGATACCTGTTTGAATAACTACACCTGTATAATTTTCTTCATTTGGAAATACAGTCATAGATGGTTCATCAGATATAGATCCTATAACCAAATCTTTTAACCATGCTTTTGCTACACGGCGGGGTGTATCAATTGTTTGAGGATCCTGTGTATAATCGAATCCCATTGACTTTAAAAAATTACCGTAATGTTTAGATGCGGTTTTAATCGTCTTTTCTACCTCTTTAGGTGTGCGAGGTTGGTTTTCGTTTGCTTTGTTTATGTAATTCATACTGTAAATGTAAAATTGTTTTTTCTATTCTTCAAGTGTAAATGGTAAATTTCGATTAAAGCCTTTAGAGTCATCTAAACCATAACCATATACAAAACTACCCTCAGCTAATTCAATACCATAAATCAAATCGGGGTGATCTGATCCGATGCGTTTGAATAGTGCTACAGGAATAACTTTTTTAGGTTCATGTTTAGATAAATGTTTGATTAGGTATTTTAATGTTTTACCTGAATCGTAAATATCATCTATTAGATATACTATTTTGTCTTTGATATCTATTTCAATATCTTTTGTTAATTTAAGTTTACCCTGTCTAATTCCGTTATAGGATTTTACTCTGATGAAGTCTATTTTAGCTTCAACACAATCTATGTTTTTAATTAAGTCTGAAAAGAACATAAATGCCCCATTCAATACACAAATAAAAACTGCGTGTTGTTGAAAACCTATTTCCTTAGAAATATTTTTAATACTCTGTCCAAGCTGCTCCTGAGTCGTCATTGTCGTTTATGTATTCTTCTATTGATCTTCCACCAGATAATTTTTCTAGTATTTCTTCGTTTTCACCTACTATAATCATTGTGGGTAAAAATTCAATATCTAATTTATCAAAAATGTTACTGTTTTCTTCATTGTCTTCCATCCAAATAACGTTGTTAGTTTTTTCAAAACGTTTAATTAATGGTTTTATTTGTTGACATGCACCACAATGGCTACCATAAAAAAATATAAAGTTTTTCATATTATACTCCTCGTTTAGTATCAAATGCGATTATGTGTTCACGACCTGTAAAATTGTATCCGTTTTCAGTACAAAAATCAATTACCATAGGATAAACTCGAACTAATTCATCTCTGTTATCTCCTGGAGGCATGATCCATGTTTTGTTTTTAGGGATATTCATTTCAATTCTAAATGCTTCTATTTCATCCCATATTTCGGGCATTTCAATAGGGTTACAAACAGGTTTAAAATGGTAGTCTTTGTGGTATGCTAAAGATTGTTTGATTGCTTCTTTATTTAAACGAAGTTTTTCGTGTTGAAGAATCATATCTTCACCTACAACAGAACCCTTAGGTGTAAGTATATTTAGTTCGGGAATTGAATTTGAAAATTTAGGAGATAAAGATATTAAATCAATAGGATAATCTGTTTCAATAAAATGACTACCCTCAGTTTCAATTGTAATTACAATACCTCGTTCGTGAGCAAAGTGTGTTAATTCGTTTACTAGATTAGGATGCATTGTTGGGCTACCACCTGTTAACATCATTTCTTTAATGTCAGGTCTTTCATCATACATTTTAATAATGTCATTAAATGAAAATCCTCCCTTTTCAGGGTGTATACTTGTGTACCAAGAATCACACCATCCACCTTCACCAAACCAGCACCTGTGAGTACAACCAGTTGTACGAATAGCTACTGTTGGGAATCCGTTACGAGATCCTTCACTCTGAACACAATAGTAGAGTTCTACAATTGGTAATTTTTTGTCGTAATCAGTTAGACGATTTGGTTTCATAACAATAATTTATTTTAATATTTCCGAATGTGGTAGTGTATGTCCAATAATTATTCTCCATAGCTAGCACTATTTCTTTCATGTTCATATACTTCTACTTTAGTAGCTTTAACTCTACCTTCAGTTTCTACTTTTAAAAAGTCATTAATAATTTTATACAAGTATTGAGCAAAACGTTCACACCCTGTAGCATCTAAAATTCGTAATTGAATTATACCATCTTCATCCATTTGTTTAAAGTGAGGTAAATATGGATCATCTTGAGCAACAATTGTAGTATGATCTAAAAGATATGTAAAATAGTCTTTTGGGGACATACCTGCAATTTGAGTTTTAGCACGTTTCATGCCTCCAAAATCCCATACCCAATTACGTTCGTCTAGTTCACCTTCAAACCATACTCTAAATGATACAGCATAACCATGTAAAAACTTACAATGAGTACTTTCTGCTTTCCATTGACGAAAACATGTACTGAATCCGTCAAATAGTTTTGTTGATTGAAACTTCATACTAATTCTTCTAATATTCCTATTGATTCGCTTAATGCAAGAACTATAACTGCTCCCCATATGTTAAATGGTAACAATATATATCCCATAATACGAATTCCAGATTTAATTAAACTAACAATTAAATGTTTTTTGGGATCTGGGTGTTGCATATTATCCTATTATTAATTCTTTAACTTTATTTTCAGGTTGAGAACCTACTAAACGTTTAATTTCGTTTCCGTTTTCTAATACAATTAAAGTGGGAACACTTTTAATATTGTATTGTTCTACTAAACTAACGTCATAATCAGTGTCAATATTTGATAATTTAACACCAACTTGTTTGGATACAGATTCAACAACCGGTTTAAACGATTGACATGCTGTACACCACTTTGCGGTAAAAAAGATTACTTGTTTCATATTATTTATTTTTATGTTGTTCTAATATTCTATTTGTATGTTCTACTACTATTTCCCAACTAACTGGTCCTGTTTCGTTTGCATATTCTACTGGATCAGGACGACCTAGTTTTATAAATGCTTCTATACGTTCTACTGATGATGCTGATTTGTAATCTGAGTACCATTTGTATGAATTAGTTTCAGGGCGATGATAATGTTTAATTGGTTTGTATGATGTGTTAGTACGTTTATATACTTCATTAAAATCAATACCTAAACAATCACAACATTTTTCTCCATCTTCTAATATACCAAATTTATCTGTATTAAGATAAGGAGTATAAATAATTACTTTTTCAGCACCCCAATTTCCCATTTTGAATGCTTCAAAATCCGCATCCCTAAATTCTTGTCTACAATCAGGATAAATAGCATGATCACCAGCATGAATACCCATTGCAATAGCACATTCAGTATTCTTTTGTTCAGCAATTGATAAAGCTACTGCTTGAATAATTGAACTAAAGATTTTGTTACGATTAGGTACAACCGTTGCTTTCATATTTTCTTCAGCGTAGTGTCCTTCAGGTACATCTTCACCTCCAGTTACTAAAGCTGAGTTTAGTAATTGTTGTAAACCATCTAATTTAATAACTTGATGTTTAACAGGTATATATTTCCAAACATTAGGATTTTCTTTTGGTCCATCCTCACACTTTGAATTAATGTATGATACTAATTCTTTAGCACGTTCTAATTCTACATTATGTTTTTGACCATAATCAAATGATAATGCTGTAACTTCATAGCCGTTGGCAAGTAGATGAAGCAATAATGTGGAGCTATCCATACCTCCACTTAATGATAATACTGCTTGTTTGTTCATATTATAATGGAAAATTGTCTATTGGTAATGAATTAAAATATTCCTGTAAAAATGATTTTTTATACAGGATAACTTTACCTGTATATTTTCGATTTGAGATATCTCTCAATTGGTACGGTTGGCTTCGAAGCTTACATGCTTCAAATACTTCTTTACCTAGGGTTGTACCTGCGGGTTTTCCTAGGTAGTCAAATAGTGATAAAAATTCTTCGTTCATATTGTAAATGTAATTAATTTTCTTTTGGAGGCCAATTTTCATGTAAAAAGGCGTGGTTTATTTGTCTAAATTTTAGAATATTGTTGTTTAATCTTCCTTCTGTAAGATATTCTTTATGCATTGCCTCGTCTATTTTTACTGTAGGTTTATGTTTTAAACCATACATGCTGTAATGCGTTCCCTCAACTGTTGCCATGATTGGGTTAGACGTATCAATTGATTCAATGAAATGCATCCCATAATACCAGTTAAATTCTTGAGGTAAAGCACAACCTAATAAATGCACTCTATCAAATTTACTTATAATTCCTATACTGTGCATTTTGGTTATGGTTTGAATACGACCTAATGCTTTACCAAAATTAGGATTTGGATGAGGACATACGTCATTGTAATAAGATGCTCCATAACTGAATGCTATCTTTTTGTATCCTAAATCTTTATATGTTTGATAACATTCTACTGCTTCATAGTAAGAAGCAGCTTGAACTACAGCTACTTTAGTTACTCCTTCAGGTAATTCTATTTTAGACCATTCACGAGCATTTACTATTGATCTTGTTTTATCTTCCCAAACATCCGGGACAATAAATTCGTTTGGTTTTAATTCGTTAATCCAATACATCAAACGTTTAGTATCATAAGCGGTACCTAACTCGTGTAATGAGTTATCCATTATGATATAACGTCCTAATGCTTTAGATTTGTAGAAAAAATGTTTGTATTGTTCCTCTTTATCTAATAAATGAGGTAAACAATAATCGTAATCGTTAAATTCTATGCTTTTATTTAATAAAGCTAAAGGAACTTCATGTGAAACTTTTGTCATAACTGTGTTTATAATAAATATAATAACTTTGACTTGAAAGCCAAATTTTAGTTGTAAGTTATAGTATCATCATCTCTTTTTCTTCTAAAAATAGGAGGAACAAATGAAAATGATTCTGTTGGGGGTGGGGTAGGTTTTTCTTCTGGTTGGCGAAGTGTAGTAACATCAGGAGGCAATGTTGGGTTTGGTCGTTCATTGTATATAGGTTCTTCCTGAGGTACCACGTCAATAGGTTTTTCATTGTACATAGCTAGCTGCTCTGGTTTTCTGAGTTGAGCAAAAGCAAAGTTTGCTGCTATTACCAATGCAATAGCTAAAGGGTCAAATACAAATATAATAATTAATAAAAACCAGTTAATAATTTTATCCATTGGATAACCAGTTAGTTTAGCAATGTATTTTAAAGGACCTAACTCGCCTGCTAATTCAGCGTTTGATTCTTTTTCTAATTTTTGTTCAGATAAAACAGCTATAGTAGAATCTAAAGTATTAATTTTGTTAGATAATTTTTCTTCATCTTTAAGAGCATATTCAAGTTGTTTTTCATATGCTTTTCTATTTGCTGAAGACGTAGTGGTTAGGATATTTCCTTGTTTATCTTTATATGTTTGGTTATTGTTTCCTAATGCTGAGCGTAGTTGAGATATACTTTGTTTAGTTTGTTGGAGTTGTTCGGCTGTAAACGTTTTGTCTTCCGTTTTTAATTTTATTTTATTGTCTATTAAAGCAATCTCTTTATCTACAACTCCTGATTTATTTGCAGTATCTTGATAACCACTACTTAAGTAACCATAAATGCCTGCGGATGTAATAGCCATTAAAATTAAAAGTGCTAATGTTAAATAGAATCGTAATGCCCACCCTACTTTTTTCCAATATTGGTAAAGTAAAGATGCTACTACTAATTTAGCTACTTCAAGTGAAGAAGCCATCCATATAACTGCTGTTTCTACTCCGGCAAATAGTTTTGCTAAACCGGTTACACTATAAAAAGCAGCAGCTGCACTAATTGAAAGTGCAGACAGTGCTATTAATAATGGAAATAGTTTTTGTTTCATTAACTAAATTTTATATTTTTTATCGTTTCCATATCTATAATTTATATCTCTTGTAAAATCATTTCCTATTAATTTACCTTTATATTTAAATGATATAATACCTTTATTGTAAGTATTTCCTATAATATTGGGATTAAGAATAGGTATAGACTGATTATGAGTCCACAAAAGAATATCAACGTCATTATATTCCGGAATTATTCTAAGTGTCATTTCCTTATATTGTGAGGAGGGTAGTTCAAATACATCATTACCATGCATTATTATAACATTACTTATATCTTTTATATCTGTATCAAATATTTTCCAATTATCTCGAGGAGGGGGTAAAGGTGTTAATTGGTTTGGATTTAAATTTATTGTAGATTCTACAAAATTTATTATTTTTTTAATTGAATCTTTTACTTTATCATATGAAGGTGGATTAGGTAATCCTATTAAATTGCCGTGTTTATCAACACTCATTGCTTCTTTTAATATTTTTTGTATTTCTTCTTTAATGACTTGTTTTAGTTGAGATTTTTTCATTATAAGTATTTATTATACATATGTATTATTTATACTTGAATTTATAAAAGCGCCGCTCACCCCTCACAGCTAACACAATCTGATAATCGTTGTAGATTGTCGCCTCTTAACACACTTTCAGTACGTAAATAGTACAATGTTTTAATTCCTTGTTTCCATGCTTCTTTATGTACTTGAGAAATCCATTTTGGTGTGTCGTTTGGATCAAAACATAAGTTTAATGAAATTGCTTGGTCAACGTATTTTTGACGAATACCATTTTGTTTAACAATTTCAAGTTGGTTAATTTCTTTAAATGTTAAGAATATTTCTTTTTCTTCATTTGATAAAATATATTCAGGTAAACCTAAAACTGATCCTTGATCTTTTAAAATCTGTTCCCAAACGCTATCAATGTTATATCCTTTTGATTCAAGTAATTGTTCTAATATTTTATTACGTTTGATAAAAACACCTTTTGCTGTTTTTAAATTGTAAACATTAGCTGGAATGGGTTCAATTGAAGGTGAAACACCACCTGAGATATGAGCATTTGATACTGTTGGAGCTGGGGCTAAATGGTGGGTATGTCTTAAACCAGTTCCTTTACACCATTCCGGTTCACCATACACTTCGGCTTGTTCACGAGATGCTTTTAATGCTCCTTTTTCAATAAAATCAAACATTAACCTTGTATAAGAGTTTGCTTGAATACCTACAAATGGAATATTTTTAGATTGTAAAAACGTATGCCATCCTAAAACACCAATTCCAATTGCTCTACCTTTAATAGCTGAGCGAACAGTGTTTTCCATAAATTTAATGTTTTTAGCTCTGTCAATAAATTCTTGTAGTACACCTTCTAAAAACCAACATACTAATTCAGGTAAAGTCATTCCGTTTTCAAATGTATAGTCTTTCCATTCTTCCCAACGAGCTAAGTTAAGTGAAGATAAACAACAAATAAACGAATGTAATTCATCTGTGTATAAAGCAATTTCAGTACAAATGTTAGTCATCGATACATGCAAATTGTTATTTTTATAAGCATCTGGATTAGCATTGTTTACATTGTCTTCAAACATAATATAAGGTTCACCTGTTTCAAGACGTGTTTTTAATATTTCACCCCACAATTTTAATGCTTTAGGATCTTTATCTTCAAGTTTATTCATAAATTCGTCATCTACAACTACACATTGGTGTAAGTTAAGACATTGACGGTTAACATCTCCTTTAGGACGACGAATACCTAAAAATTCTTCAATATCAGGATGGTGAATGCTTAAATTAACTGAAGCTGCTCCTCTACGTACTGAACCTTGATTAGTGGCTAAAATAGTTGAATCATATATTTTACACCAAGGAACTACACCTTCAGATACACCATTATCTCTAATTGCTTTTCCTCTTCCACGAATACGAGATACACCAATTCCTACTCCACCACCTTGAGATGATAGACGCATTAGTTCTGAGTTTGCATCTGCGATGCCTTCAATACTATCACCTACATCAATTCCAAAACATGAAATAGGCATTCCACGTTCAGTTCCCATATTTGATAAAACAGGAGAAGCTAAACATAACCAGTTTTTAACTATTGCTTCATAGAAAAACGGTTGTAAGTCTTTTCTTCTTAAGCGGCGAGCAGCAAATTTGCTTACTCGTTTATAAGCATCAAAAACATCTTCATCAGGTAGTAAATACCCTTTTGAAATCATACTTACTGCGATGTCATCCATCCATTCAGGATAGTTCTTTCCTTTAATCCAATTTGTTGTGTCTACTGTGCTCATAAATCTGACCAATCTGCTGTTGATTTTGCATAACTTGTTACTCTACCTGCAAAGAAATCTTGATGTGTTTTACCTGATGTTAAATGACCAAACCATTCCATTTGCTTTAATAAATTAGGATCAATATCGTTATAAATTGCTTGATATCCTAATTCAACTAACTTTTCGTTTGCTCTTGCTTTAATAAATGCTTTTAATTGTTCTTTATTTAAACCATCAATATCACCCATTTCAAATGCTTTTTCAATAAAATCAAATTCTAATTTTACTGATAATTCACATGCTTCAACTATTTTAGTTCTTAATGTTGGGGTGTTTAATTCAGGTTGTTCTTCTAATAATTTTCTAAATAACCAACATCCTGCTTTTGAATGTAACGATTCATCACGTACACTCCACTCTACAATCTGACCTGTACCTTTCATTAAATTACGCAATTGAAAACTCATTAATACAGCAAATGATGAAAATAAATTTACACCTTCAGTAAATGCTGAAAATATAGCTAATGATAATGCTTTTTCTTCTATTGTAGTGCCAGGTACTTCAATTAAACGTTCTATTTTATTTTTAGATGTTTCATCTTCCATAAAAGCAGCAAAATCATCTAAACCTAACTCTTCATTTAAACGAGCATATGCTTCAGCATGTATTGATTCAAAATCAGCAAACACACGAGCCATAGCTTGAATTTCTGGTTTTGGAAACCATACTGATACTTTTGTTGACCAGTAGTCGTTAACATGTACTTCGGTTTGAGCAAATGATTTTAATATATTTCCAATTAAATTCTTTTCAGGTTCGCTTAATTTTAATTTCCAATCGTTTAAATCAGAAGCTAATGGTACTTCATCTGCTAACCAATGTGCTCTATGTTGGTCTTTGTAAAAATTAAACGCGTCTTGATATTCAAACGGTTTATAATAAATTCGTGGTTCGGTTATCATAAATTACTATTTATTCAGTGCAAAAAATTGTTTAGCTAAATATTCCTTGTCTAAGTTGTCTAATCCTATCTCTGTTTTAGACTGTTTGGGTCTAACGTTTTGTGCGTCTTCTTCCTCTTCAGTCATTTCATTTAATATATCTATATGTCCTGTAGATGTATCTACCTTAGCATTAAAGGTCATTCCATCCATTCCATATCGGTTCTTCATAATATGAAACCTTCCAGTTCCGTTAACTTTATCCTTTTTCTGTCTTGATAAAGACATTGCAAAATCCGCGATCATAATTTTATCGTAGGATCCTGCAGCTTTATCGCCTTCTATAATATTATCTTTTGCGCCAGCTCTATTAACCTGTGACACGCTCCATACTGGAAGCTTAAGTTCACGAGCTAATCCCTTGGTACTAGTATAAATATCATCTATTTCCTCTTTACGTTCACCATTTCTTCTTTTTGATGAAAGAAGATCAACATAATCTATAATAACTAAATCTGGTTTAAAGTCTAAATCTATACACTTTTTAATGTGAGATTCTATGGTAGACATCGATGCTTTTCCCATTGGATATTCTTTTACAATAAGTTGACCGGGAAGATCAGATGTAGCGTCTACTACTTTTTCTTTATTTACTTTTAATTTATCTACGGATATACGAGTAAAGAAAGCATCATATCGTTTTCCCACGTATCCTTCACTTAATTCTAAAGTATAATGTATTACGTTGTATCCTAAACTAACAGCATGTGCTCCTAATGCAATAAGTGTCCAAGATTTACCTCCACCCGGATTTCCGAATATTAATCCAAAATCACCTTCACCTAATCCACCTTGTAACATTTCGTTAAACATCGGCCAAGGTGTAGGTACTGGGGAGCGGTCTTCGTCTCTATAACGAGATTCAATGTCTTTATTGTATTCGTGGCCTATATTTTTGTCTTGACCTGAACGTAAAGCGCTGTCAATTAATAGTCTAATAGAATCGTAGTTACCTGCTTTAAGTAAATCTACCGAATTTAAAAGCGCTTTTTTTAATTGTTGGTTTTTACAAAAATTAGTAAACTCTTCTTTTACGTAAGTTAAGTCAGTTTCATCAGATGCTTTATAAGCTTCTTTTAGTTGTTCTTTAATTGAAACCTGAAGTACATCGTTTTCGACTTTCTTCATTTCGGTTTTAAGAACATCCATAGTAGGATTGGTGTGGTATTTTATATAGTATTTTAATACCTCATTTACAATCCATTTGTGGGCTGTATTACTAAAATATTCGTCTATAAGAATATCATTTACGTTTTGTAAAAATGGTTTATCTGTTAGTAATGCAGAAATAACCTTTGTTTGGAAACCAATTCCATAATTTTCAATACTCTGTAATGTCATAACTTATTTATTTTGCTTTATTATATCTGTCTAATATTGTCCAATTGTTTCTAAGCCAAAATTCAATATCCTTTAAAATATTACCTAATCCATCTTCATGATACATTTTAACAAATGAAGGAATATCTAATTTGAATGGAGCTGCTTTCATATACTCTAATATATAAGCTTTTTCTGCTTCATCAAGCATAGGATTTTCTAAATCCATAACTTTTTTATTTCTTTCTATATTTTCAAAATCAAATATGATTCGAGAATATATAAGATGTTCTTTATGTTTCGCTTCACAAATAGAAAATATCTTGTCTAATGTAATTTTTTCATCACCAAACAATTCAGGGAACATTTTAGGTAATTTTTTAGGACCTAAACCTTTTACCCCTGGTATTTTATCTGATCCATCTCCAGTTAATGTTTTAAGCATTAAAAAGTTGTATGGGTGAACACCGTATTTGTCTTTAACTTTTTTAGGTGTATAAAATTCTTTTTCTATAGCAGCATAAACAGTAATATTATCGTCTACTAACTGTAGAAGATCTTTATCTGTAGATACAACGTATGCTTTTGTTTTGTTGTCTTTAGATATTTCCTTACTTAAAAATGCTATAATGTCGTCTGCTTCTACTTTATCTATAGATAAAACTTTAACTGGTAAGCATTGTAAGTAATGAATTAGTCTTCCTATTTGATCTGCTTTTGATTCGTTTTCTTCGTCTATGTCGTTAAATAACTCTTTAGTCATTTTAACAGCATTCCTACCTGATTTATATTCGGGGAGCAGGTTCTTCCTGTTTATGGTAGAACCCACTCCATCAAATATAACATGAATAGATGTTGGTTGTATTTGTTTAACCAGTGCACCTAACGATCTTAAAAATCCACCCAAACCCCCAACATGCGTTCCTTGAGAATTTATATAATTTAAAACAGCAAAATTTCTAAAAAACAGATTTAATCCATCTATAAGCAAAACTCTATTTTCTGCTTTAGGTGTAGTCTGTTTTCCA
>Ga0181355_1001057_pt1 | contig 12152 bp, 4 predicted proteins | sample Fa13VDMM15DN_FD_130099 | JGI IMG/M metagenome (GOLD analysis project Ga0181355, IMG submission 130099) | Freshwater viral communities from Lake Michigan, USA - Fa13.VD.MM15.D.N | ecosystem: Environmental > Aquatic > Freshwater > Lake | place: USA: Michigan | collected 2013-09-23 | reverse complement strand
TTTGTATAGGATGCTGATGTTATAGTTACTTGCAGTCTTCCATCTCTTTTATCACATGTTGCTTTAGGCGCTGGATTTTTCTTGGCTTGCCCCCCACTAGTGCTACCACCACCACCAAAAGTTATTTGTTGAGGTTCTAATTTTTTTTCCTCTGGAGGAGTTATAACTGGTCCAGGAGTTGTAATAACAATAGGTACTTCATCAGGAATAACTTCAACAATAACAGGATCAACAACTACTGGAATAATTGGAGGAATAATTGGAGGAAATAGTTCTGGAGTAAGTACTTGTGGTGGTATGGGAATAATATCTATACCCTCCTGACCAGGAGCGTTGTCAAATTGAGATCCTGTAGGATAAAATCCGTTACATGTTGCAAAAACTGGTTGATAGTTCAAAGGCACTAAACCATTATAACCTATATAACTATCTACATTTGATTTCGAATTATTTGAACAATTATAATAAGTTCCACCACCAATAGTAGCTATATCTTTTAAAAATTCATCCATAGTATCAAATGATTGAAAATTATCATTATTTCTATTAACATTAGAACAATTTAATACATTAAAAATAGTTCTTCTATTTGTATATATGTCTTTTATATAATCTAAAAATTCATTTTTATTAAAACCACTTAATGCTATATGATTAGTTACAATATTGATATTTCTAATACCACTATTCGACCATCCAGTTAATTCATTAATAGAATATTGTATTGCTTTTATAATTGAATTATTATAGAGAGTATTGAAGTTACCATAAGTTTCTAGTGGCGCTTTATATAAATCAGTTAAATATTTCTGCGTGTATCCAGTTGTGGTTAAGAACTGTGTTCCATATACTTCATCTTTTGTATAAAAAATATTAGCTTGGTGATGATATCCGCTTCCACGAAATCTAAAAGTATCAAAATCATCACTTAATTGACCAGTAAATATATTTATATTATTTTTATTATAATAATTTTTGTCTACAATATTAACGATTTGTATTGGAATTCTACAGATTGGTGTACCAGTTGGAGATATATTTTTATTAATATATTTAAGCTTTACTCTATAATCTCCTTGAGATAATCCTGTGCAAAAATCAATAGTATTTGATATCTTAATAAAATCACTTTCATAAAATCCACTATATGCTGTATCACTAATTTTTTTACTTAAAATAAGGCGATAAAAAATATCTCTTGCTGGAGATTTTTGAATTGGTTTATTTGTGGTATTTAATTTGAAATTGAATTTTTCAAGTATTCCAGTAGATTTAAAATAAACATCAGAAAAGTAATTTAAACCATTATCTTCTAATGTAATCATATTAAAATTAATATTATTAAATATATAATCTGAAACATTTTTTTCAACTGAAATTTCATTCGCAGAGAATAAATGGTCCCATCTTCCTAAATTTTGACAATCACCTACTACATTTTCAAAATACCCACTACCAGCACCAAATATTTTTGTTCTAACGCCAGTATTATTGTTTAAGAAAAAATTTTGTTGGCTAAATGGAAGATTAGTCCCAACTTCTAAATTTCGAGTTTCAAGTTCATAAATTCCAGTTGGCCTTATTACAATAAATTTTGGTAAATCTGCATCTAAATTTCCAGTCTCTTCACACTCTCCTGTTAAAACATATAACTTTGCAGCAACATTAGATTTGCCAGTTGCTACAAATCCACTTGGTATAAATGCATCTGTATCGCAGGAACTTAAATATGCACTACCACTAACATCACCAAATACTTCTTGAGATATTCCTACATATTTTCTTTTCTCACTTGTTACGCACTCTACTATTCCTAAGTATCCAGTTATTAATTCTATATTATCTGATAATTTTATACGGCCTTCTATTCCACTAAAACTTTTATTAAAGCTATAATAACCTGCTTCAAAATTTGTAAAAAATTCTGGATTAATTTTTCCAGTAGCTCCAATTCCAGATTCATAACCAGTAGCTTCTAAAATATATGGCGCCGAAAATACTGGAGCAGAATCCTTGGCTGGATCGATGGTAAAATCTTTACCACTATATTGACCACTATTTAAAATAATTCCAGTAAGTTCTCCAGTATAAACTAATACAGCTAAATTTGGATAATATCCATCAACAATTCCAGTTGCTATAAATCCACTATTATTTTGATTATAAGCCATCCCACTTCCAGTAAATGGGTATGGATTAACTGCTATAGACGCTCCCCCAACATATGGAACATTACCTGTAACTAGAACTCTTACTTTTCCAGTAGCAAAAATACTTTCATAAACATAACCAGATCCCAAACCATAACCAGTTATAACATAATTTCCTTGAGAATATCCAGTTGCAACTTTAAATTGTTGAGCATAAAATCCACTATCTGTTACAAATTGAGTACTATTTAAGAAATCATTTCCACCACTAAATGTTATACCAGTAGCTACATAACTAGAAATATATCCAGAACCAGTTAAATAACCACTTAAAGTTCCATAAAATACTCCTGTCGCAGGTAAGAATCCAGTTACATCTCCAGTTAAACCACTAACATAAGTTAATTTTGCTTGAACATTTGCTCCAGAAATATAGCCATAGCTTACATTGTAATTTTTAGGATTATTAACAAAGATTAAGTCTGACCCAGTTTTTATATTAGGAAAACCACTTATCTCTGGAAAAACATTAAAAAATAAAAAGAACAACGGTATAACTTCACCAGTTATAGTTATTGTTTTGGCTATATTACCAAAATTAGTATAAAATAAAGCTTCGAAACTATCATTAACATTTGCATCTATTCCAGTACTAGTATTAATTAAATAACTTCCAGTTCGATAAAAAGAAATTGGAAATCCATCTAAACTAAACGCATCAGTTTTAGTTGTTGCAATACCAGAAAATATTTTAATTTCTAGATCTGGATTTTGATTTACTAAAATACCAGTTAAAGTTTTAGTTACAAAAGGATTATCCAATCCATCAACTTTTATATTGAAATCTTTTATTTTAGGAGTTGGTACGGATGATGAAAAATCTGTATCTTGACCTGTTAAGCTAAAATTATAATCTAAACTACATCCAATTGGATTTAAATAAAAAGAATTAAAATTATATTGATTGTTACGTATATTTAAATATATTAGATTGTCGTCGATAGTTAATGATTCTTTTCCAGAATATATACTACCTTTTATATTGAGTTCTTGATTTGGCACATATCCAATAATTATATTATTATTTTTATCTTTTAATTTTCCGTATTGGCCTTTGAATGTTAAATTTTTATTTCCGCTTAGTCCAAACTCAAAATATCCAGTGCTGTTATTTACGGTCAAATTTATATCATAATCAAAATTGCCTTTTTGATTTAAAAAATTAATAGATCTAAATTGATTAGTAATCATTATCTTATGGTAGTTGGGGTTTCTGGAGCTTTTTGTTGACTTTGATTATAAGCAAATCCTGCTCTTAAAGTTTCTAAGCTCAATCTTTCAGCAAAACTATTTCCAAATGATATAGAACAAACTCCACCATCTGAACTATATGTGAAATTTAGTTGCTCTAAACCAAGTTCTAGAGCTGTTCTAAGTTCTATATTTGGTATGCCTTTTAATTTAAAACTAAGCTTTTTTAAATTTTCCTGCAGACTGCTTGTTTGTCTTAAATTATAATCTTCATGAATAGATTTTAAATAAGCTGCGCTAGGATAACAATTAGAAGTTAAAGCTTGAAAATCATTATCTGTAATATTAAGATAGTTAAGTTCAAATTTAAGGGTATTTTCTTGAAAAGTATTTGGTAAATTAGATTGAACACTTTGTATTTTACCGACTTCCTTAGATTGATTAAATTTTTGAGTAACTAAAATTCTAAATGCTGGATCTCTATTTTTTATGTAATCATCACATGGATTATCATTATCTTTATTGCCTTCTTGAGGGGTGTCTCCCATTAGAGATAATGGTGGTGCAAAAATTTTAAATGAATTATCTATCGTTAATACACTACATTTTTTATCTATTATTCCAGGAATAGTATTTTTATCTGTTGCTGCGTTTGGACTTACTTCTTTGCCCAATCTTTCAGTTGGATGATCTGATTTATTATAGTCCCATTTATGATCGAATTTTCCAGGAATCATAGCGTATAATTTAATATTTCCTGGCAATGGATCTACTGATCGGTTGCTAGCTGTTGCTATAGCGTTTATTTTTAATACTTCATTAAGTTCTTGCGGATAAGCAGCAGCTCCTACTCCACCACCTCCATCAGTACCGTATTCGGATATAGCATAAGTTTTATATTTTTCAAAAATATCTTTAAAACTATCAGTATTTTCTGGAAGAGGAGACCATTTTGGCTCTCTGTCTACAATAAGAATACTTGGTCCAAAATATGGTTTTGCAATATTTGGATCTACATTCGTTTCTTTTGTTTCTAAACTTTGATACGGACTAACTGGTGGTTTATTTGTTTGAGCCCCTTTGCCTTGGTCGCTTAGTGGATTTCCTTCTTTAAATGGATAAACTAAACATCCAAGATATCCTTCTGTATCATATGGGTATTTTTGAAATGGAAGATTATTAACATCGTAACCTCTTCCAATCATATCTACCGATGCTCCATCTCCAGCAAAAAGATCTGTATTTTGTCTTATAGTTGCTGCATCGCCAGTTATTCCACAAAGCTTAACGAAGCCTTCTCTTACATAAAATCTTCCAAAAGATTCAAATACTTTCTTTTCAAAATCTAATCTTTTATTATATAATTCTTTTTCATGGTAAGCAATCACAAAGAATCCTTTATTATTTTTGAATTGACTTTGTGCAATAGGATCTGTAATTCTACTAGTTAAATAACCATATTGGTTGCAAGCTAATTTATCTTCTGCACTTAATTTAGCTATTTCTGCAGGTTTTAAATTTCCAGTATCTTCGATGACTTGAATGATTGTAAGATTTCCCATTTCTGGTATTTTTCTGTCAATACCTTCAAAAAATCCAGTGCTTCTATTTGCTGATCCTTTTCCTAGCTCAAATTTTTGTTTCATATTCCTAGCTTGAGTAGAGTCAATAATACCATAAACATATCTCATCCAAAAAGCCTCTCTCATTTCCTCTGAATACGTGGCTAAAATAGCAGAAGTAGTATCATCTCTCCAGTCTACATCAACTCTTCCTTGCGCAGCATAAACTTTTCTTTTTCTTTCGCCTTGTATATCAAAATCAGAAACAATTGGTAAAACAAAAGATTGACTTTTTTCACATGTATAAGGTTTTGTTTCTCCATTTCTTTCATACAAAGATATTGATCCATGAGAAAAAGTATTTTCCATAGATTCTTGTACTTCTTTAGATATTATTTTTACATTTGAATTATCTACTATAGCATTAATTGCACTTTCATCTAATTTAACATCTGCTGTTAAATCTCTAAAAAATAATTCATTTTCTACTGGATCAAAAATTGCTGCAAGTCCTAAATCTGAACACCATTGATCAAGCACTTGTTTTAAAGTGCCAGTATAGCTTTTTAAAAACTTTTTAATTTTTTCTTCTGGTAAAAATGGTTTTGTTATTTTTATATTAATCCCACTATTGCTAGCAATAGCACTAATACCATCTAATAACTCAAAAAAAGTATAAGCTACATCAAATACTTTTTGATAACTCAATTTATCACATTTTTCTTGTTTGCTATACTTGTCCTGCGGGCAACTTGGGCAAGGATCACATGGATCTACAGCAGTATTTAATTCACCATAATCTACTGATCCGTCTTTATTCACATCACAAGGATGAAGTTCTCTTCCAAGAATTATAAAATTATTATTTATCGTATACGGAGCAAAATAATTACTTATTTGTATATTATTTTTACTAACTGTATTTTGTAATGGTATCTGCCAATGTTTTTTAATTAGTCCAACATAAATTTTATTAAAAATAAAACTACCATCTATAAATTCAATTTCTAGTATTTTACCTTGAGATGATTCTTTTTGAGTATATTTAATAGGATACATATTCAAATTAATAGTTCCTATTTTAATTTGACTTGGTTGTTGGACTGTTAATACTGGGGTTGAATAAACTCCATCCTCATTGATAACGCTTATTGATAACCTAGACGGTTCTTTACCCATGCTTGGTTGAAAGTTGACATCATAAATATAGCCTCTTAGGTATTTATTACTACCATTAACTGTAACAGTATCTATTGTTTTATAGACTGAGACTGACATTATTTATTAACCTCCAAGGCGCTATCTGTATTATATATATTTTTACCCTTATTCTCTAAGAATAAAGGATCATTTATAAGGTCAAATTTAGATTTTTCTATGAAATCAATTGGGTCTTGTTTTACTCCATTTAGATATACTGAAGATGTATTTTTAGGATATAATCTTGGTAAAGTATAAGAGTATACATTTCCTGTTAATAGTATATAGTTTAAAACAGAGTTGTAAGCTGTTATATTACCAGTAATAGATACGCTTGTATTATTAATATTAGTATAGCTATTATCTCCACTTTGAATATAGTTAATTCCACTTATTAATTTTTGACCATTTAAATATAAAAAGTCTCTTTTACCAGTTAATATTACATTTCCACCAATATAATTATAAAATAAAAATCCAGTTTTATTAAAATCTAATAAGATATTGTCTAAACTATCATAGTTTCCAGAAACTCTAGATATTTCATCTACTTTATAATCAAAAATATTAGCATAATCATTGTAATTTATATTATATACTCCGTTATTTGATACATTTGAAATATTTTCATTTTCTAAAATTCTAAACCTTTTATTTCCAATACTAAATTGTACTGGTTGATTCAAGACTGGAGAATAACTTGGATTAAATTCAAAAGCGTAAATTTCTACAACGTCTTTATTATCTAAGACTCTATTATAAATTATTTGATTGATGCCAATTGAATTTAAATATGCTGTATTTTTTACAATATTCGTGTTTCGATTTATTAGTGAGTTAGAAGTTTTAGATATAAATGCACCAGTAATATATTGATTTGTAAAATATATATTCTCTACTTTTGTTATATAAGATCCATTATTTTGTATTGTAAAATTATAAATATAATTTCCAGTAACAACAGAAGAGCTAAAGTTTCTAGCTATATTTCCACTAAATGGAAAATCAATTAATTGAGTAAAGTCACTATTAGTTATAGTTTCAATTCCAGTTACTAGCCCAGTAAGATAATCTATTCCAGTAATAGCAAAACCAGAAAGAATCCCAGTTAATCCAGATACAAATGTTAATGGAATTCCGCTACCACAAATATTTACTATTTCTCCAGCATTTATATTAACTGTACCAGTTAATCCTGTGCCAGAAATTTGTAATTCATAACCAGTAATAGAACCAGTTATAACTACATTAGAAAAAAATCTATTTATTGTATTTGTATAGTTAAAAAATTGAGAAGTATATCCAGTAAAAAATCCACTAGCTGTATGACTTGATCCAATTATGTTACCACTAATACTTCCGCTTATTTGACCTAAATAATCATAAAAAGAATAATTATTTAAACAAGTGAAATTAATTCCACTAGAACTATCAAATATAGCGCCAGTTAAATTATCAGTTAATCCAGAATAACTATATAATTCATCAATAGTTGAGAATGATACTGTTTTACTAATATCATAGATAAATCCATCTGCAAGATCATTTAAATAAGTAGAATTCAAAGACTCTTGTAAGAAAATAAATTCATTTATTTTACCTACGTAATTCTTGCCACTAAAGAATGGTAAAACTTTTCCAGAACCAATAGTTAAATGATTGAAATTATTTCTATCAGTTTGAATTGGAAAACTTTCATACAAGAATGTTTCTGTTGCTGGATTATAAATGTTTATATTGATATTACTTATATTTTTATTTACTGATACTATGCCAGCTGTATTTGCTTTAGCATTTGTTACATGAGTTCTTGGTCCATAAATACTGTCGTAATATTCATAATAATAATTGTTAAAATTAGTAATACCAAAGTTAAATCCAGAATAAATATTTGATCCAGCAGTATCTAATGTAGAGAATAACACCGCTTGACCACTTCCAGTTTTTTCATAAGCACAATAAACTGTAAAGAAATCATTTCTTAAACCAGTACCATTTTGTACAACAATAGCGTTCTTGCCAGTAAAATCTAAACCAGTACTATTAATTAAAAGTCCAGAATAATTACCAGAAAATACTGAGTTATTTTTGAGATAATAACTAGAACCAGTTTCAATATTATTATTGGTAAAATTATAATTAACAATATAATTGTTAAGATTCAACCCTAGTTGATCTGCATAATAATCAAAGCTATTAGATATCTGTGCCATTTTCCTTTATCCTTTTACCTTCATAATATTACACTTAATTGTATTGCGAAGTTTCAGATGAGAATTCTATATCAAAGCTGCAACTTGCGTTTTCTTTATTTACTGATACATTTGACTTTGTTAATATTAGATCTGAAGCAGCACTAAAATAAGCGTTTCTTAAATAATTAGCAAAATCAACTATAAGAGAAGAGTTAAAAGTGGCAATAGGAGTCACACTAACATCAATTAGCGCCGAGCCATTAATACCTAAAACATGGCGTTTCTTGTAATTTAAATCTTCTATAACGTGCTGACCATTTCCATCTAATACTGGAGAGAATGAATATTGAGTTAATCCTGGGGTTATTTTAATAGTATAATCTAAATTAACTAAACTACCATATCTATTATTGGTATCATCATATGATTCATTTGAAGACAATACAGCATTATTCTGATCAATAGTTAAACTATTAGAGATTAAATGTAATTTTGGTTTATCTATTATATTATTTAAAAAGGTTGTTTGAGTTAATAAATCATTTACTTTAGTTAAACCATTTTTAACGCTAGAAGAGAATATGTTTTTGGCTGTTGCAAAGATTAAGTCTGTTGCAAAGGTTAAGTTGGTATTAGGTTTAACATCTCCTTTATAATCAATTTTGTTTATTTGTTCTATAAAATCGGTACTAATATCTATGCTATAAGTTTTTGATATACCATCTTGTATTCTTTGGTCATTGGTATAATTTTGAGAAAAGCTAAGAGTATTAACATTTGCATTATAATCATAGTTTTCGCCATTAACTGAAAAATCTGCAAAGCTCAATCCATAAGGTAAATTACTTGTTGTAATACTTGCTAATTGACTTTTTAAAGCTGAAAAACCATATGTTTTACCACCGATTACATTTCCATCTATAGTCAAATTTACATTTCCATCTTCAACACCGCTAGATATATTCATTGTGTATCTTAATACTGGATTATTTCCATTACCAGTATCAACAACATAGTTTTCTTCAACTGAAATATTTGCATCTAATGGATTAATTGTTTCTTTTTGATTTAAGAGAGTTGGAGTTGTGAAAGTTGCGCCATTCCAATATGGACCAAAATCAGATAATCTTCCAGTTAAATTGTTTACAAAAGCTCTAGCGTTAGATAATGCGTCATTAGAATTAGTAGTTCTTATTCCATCAACAGATATTCTATGTGAAATTTGTAATTGTTTATCTTCTGTTTCTTGGTACGAAATTTCTCTACTCACATTCTTGACCTTAGCGCCAAGTCCATTAGTTTTATCGTGACATGTAACTTGGACTGTATATGGAACAATTCCAACATAATTTGATCCTTCAATTGATATAGAATCTAATTGGCAACATTCAGAATACTCTGTATCTATTGTTATACTAGGATAAAATCCATTAGAAAAATTGCTAAATAATTGGTCTACTTTATTTTTTAATGTAGCGAAAGTAAGACCAGTTAATTGACCATTAAAAGTATATTGAATTTCACTTCTTTCAAATCCACCATTAAATATTGGCCTAATACTTTTAGTAATATATGGTGGCATTTTGCTAATATTAGAAAATGGATTTCCAATACCACTAAATTGAATATCAACTGGAAGAGGCATAATTAAAATCCTTGAGCTCTATTTATTGTAAAATCATTTCTAACTCTAGACCTTACATCAAATAATATCCATTGAGCACTACCATTAAATGTATGTCTAACTGGATTAAAAGAATAATTTTTAGAAAGAAGAAAATTAGGAAGACTTAATGATGGAATATAAGTATTAAATTGAGTAATATAACTTTGAATTGATGTATCGCTTTTGCCTTTAATATCAACAGATATAGATTGTTTTATTGGACTAGTTTGTTTTAAATATTGAGCTAACTCTTTTCCGCCTTCTGGACCAAATCCTGGAACTTGAAAAACTTGTATAGCACCCACAGCGTCTTCTTCTGATCTTTCAATACTTATTGATTTAAAGGAAGTTGTGTCATATATTGGTCTATTTGAATATTGATGACTAAATGTTATTTTTCCATCTGTTACTCCGCAACCAAGATTAGTATTTAAAACAAAATATTTAGTTGGTGAAGATCCAAAAGTAAATAAACCTTGAGCAAGACTAGGTATAGTAGTATTAGAAGAAGAAGAGTAAACTGTACTATAATCTGAGCTATATTGAGTTAATGCTCTTAAAAATTTAGTATTAGAGCTTGGATTATTTGCGCTTGTTTTACCATATGCTGTATAAGTTCCATTTTCTGTAGATTCTATAAAACCATCTTCTGATTTTTTAAAATCAATAGTGTTGTCTTTGATAATCGTGCCCTGTAATCTTGCTTGATTTGTAAATTCTATAGTATAATTTATTTTACCAAGAAACTGATCTCTTGTTACTGTTCTTGAAGTTGCTATACCTTGTAATGTTGTTAATGCTGGAGTTAATTCACTAGAAAAATCACTAAGATAACTTTGGCATCTAGCAAAAGCTCCAGGATAAGTACTATTAAATAAGTTTAATGCATTTGTATATTTGTCATCAACTAACCCTTGTATTTCTCCATCTTCTTTAATCGTAATGATTCCTCCATTACCTAATTGTACAGAATAACCAAGAGATTTAGTAGCATTACTAGTTATATCATTTAAATAACTTAAAGTTTCATTAAGAGAATAAGAGCCTTTATATACATCAAATGTTTCATTATAATATCTTTTATAAGCATCAGAATAACCACCTCCAAGCATACTTAGAGCATATTTATTTGTTGCTAAAACTCCAGCAGCAATAGTTCTGCTTGCATTAATTAGAGCTGATCCTGTTGTATTAAAGTATTGAAGACTAAATGAATGATTATAATCTTTTTTATTTCCTTCAGAAAGACTTAGTCCAAAACTATCTGAAATACTTTCTATATTTTGTAAAGCATAAGAATCTAAATAGTCTTTATCATTACTTGAACCAAATTCACTATATACTTCAAATTCTATTTGAGTTGGTTTAGTTCTAACGTCTTGATTTTCGCCTTGATTAAAATCAAATGAATTTATTTTTGCGCCAGTATAACTTACTTCATTTATTGTGATATTTATAAGACCATCAAAATTACTAGAATTATAAGTTTTAATTTGATTCCAAATACCAGCAACACCAGTAACTGTATTTAAACTTAATAGAATTCCTTCTATTGAAATATTTTGAACTTGTCTGAGAGCTATTCCTCCTTGAGAAAAACTATAATTATTTGTTATGCCTAATATTGTAGGATTTTCTAGTGAAATGTTCATGTCATGCGCGCATCGTTAATGTAGATGGTGGTTGTCTGTCTCCATTTTGGCTTTTATAAACTCTAAGTTCTTCCTGTAGTTGCCCTATAGCTGCAGTTAAGGCCATTACTTTACCATCATCTCCTACTGCTCCTCCACCATTTATATTAAAATTGAAACTATTAGTATTATTAACACTTGCAGTTACTGGACTAGCCCCTATTACAGATTCATTCGCTCCTTTAGGGGCATTCATTTGGTCTTCTGATGGAGGAGTTACTCCAGCTGGATTTTTTTCTGGCCCTCTTCCAAATTGTTCTAATACAAAATTTTTAAGATCTGTCCCAGCTTGCTTAAATGCATCTATTAGTTTTTTTGTTTCATCTGATAATGCATTTAATCCTTCTGCCGCTACATCTGCTGCATTAGATCTAGCTTTGTTTAAATCAGCTATTTGCTTTTCTGATACTATATTTGGAGTAGATTTAGTTGCCCCT
>Ga0181355_1001053_pt1 | contig 12162 bp, 18 predicted proteins | sample Fa13VDMM15DN_FD_130099 | JGI IMG/M metagenome (GOLD analysis project Ga0181355, IMG submission 130099) | Freshwater viral communities from Lake Michigan, USA - Fa13.VD.MM15.D.N | ecosystem: Environmental > Aquatic > Freshwater > Lake | place: USA: Michigan | collected 2013-09-23 | reverse complement strand
TTCAGGGTTCTGAGCCAATATATTACAGAGCAATGTACTGCCGCTTCTAGGCATACCATTTATAAAATGTACCGTTTTCATTACAATATATTATAATGTAAGTAGCTAGAGATGCAACATAAGGAAGGATTCTTAATAAATAATAACATGGTAGACTTTATAAAACAAAAGTATCATACTATCTTTGGTTTTGATACTTCTCATAAGATCTCTGCACAAGCTATTGATATTATATATTGGATAATTATTGCAGCTGCTTATTGCTTTGCATATCATGCACTTAGCTTAATTCTTACATCGTGGAATTGGTTCCTAGTAGGATTAACATCCTTAGGAGTTGTAGGTCTACCATATTGTGTTAAAATTATATTATTTGGAAGAGATAAGTTTCCTCGTAAAGCTGCTCTTCTTTGTGCGTTCTTGAGCCTTCTTCCTACTATATTTGACTTCGCAGGTCTTTATTCAGAAACTGGATTACAGGATAGTTTGAAGCTGAGTAAAGTAAAGATACTTGAACAGATTAATGACTTTGAAGCAAATAGTAAAAAAGCTGCACAAACAGATTCAGATAGAATTAAAGAAGAAGAGAGAAATAAAATAGCAGATATTGAGGCATCTAGTTCGCGTATGTTAACCGATATTAAGAAAGAGATTAATGAGGCTAATCAAAAAGTGATAGATGAGAAGTCTGGTGTTAAAGCAGATTACTCTACCGGTAAGCCTGGGGAAGGACCTCGCACAAAAGAGTTAGCAGCAGCGGTAAGGCGTTTACAGAGTGAAGCTGAAATCGAACAAAGCAATGCTCGAGATAAAATAGAAAGAGATGCAAATGTAGTTAAAGAGCAAACAAAAGATGCTCTTAAGAAATCCGTAGAAACTAATAAACTTATTGATGAGAAATTTATAGATATTAAGAAAGAGGTTAACAAAGCTCATAATTTCAAGGAGCTTGAATTAGCAGTTATTAGCGCAAACGGTCTATTATCGACTGTTGCATCTAAAGTTAATGTAGAGTTCAAAGCAACTGAAATCGCAGGATCTGATAATATTATCAGATTGTCATTTGGCTCTCTCTTAAGCTTTGAAGTAACAGCTTTAGTCTGTCTATTGTTGGCATTCTTAATGGAGATAGGCGATATTGTTATTGTTTATGTTATTCGGTATGAGAAAGAGAAAAATGAAGAACCAAAAATCAATCACGATAAAGACGTGGCTTTCCCTGTAAGAGTAGCTATGTTTAAGAAGACATATGATGGATATTAAACGTTTTATAATGTGCGCTTGTAATGGCGAGGGTCTTGTTTTAGAAAAATTTAAAGGCGAATCAGAAGTATATCTATCTCTATTCGGAAGAGGTCTTAATATTCAACGATATGGGTTGAAGAGTCGTCTGAGACATATTTGGCAAATTCTAACTAAAGGATTTCCTTATACAGACGAAATTGTATTGAATAAAAAAGACGCTCTTTATTTGGCTAAATCTTTAAAAGAATTTACAAAATGATTGTTTTAAGCAAAGACAAGCTTTTAATTACACTTACACATCCTAAACTTCTATTGCATAGAAAAAATGACTTTGGCGATATAGAATGTGGTCCTTACTTAACCAATACAGAAACAGGAATCTTTTATAGCCGGTACGATTACGGCTATGTATTTAAACTACAGTTCTTAGGCTTTGGAATTGATATTTGGTGGCTTTAAACAGGCACCACCATTGTATATGGTGAAATAGTATAGCCTTGAGGAATAGCAGACCATACCTCTTTATCATTAATCTTAAGTTTACGTTCCCCGCCAATTACAGCAGAACAATCTGTATTACGAATTAACCTAAGATTCTTATATGAATTATTCAATCCAGGTATAACAAATCGTTGACCGTAGTTCAACCAACCAAGAGGTATTTCTTTTTCCATCCCACCAGTATATATGTTTAGAAATATAAAACAAGCTTTTTCTTGACATTATTTTAATAACATATATAATACTAATATGGAATTACTAGAAATAGCAAAAGAGCTTGAAAAGCAAGCCGCTATTAATGGGGCAGATATTTTTGTCGATGTACAAACTGCTAAGTTTTGTTTCTTTCCGGTTATATCTGATTCCGGTGTCGTCGGAGCTGTAGGTAAGTATATTAATAAAGGTAAACCATCAATTGGATATTTTATATTAAATGAACGTATAGTGAAATATGCACTTGATGAGGGGTTTGATGTAGATTCTATATTTGATAGTTTTAAGAAAAATCTTTTTAAAGAAACAAGTAAAGACGAATTCTTTACGATAATGAAAAAAAAGAAAGATTGATTTTAATAATTTTTAATTCATAATAGTGTTATGAGTAAATTATCGCCCTCCAAGATTCAAAAACTTATTGCAAAAGGTAGAGTTGTTCCCGTTCTTGGACGCAATGAAAAAGGCGAAAATGTTCTTTATGGATACCGTAGAAAGAACAATAGAAGTACTAAAAGCCATGAGCAATATATGTTTGTTGAGCCAGTGGTTCTCGATAAACAAGTTGAAAACGTAAAGATTTAATTTATTATTTAATAAATGAGAGGAGGTAATATACAAATGATCGACTATAATAGCCGTGATCTCAAGCCGAAGACTTTCTTCGTCAAGATCGAGCGTAATCGTAGCGGTAACTTCACAGTTAAGCGCGCCAAGGTTCTCGAACAGAAGAACCAGTTTGCTCGTTCTATCCGTCGTGTTGATGCTCGCGATCTTACTCGCGCCATCAATCGTACCGGTGGTCTTAACGTTGCCTAATTAACGTTCAAATTGAGCGCCGCCTTTTTATCGAGGGCGGCGCTCTTTTTTTTTCTATAATAGCCTTAACAATTTATAAACTATTTTAAAAAATCTACTTGTGGATAATAGAAGTTCAAATATAATAGAGGTATGAGTTTATTGAACAGAGAAGATATCAATGCTCGGTTAAAGAAGAGTCTTCAAGGCACTACGCCTAAGCTCAAATGCTTAATAACCGGTATTGAACGAATTACAAATATGGACTACCTTAAGACTAAGGAAAAGAAGTTTGGTACCGTTGATAACTATCTTAATAACTATATTAGTAGTGATGCGGTTAGATTACTTAAACAAAAAATGCCTATTATAGAAATTAAGAATACTTTAAATCCTAATAGCCCATATATACCTAATGATGTAATTGTTACAGAAGCGTGTAAATATTATAATGTATAACGAACCTCCTTTTCCTATTGGGCTTAAAAAGCCTGTACTTAATCTACCTCCAGAAAAATTGCGTAACCGATACGGTAGAATGGTTTATGGTCATAAGACCGCTGGAGCTATTGAAGTAATGACCAAAGAGTGCTGGGATAATAATAAGAAATATTTTGTACCAAATGGTGCGCGTAGTTGCGTTAAAAATTTCTCAAAAACTACTTGACGTAACCTCTTCTTCCTTTATACTATAGGTATGATGAAAGATAAACCAACGTGGTTCTATACAAATGCTCCCACGCTCAAAGCAGCATTGAAATTAATGAAATCTAGACATAAAGTTAAACTCGCCCTTCGACTTAGTGATATTGAAGAGTTTATTGATAGAATGAAAGGGTCACATGGTACCTGGCACCATCCTAAACTCGATAAACAAAATTTAAATCTTCTTGTACGAGAATTCTTAACACAAGAACCTGATGAATACTGGAATAAGTATGCTCGTGTTGATATAGAAAAACTTAACTTCAATGTAGTTAAAGCTACAAAAAAGAACTTGAGTAATATTTAATTTCCGTTATATTATAAACATGGAAAAAATATATTACTGTTCTATATCGGGTGAACCTCTTGCAGGTTCGCGTGTCGAAGCTCTTAAGATGCTTGGTATTCCAGAAAATCTCTGGACTAGTATTGAGCATAGTAAGGTAAAGCGTAACAAAGGAATTTATTTTGGTTCCCAGGGTTCCGGCAAGCTTATTATTGCAAGTAAAGTATATAATGAAAGCGATACCAATCTGGATGAGGCGTTGAACGAACAAGAGAAACACACCGAAAAGCTTTATACATAATGAAACGTAAAGATTATTGTGAGGTAACTAATAAAATTGTTAGTACTGAACAAGTACTAGCACGTGGTCAACGTGCTCCAGCAATTGAATTAACCTTTAAAGTATCTGGTCATAATAGAACAGGTGGGCATCGCGTATATATTGATTATAGGTGTGCCCAGGAACTAATTACTAAACTACAAAAGGAAATAGATAGTATTGAATCTAAATACTTTGTAAATGAGTACTACAACCGACTACACAGACCCCTCGAAACGTTGCCTAGCTACTGAAGTAAAAGAGCTTGATACACAAACTCTCCTAACACGCAAAGAAGAAATAAGCGTGTATATGAAGACTGGTGTAGTAGCTAAATGGATGATTATAAAGAATGAAAGCAGTTCTCTTGGTATTGAATTTTGGGGCTCATATGACTTTGCAAGGTACTTGTTGTTAATCAACATGGAACTCTTTGATAGATGTAACTCGTTCGAGCTACTACCTAAATTAAAGTTTAACTTTTAACTTGACGAACTGTCCAATTCCTTTATACTATAACGTATGAACATTAAGATGACCTCAACGAAGTTCACTCCGATCAACGAAGTGACAATCCCCGATGTATATTACCGCCGCATGAAATGCGGTATCGAAAAGCTCGATGCTCTTTTCGGTGAAGGTATTTTACCTGGTAGCTCGATTACTTTGACTGCTCGTGCAGGCTTGGGTAAGACCACGCTTGTATTGCAGATGCTGGAAAGCCTGCATAAGAATGGTTATAAAGTAGGCTATTGTAGCTCTGAGGAGTCTGTTGCCCAGCTTGCTATGACCTGTAAACGTTTAAACGTTCAGAATATTAGCGTCTGTAACGAAGCTAATGTTGATAAGATCTCTAGCTATATGGATGAACATGACGTTATTGTAATCGATTCATTCCAAGGTCTTGTTAAAGGCAATCTTCGTGGACGTGAACTGGAGAAGTATTGTATTGAGAAGCTTGTCGTGCGCGCTAAAGAGACGGAGTGTGCGGTAATTCTAATCTGTCATAATACTAAAGCTGGTGGTATTAAGGGATCTTCTCTTATTATTCACGCTGTAGATGTTAACATGAGTATTAATCCTATCAAAGAAGCTGAAGCTAATGCTCGTTGTATTACCTTTGATAAAAATCGTTTTGGTCCTGCTACCGATATTGAATGCTATATTGAGTATAGTGGGTATGATTTTCAAACCGAGGTAGAGGTTGATGAACAGGCTACTCCTAGTTCAAAGTCTAAGAAGAAGCAAGATCAAAAAGAATCTATTCTTAAGCTTAAAGATATTACTCTTCCTATCGTCTGTAAAGTGCTTAGTATAGACTCAACGCGTGCGGGGTTTTTGCTCCGAGAGCTTCAGAATGAAGGTAAGCTTATCAAGGATGGACGAGGTGCTGATGCGACGTGGGTTAAGTCAGAACTGAATGTGACTGTAGTAGAGAGTTAATATTACTTAAGGTCTTCCAACCATAGTAAATTTTCTTCCTGAAAGGGTAATGTAGGCGCTAGTATTCCATGGGTATTTTGGCCTTCCAATTAAATCGGTATTTCCAAATGGCACATCATAGCCATAAACTTCAAACGGAATACTTGATATTAATGATGTAGTTGTAGATGAGAGAGCTGGTATACTTCCATCCCAGGGCTCAACATCTAAGTAGTTAACTATATTAAAAATAGGGGTAATATAGCCAGCTACACTTGCAGGGTTTGTGCCCGCATATATCAATCCTACACATTTCCAAGCACTCAAAGGTGAATTTGCACTTAGCAAAGCGAAAGCCGCAGACCCTGAATCACCCCCATCTGAAGTAATCACTCCGTTCTCTCCTTTTATTTCTAATACATTATAATATTGTGCATTGAAAGAAGAGTTTATTCCTACTACCGCAATGCCGACCCCTACAGAACTTATTGCACAAGAATAAGAATTACCAGGACTTCCAATGGGACCTGTGGTTCTTCCGCTTTTGAATATTGGTGCACCGAAATTTGGAGAAGTAACGTCGTTTAGGGAGATATATTCTTGTTCTGAAGCAAATTTATAAGGTCCTTTGACATTAAATCCTATAATATTATTACTTGAAGAATTAATTAATGAATAGTTATCTAAACTTAAAATTGCTGCATCAGCTGACGTATCATTGATTGAAGGGTTACCAAGACCTGATGATGCCCACCAATTTTTATCTCCTACAACGAGAGTCCTCTTTGAAGTACCTATATAATCATTACTACGTGTTGTTTTATACCAATAGGTAGGTTGAAATCCAGATACTTTTGGAGTTACTAAATTGTTTTGTGAATTATCGGTATTCGGAGGTCTAGCCGCATGAATTATATTTCTTCCGTAAACGTGAGCGTTAGAAAGAGCAACAACTTGCCTGTCTTGCTTGTCTGTAACTAGTATCCCTAAGGTTGCAACATAACTATTCCATAACGGGTGGCTTTCAGAGCCCCCACTTAAAGGACGACATCTTTCTTGATTATAGCTTGTAGGAGCGATACCTGGAGATATACTGTGACAATACGAATCTACAGGAACAGCCACATCACGTTGTATTACATCTGTAAGTATAGCTTCATTATTAATAAAGATTTGCTTTGGAACAATTTCTGTTTCTTTTAATTCTGATAAAGGTTTTTTTTCTTTAAAAGCGAAAACAATAGAGTATTCACCAGTGTCGTTTTTTTTCTTATACATTATACTTGTCAATCCATCTTTAAAAGGAAGCGAATTGATATCTAGCGTATTAATATAATTTAATGCTTCTTGAATATTCATAATACTAAATAATATTTATTACTCCGCTCATCGAAGGATGAATTGTGCATTGATAAATAATTGAACTGCCTAATGAACTAGGGGTGAACATCACTGTAGTATTAGTCTTTCCATTTACTGGGTCATTATTAAATGTATTTACAACGGTTGATGTAACTTGATTATCTAGCCTTAAAGCAAATGGATGTATGCTAGTATTAATTATAAAGTCATAGTTTGCATATCTGTTACAGGTAATTGTAGGGTTTAACGTGTTTCCAGTACCTGCATTTAAAAATTTATATGACATGCCCTCTACTACAACATTTATAGGGATAGAATGTGCAACATAATATGCGTTAAAAGTGGAAATAGTTGGAAGCAACGTTTTAGTAGGAGTTACAGTCGGTGTTGGAGTTGTTGTGGGCGTGGGAGTAACTGTAGGCGTCACAGTAGGCGTCACAGTTGGTGTTGTTGTGGGCGAGGGTGTAACTGTAGGCGTCACAGTAGGCGTCACAGTAGGTGTAGTTGGAATGGAGGGGACAGTTATTGCACTCAGTGCCATGGTGTGCTCTTGACCAGTTACCATTCGACTCCAGTTGCCAGTCAATTGAGTGAATGTGGTTATGTATGAGTTAGGAAATTGAGAGGTGTAGCCTAGTCCCAATGCACCGCCGCCATTGTATCCAACACCAAACCATGTATTGGTGCCTGCACTCTGTGCCATGGTGAAGCTCCAACTAGGTACCATTTGACTCCAATTGCCAGTCAATTGTGTGAAAGTATTTTTATTAACATCATTACCTAGTCCTAATTGATAGCTGCTATTACTTCCTGTACCAAACCATGCATTGGTACCTGCAGACAGTGCCATAGTAGAAAAGAAACCGCATACCATCTGTGACCAATTGCCTGGGATGGCTGAAAATGAGCTCACGCGGGTGACATTGTTAGATAGACCCAATTGACCAGAGCTATTAAATCCTGTGCCAAACCATTTGTTAGTACCTGCACTCTGTGCTACAGTGTGACTTAAACGACTTACAACTTGAGACCAATCGCCTGGCACACGTGTGAAAGCGTCTCTAGCTACTGTATCACCCAATCCCAATTGGCCGTCATCATTAGAACCAACGGCAAATAATTGAGTGGTACCAGCAGACAATGCCATGGTGTGATATTTACCACATGCAACCTGTGACCAATTGCCAGTCAATGCAGTAAGTACATTTAGCCCAAATGGGGTGGTTGTAGATTTATAGCCTAATCCTAACTGACCATAACTGTTAAACCCTGTGCCAAACCATTTGTTAGTACCTGCACTCAATGCCATGGTGTGAAATGCACCACATATGACCTGGCTCCAGTTGCCTGTTAATGCTGATAATGCTGTTCTGTAAGTACTAGCGCCATTATTACCCAATCCTAATTGACCGTTGCCATTGTATCCTGTAGCAAACAATTTGTTATTACTAGCAGACAATGCCATGGTAAAATGTTCACCACATGCAACCTGTGACCAATTGCCGGACAATGCAGTGAGTGAATTTTTATCTACTATGCTGCCCAATCCCAATTGACCAAAGGCGTTGTATCCTGTGCCAAACAATTGGTTGCTACTGCTACTGGCCTGCGAAGGGGTTATTGTAGGCGTAGTTGTAGTTGTGGGTGTCTGTGTTACTGTAGGTGTCTGGGTAGGGGTTATTGTAGGCGTAGTTGTAGTTGTGGGTGTCTGTGTTACTGTAGGTGTAGGTGTTTGTGTTGGAGTTATAGAAATTGTTGGTGTAATAGAGATTGTTGGAGTTGGAGTAATTGTTGAAGTAGGAGAAATTGTTGGAGTGATAGTAGCAGTAGGAGTTATACTACATGTAGGGGTAACTGTCGGTGTTATTGTAGGGGTAACTGTCGGTGTTCTTGTAGGGGTAACAGAAGGCGTCGGGGTGGGTGTAGGCGTAGGAGGCGTTGCATTTATAATGTTGATAGTACCTCTCATGTCAAAATGATACTGGCAATTGTAGAACAAAGTAGATGGAGCATCATATGGAACCACAAATGTTAATGTACCGTACTGTGTACCATTGTTTGTTACACCTGAATTGTATGCATTATCAGTGCCTAAGGATGAAATAGTCTTAATCCAGAAAGGATGACCTGAAGCATCCACATTAAATATATATGTTTGACCTTCTGTAAGTGTCAGTGTAGGATTTGATTGTCCGTTGATTACGTAAGCTCCTGCTCCCGCATTACTCACAGCAAATACATTTGATGCTCCTGTGGGTGTAGTCGTAGGTGTTACTGTTGGTGTAGTTGTTAATGTTCTTGTGGGCGTAACTGTCTGTGTTCTAGTTAATGTAGGTGTTACTGTAGGCGAAACAGTAATGGATGGTGTTGGTGTTGAAGTTACTATTATAGCCGATAGTGTTGGCGTCGGCGTTCTAGTTGGTGTTATAGTAGGTGTTACTGTGGGTGTTGGTGTTTTAGTTGGGGTAAGCGTGGGTGTTGGTGTTTTAGTTGGGGTAAGCGTAGGTGTTGTTGTAGGAGTAAGCGTAAGTGTTGGTGTCCTAGTAGGAGTAGGTGTATTAGTTAAGGTAAGTGTCGGTGTTTGGGTTACCGTAGGTGTTGATGTTGGTGTATTCGAGGGTGGAGGGTAACTTGTGATAGGAGGTACATATACACCACTTGCAGCAATTCCTATTATGAGAGAACCTGTATTTGTATAATAAATCGTATACAAGTTTCCTAAAATGCTTGAAATAGTGGCGTTCTCAGTTACAAAAATTTCTTGTTTATTAGCTGATAGCCCATTACCGTAATTAAAAGCTAGACTACAGTTAGAAAAATTACCGATATCAAAATAATTGGTAAAGCCTAGCGCCTGTGAGTTGAGAGAGGCACTAAATGTCTCAACAGTTGTTGTTACAATAATAAAATTTGCAATTTCAGGATCTGAAATAGTTATAACTTGATTATTATCAGTAATATAATTATATACATATGGTGTTGTAGGCGTTATGGTAACGGTTGGCGTGGGTGTTTCTGTACGTGTAATAGAAGGGGTAATAGAAGGTGTTGGGGTATTTGTGGGAGTCTCTGATGGTGTTTGTGTTACAGAAGGCGTTTGTGTCGGAGTCGATGTATGCGAGGGTGTTGGTGGTGGTAACCCACCGTTTACTGCAGCTGCAGCTCCTCGTAGCGAAACGCCTTTAAATGAAGAGAATTCAATTGCCGCGGATTGCTTTGCTCTTGATAAATCTCTGAAATTAGGAGGTGTCGCCATTTAATTATTTATTAATTATTAAATGATTTTATAGATTAGGTATAGTAATAGTAATTGTAATTGTTCCTATGAACTGCCCTATCCAAGACCCAGTTGTGGGTATATAGTCTGGATTTTGTCCTGAACTGTTATTATATCCCCACAAATAGCTATTATCCCCTATGAACTCCCAGCGCGAATTTAAGGATGACCAAATTAACCTGTTATCCCCACCCCCAGGAGACCAACTGGTTGGATCCTCTTTTTGATATGTACCATCCAGACTTCCACCTGGAAGTTGTACAACATCTACACTTGTCGTAGTTGCAACAGGTATCCAGCTTGAGGGAACGGGCGAGGGAGAAGGCGTCTGTGTTACTGAAGGTGTATTGGTTTGTGTTGGCGTCTGTGTAAGTGTTACAGAAGGTGTATTTGTAGGCGTCTGTGTTGGTGTTGATGTTGTTGTTGGGGTAATAGAAGGAGTGAGGGTTGGCGTCTGGGTTGGTGTAAATGATGGTGTCTGTGTATTAGTAGGTGTGTATGATGGGGTCTGAGTCTGGGTTGGTGTAAATGATGGTGTCTGTGTATTAGTAGGTGTGTATGATGGGGTCTGAGTCTGTGAAGGCGTTTGTGTTACTAGTGACAAAGAATCCACAAGATATCCTTTGTCCGACAGCTTCACATACCCTGCACCGTTCAATGTGATGATGTCATATTTGCCTGCACCAGAAATACTAGCTAAATTAACTTTAAGCTGATTATCGTCTACAACTTCATAGTTAGTATAAACAAACCCATTAAATTCTGGGAATATAGCAGAAAGCCTTGGATATGAAGAGAAAGGATTAAAAGAAGAAGCTGTATAGAAAGTATTATCGCTTGTAGTACTTAAAAGAACGTATTGTGTCCATTTAAAATTATAACCTTTAACATATACAAATGTTGTCAGATTGTCTGTATAAGTGATATAATTCATCTCTTAATATTTATTGATTTTCTTTACGATATAGTCTATTCTATATGTATGAGCGCTGGAAAAGGTGATAAGCCAAGAAATTGTTTTAGTAAGAAGTTTAAAGATAACTACGATGAAGTAGTCAATTGGGCTACTAAAGAAGGCAAAGAGATTCGGAACTACATTATCAAAAAAGGTAAGAAGATCTATCGATATCCTTGATATGTATTCGCCTAGTATTCCAATGGCAGAGAAAAACGACTTAAAATCGTTCAAGTGTCAGTTCGAGTCTGACCTAGGCGAAGTTTTATTGTTCCTATAACTCAACTGGATAGAGTAACAGTTTTCTAAACTGTAAGTTGCAGGTTCGATTCCTGCTAGGAGCAAGTTTTACGAATTATTTTCTCTAAATAATAATTAAGATGTAAGCCCTATGTGAATAAGTTTTTTGTTAGATACTTTCCAGAATTTTTAATTTTAACTATAATGTTGGTGATTGGCTCGAGCGTAATAGAATCGTTGATCAAAATAGTTATTACACATCTTAAATAAAAAAACAATTAATTATTATACAAATAGAATATTATTGATATTATTAGCAAATACATGTAATATATAGTGATATGAAACATGAAAATAGAATAAGTAAAATATTAGAAAAGAAAATCCTAAAGGATGAAGATCCTAAGCTTATCTATGAAATAGAAAGATATCTAGCTGGTTTAGAAATACATTATAGCAAATGGGCAAAAGCTCATCCTAATTGGAAACAGTTAGAAGAATAAAACAATCCTCCTAAGTCCTTACCTATCAAGGATTTACAATCGCAATCCCCTTTCGCGCCGTAAGTCGTTGACTATCAACGAGATTTAACTAAAGATTTTTCTTGTGAAAAAACAAAGCTGTGGTATATTTAAGTATGAACAAAATTAAAAACGCAATCATATACTTAACCTCATATCTGAAACACTTCGTCCTTTTCCTTTTTGGGCAAAGGTATTTAATCGAATACAAACCTTACGGCAAGGATGATGTTTATACTTACATCATCGGCAAGCCTTCTTCTCATACCATCAGCAAGGCAGGGAATAAGCTATTCACTAGCTTCTGCTTTTCTGGTC